>Ga0207712_10001743_pt1 | contig 14543 bp, 12 predicted proteins | sample KBSS44metaG_FD_184402 | JGI IMG/M metagenome (GOLD analysis project Ga0207712, IMG submission 184402) | Switchgrass rhizosphere microbial communities from Kellogg Biological Station, Michigan, USA - KBS S4-4 metaG (SPAdes) (version 2) | ecosystem: Host-associated > Plants > Roots > Rhizosphere... | reverse complement strand
CCAGGGATTGCTCGCTGGAATCAATGCAGCGCTCTACACGCAGAAACGGGAGTCTTTGCGGCTGCGTCGCGAAGAGTCGTATATCGGTGTCCTGGTTGAGGACCTGATCAAGCAGGGTGTTGATGAGCCTTACCGAATCTTCACCTCGCGCGCGGAGTACAGGCTAGCGCTTCGTTACGACAATGCCGACGAGCGTCTTGAGCGCTATGGCAGGGAACTCGGACTCGTGGGCGATTCCGATTGGGAGCGCTTCAACTCGCGGCAAGCTCGCCTCGCGAAGATTCGGGTCGCGCTGGAAACTGTGCGCCTGCGGCGTGCTGATGCGCAGCATGCGGCGGTGTCGGCGCTGATTGGGAATGATCTTGGTGATTCGATTTCGCTGGAGCAGTTGGCGAAACGCCCGAAAGTGACTGCGGATCTGATCATGTCGCTACTGCCGGAGGAGCTCAAGCCGATCGCGGAGGCCGACCTGAATTCGGTGCTGGCGGATTCGCTTTATGCCGGCTACCTCGAGACACAGAAGTCGGCGATCGCCAAGCTATATCAGCATGACACGTTGAAGATCCCGCGACACACGACGTTCCGGAGCATCGCAGGCCTGTCCAACGAGATTGTCGAAAGGCTCGACCGCGCCCAACCGCTCACGTTTGGCGAAGCGCGGCGGCTGCCGGGACTGACGCCCGGTGCGCTTTCGACGCTGCTTGCGTTCCTCTCGGCCCAGCAAAAGACCGCCTAAAAGGGTTTAATGCGGTTAATGTTTCACGTGAAACATTCCCGTGTAGCCCACAGAGCCCCTCGTGTGTTAGGTTTAGCGCCAACATGGCTAAGACGATAGCCGTCGCCAATCAAAAAGGCGGGGTCGGAAAGACCACCACCGCCGTCAATCTCGCAGCGATCATCGCCTCCTGGGGCAGTCGTGTTTTGCTCGTCGACGCAGACCCGCAAGGCAACGCTACTTCGGGAATCGGCGTCCAGCGCGGCAGCTTCCGCCGCGGTCTCTATCACACTGTTGTTCTCGACGAGCCGATTTCCGGCATCGCTTTATCGACTTCGATTCCGACATTGAGCGTCGTTCCGTCTAATAAAGATCTCGCCGGTGCGGAGGTCGAGCTTGTTGGACTTGACCAGCGGGAGTTTCGGCTTAAGCACGCTCTCGCGGCGGTTGAAGGCGATTATGACTACATTTTTATAGACTGCCCGCCTTCACTCGGGCTGCTAACTCTCAACGCTCTGACTGCCGCAAAGTCGCTACTCGTTCCGATCCAATGTGAATACTACGCACTCGAAGGCGTAACCGAGCTCTTCGATACGCTCGCGCGTCTGCGGCGACTGCATAATCCGGGCTTGATGATCGAAGGTTTACTGCTGACGATGTACGACGAGCGAACTAACCTGTCGGCCGCAGTGGCGGCAGACTTGCGCGATTTTTACGGTTTGCAGGTTTTTCAGACCGTTATTCCCAGGAACGTCAGGCTGGCCGAAGCGCCCAGCTACGGAAAGCCGATTATCAGTTACGACGCACACTCCAAGGGGGCTGACGCATACTCACAATTAGCCAGGGAGATTATTCATGAATCGAAAAGCGCTAGGTCGGGGGCTGGGGGCTCTCCTGTCGTCTGACAGCACGATTGATCTCGGAGCTGAGCCATCGGAAGTCGAAATCGACTCGATCGTGCCCGGACCGATGCAGCCGCGGACTCACTTTGATGAAGCGAGTCTTGAGAGTCTTGCTGATTCCATCCGAGCCCACGGCATCGTCCAGCCACTCCTGGTGAGACGCCGCGACGGCGGCTACGAACTCATCGCCGGTGAGCGACGCTGGCGTGCGGCTAAACTGGCTGGAATCTCACGCGTGCCGGTAGTCGTCAAGGAGGTGGCCGATGACAACCTGCTGGAGATCGCGCTCATTGAGAACATCCAACGCGAGAACCTCAACCCGATCGAAGAAGCGCAGGCTTACAAAAAACTGATCGAGACAGTGGGGCTAACACAGGAGTCGCTCGCAACGCGCGTCGGACGCGACCGCTCGTACATCACGAACTACCTGCGTCTGCTTCGTCTACCCGACGACGTCCAGCAACTCGTTAAAGAAGGCCGCCTCTCAACCGGTCACGCTCGAACACTGTTAGCTCTTGATCAGGTAGACCTCCAGCGTCGGCTCGCGCGGCAGATCATTGATGGTGGGTTATCGGTTCGAGCAACGGAGCAGCTCGTTCAAAAGGCGACTGAAGAGAAACCGGCCAGACGATCCGCTCCTCAAGCAGTCGACCCGAATATCAAAGCTGCGGAAACGAAACTCAGAAGGGTACTTGGCACGCAAGTGAAGATACTTCAGGCGGCTGATGGTCGAGGCCGCGTCGAGATCAGCTTCTTCAACACTCAGGACCTGGACCGAATCTACAGCCTCCTGATGCCACGCGGCGTCGAAATTTAACAAGTACAACGGGTCTTGACTACAATGTAAAAGCACGCAGCTATTCTCTGCGTGGCCTCAGCGTCCTCTGCGCCTCGGCGGTGCGCTTATCGACAAAAACAATTAAACCGCAGAGACGCAAACGACCCGGAGACTGCGCTGAGAAGAATGGAGGGCTCGGTTGATTCTGTTTTTGCGCCATGTTAGACTCGCGCGCTTTTCGACAGCCATAAATTGCGCACAATAAGAGGAAGCGGATGATTCTCGCAGAGGCCTCAATTCAGTTGGTTCCTGACGCTACGTTACTGCTCCACCTCGTGTTGGTGGTGGTAATGGTTTTTGTCCTGAATCGAACCCTGCTGAAGCCAATCAACGACATCCTCAGCGAGCGCGAGAAACAGATCACGGGAAGGCTAAGGGAAGCCGAGGCGATGGCGGCCGAGAGCCAGGAGAAACTCAAGAAGTACAACGACACTTTGCGCGAGGCGCGCGCCACCGGCTATAGACTGCTCGAAAAAGAACGTGCCGAAGGGCTCAAAGAAAAAGAGCAGCAACTCCGGCAGCATCGCGACGAGTTATCAAAAGAAGTCTCCTCGCAAGTCGACCAGATTCGAAAGCAGGAACAGGCAGTCAAAGGCGAGCTCGAGGCGCAGGCCGCAACGATCGGCGGTTTGATAAGTTCTCAGATATTGCGTCGACGATAGCTGTCTCGACCAATCCGTAGAAAACACATGCTGTTACTAGCCACAGAATGGTACAACTACCCGGGCCTTGAGCTGTGGAAGTTTGCAAACCTCGCCATCTTCACCGGCGTTGGGATTTACATACTGCGCAAGCCAATCAGCCAGGCGCTTCAGTCGCGACGCGGAGCGATCCAACAGGAACTCATCACAGCGCAGAACGAGCGCGACCAGGCGTTAGCGCGTGTTGCCGAAGCCGATAGCATGTTGAGCGGACTCGACGAAGATGTTCGCAAGGTTCAGGAACAAGCCCGCGAAGAAGTAACGTCGGAACGGCAGCGCATCACCGCTTCGACCGAGCGCGAGATTGAAAAGTTAAAACAGCAAGCGCAGCGAGAACTGGAAACGGCCGACAAGCTGGCGCGAAAAGGTCTCCGCGAATTCCTCGCGGAGAAAAGCGTTCAAATGGCGCGCGAGTCGATTCGCACGCAGATGCGGCCTGAAGATGACACTGCGTTGATCCAGGAAAACATTGGTGCGTTGAGGAGGACCACGGTTTGAGCTTGCAAACGGTTGCACGCCGCTACGCTACGGCCCTCGCCGATGTGGCTATCGAACGACGCGAAGAGAGGGAAGTCCAGAACGAGTTGGACCAGTGGGCCGCGATGATCGAGTCGAACCCACAGTTAAAAGAAGTCTTCGCCAATCCCACAATCATTCACGATCACAAACGAAAAGTTTTGGAAGACCTGATCGCGCGCACACGCGTGAGAGACACGATGGCCAGCTTCCTGCGCGTTCTGTTGAAGAATCAGCGCCTCTCGCAGTTGCGAGACATTGCAGCGCGATACAGCCTGGTGCTCGACGAGCATGCGGGCATGATGGCGGGAAGCGTCACCACGGCCAGGCCGATCTCGGAAGATTTGAAGAAGACATTGCACGAGACGCTTTCGGCAACCACCGGCCGCACGCTTCGTTTAACTTTTGAGACTGATGAAACGATCATTGGTGGTCTGGTGGCACGCATCGGCTCGACCGTCTATGACGGATCGGTGCAAACCCATCTCGAGCGATTGGCGGAAGGTCTGGCAGGTCGACAATAAATATAGGATTCAATCATGGAACCAATAAGAGCGAGCGAGATTAACGAGATTATCCGCAGAGAGATCGAGAACTTCGATACTGGCGTAACGGTCAGCGAAGTCGGAACGGTCATCAAGGTCGGCGACGGCATCGCAGAGTTGCATGGCCTTGAAAAGGTAATGGCCGGTGAGTTGCTCGAGTTTCCGCACGATGTACGCGGACTCGCGCTCAATCTCGAAGAGGACAAAGTCGGTGCGGTGTTGTTCGGCGACTTCGAGACCATCCGCGAAGGCGATATCGTAAAGCGCACCGGACGCATCATGCAGGTGCCGGTCGGCGAGGCGCTGGTCGGACGCGTGGTCGACGTGCTCGGCAATCCGATCGACGATGCTGGTCCAATCGTCACCGATCATTACTATCCGGTTGAGCGCATTGCTCCTGGTGTGATCGACAGGCAGCCGGTGAAAGAGCCACTGCAAACAGGTCTCAAAGCTATCGACGCCATGGTGCCGATCGGTCGTGGTCAACGCGAGCTGATCATCGGCGATCGTCAGACGGGTAAAACGGCCGTTGCTGTCGACACGATCATCAACCAGAAGGGTAAAGACGTAATCTGTATTTACGTCGCGATCGGCCAGAAGGCATCAACGGTGGCCCAGGTGGTCAGGACGCTTCAGGAATACGGCGCGATGGACTACACGATCGTGATCAAAGCGACTGCGTCTGACCCCGCTGCAATGCAGTTCCTGGCGCCTTATTCCGGTGCGGCCATGGGCGAGTACTTCCGTGATAATGGTCGACACGCACTAACGATCTACGACGATCTCTCCAAACAAGCCGCGGCGTATCGCGAAATCTCTTTGCTGCTGCGACGTCCCCCGGGCCGCGAAGCGTATCCCGGCGACGTGTTCTACCTGCACTCCCGCTTGCTCGAACGAGCGGCGAAAGTTTCTGATCTCAAGGGCGGTGGCTCACTGACGAGCCTCCCCATCATCGAGACGCAGGCCGGTGACATCTCGGCGTACATTCCGACGAACGTGATCTCGATCACTGACGGCCAGATCTTTCTCGAAGCCGATCTCTTCAACAGCGGCTTTCGCCCGGCGATCAACGTCGGCAACAGCGTTTCGCGCGTAGGCGGATCCGCGCAGATCAAAGCGATGAAGCAGGTGGCGGGAACGCTCCGTCTCGACCTGGCCCAGTTCCGCGAACTTCAGGCGTTTGCGCAGTTCGGTTCGGATCTCGATAAAGCCACGCAAGCACAACTCGCGCGTGGCCAGCGTCTCACTGAAATCTTGAAGCAGCCGCAGTATCAGCCGATGGACGTCGATAAGCAGGTGCTCGTGATCTGGGCCGCGACGAACGGTTACACGGATGACATCGCGCTTGAAGACATCAAACGTTTCGAAACGAGCCTGCTCAAGTTTGTCGAGAATTCACACCCGGGCCTGCTTGCTGATATCGCAGAAAAGAAATCGTTGACTGATGAGATCAAGGCCGGATTGAAACAGGTGCTCGAAGACTTCAAAGACACCTGGTCTAAAACGTCAACTGACACAGACTTTGCTGCTTCGACTCCAGCCCGAGCAGCGACACCAGCTGCAACAGCGGCCGCGCAGCCAGTAGGTTAACAACGTAACGCGATGCCTAATCTTCTCGACATCCGCCGGCGCATCAAGTCGGTCAAAAACACGCAGCAGATCACCAAGGCCATGAAGATGGTGTCTGCCGCGAAGCTCAGACGCGCGCAGGACCGCGTTGTAACGGCGCGCCCGTTTGCAAACAAGATGGCGGAAGTTTTAGGCGAGCTCGCGCAGCGCACGGACGAAGATTTTCATCATCCGCTGCTCGACTATCGCAGCGATCAGCGTTACCTGTTGGTCCTGATCACTGCCGACAAAGGTTTGTGCGGCGCTTTCAACACCAATCTCACAAAAGCAGCGCAGGCTTTCATGCGTGAGAACGCTGACAAGCAGATCGAGATTATGGCGATCGGTCGCAAGGGTCGCGACTTCTTCCGCAATCGTCATGCGACGATTTCGAGTGAATACATCGGCTTGACGGGTAAAGGTCGCGTTGACTATTCGGAAGCGCTCGAAGTTGCGCGCGCGCTCATCAAGCAGTACACGGAAGACACCGGCATCGATAAGGTCTACATCATCTACAACGAGTTCAAGTCAGTGTTGTCGCAGCGCGTTGTGTTGGAACAACTGCTGCCGGTCGTGCGAGCGAAACAGGACGAGCCGGAAGCGAAGTCGCAACAGCCGGTGACGCTGATCGATTACATCTACGAGCAGCCACCAGCAGAGATGTTTGGCGAGCTTCTGCCGCGGCTTGTCGAGACACAGATCTTTCGCGCGTTGCTCGAGTCGATTGCGTCTGAACAAGGCGCACGCATGACCGCGATGGATTCGGCGTCGAAGAACGCGAGCGAGCTCATCGAGAGTTTGACGCTCAATATGAATCGCATCCGTCAGGCGGCGATCACGAACGAGATCATCGAAGTCGTCTCAGGAGCAGCGGCGCTGTAGCCCCAAGAAGTTTTTAGCCACAAAAAGGCACAAAAACACAAAATTGAATTATTGTGCTAAGGCCCGTTAGTCGCTACCTTCCACTCATTGCCTGGCTCGTATTTATTTCTTTCGCTTCCTCTGACAACTTCAACGCCGGAAATACGTCGCGCATTATTGGACCACTGATCCTCTGGTTGTTTCCGAGCACCAGTCCGGAAACGCTCGCCGTCATTCATTTCATCACGCGCAAGATTGCCCACTTCACCGAGTACGCCATTCTCGGCTTCTTAGCCGCGCGCGCGTTTCGCACCTCGCCACACCCCGCGATCAATCGAAGATGGTTTTTGATCTGCATAGCGCTGGTGGTTGTCTATGCGTTGCTGGATGAGTATCACCAGAGCTTTGTACCGAGCCGCACGGCCTCGATTTTCGACAGCCTGATCGACGTGGCCGGCGGGCTTACGGTCCTGATTTTTATCCGCTCCCGCAAAGACGCAAAGCCGCAAAGGTAGGCCATCTGGAGGTTTCCTTTGCGTCTTTGCGCCTTTGCGGGAGATAATCTCTTTCGGTTTGAATACTGCTCAGAATGAGGTTTGCAAATGGGAATACTTGATCGACTCAGCCCTAGCTCACAGTTTATCGAAGTTATCGAGTGGCTCGACGACTCCACAAACACGCTCCTGTACCGCTTTCCGGTCAAGGATCAGGAAATCAAAAACGGCGCGCAGCTAATCGTTCGCGAATCGCAGGCCGCTGTTTTTGTTTACGAGGGCCAGATCGCCGATCAATTTCCTCCCGGACGCTACACGATCGATGGCGGCAATACGCCGATCCTGTCGAAGTTGGGCGCGTGGAAGTACGGCTTCAACTCGCCGTTCAAAGCCGAAGTTTACTTTGTAAACACGAAGCAGTTCACCGACCTGAAGTGGGGCACGCCGAATCCAATCATGATGCGCGACACTGATTTCGGCATGGTGCGTCTGCGGGCGTTTGGTATCTACTCGATTCGTGTTTCGGATCCGCAGGCGTTCATCAAAGAAGTTGCCGGCACGAACGCGCGCTTCATCACTGAAGACGTCGAAGGCCAACTAAAACGCACGTTGGTTGGTGGGTTCAGTGACGCGCTCGGTGAGTCGAAAATCGCTGCGCTCGACCTCGCGTCGAATTACGACGAGCTCGCGAAGTTCACACGCATCAAGCTAAACGAAGAGTTCAAGACGTTCGGACTCGAGCTGACGAAGTTCATCATCGAAAACATCTCGCTGCCACAGGAAGTCGAAGCCGCGATGGACAAGCGCACTTCGATGGGCGTGATTGGCGACGTCGGACGTTACGCGCAGTTTCAGGCGGCAGACGCGATGCGCGATGCGGCGCAGAATACCGGCGGTGGTGCGGGTACTGGTGTCGGTCTCGGCGCCGGGTTCGCGCTCGGCAATGCGATGGCCGGCGCGATGAATAATGCGATGCAGCAGTCGAATCAGAGTGGCGGCCAAAGCAGCTCGCAGGGTGCAGCGCAGGCAGGCGTCGCGTGTCCGAAGTGTGGTCACCAGAACGCGGCTGGCGCGAAGTTCTGCATCGAGTGCGGCACGAAGCAAGGTCCGGCCACGTGCGCGAATTGTCAGGCGGAGTTGAATCCGGGCGCGAAATTCTGCAATGAGTGCGGGCAGAAAGTTTAGAAACGCAGATTCACGCGAAACATGTTCAAAGGGTTGACACGTCCACGCCGGGTAGTGATTACCGGAATGGGGTGTGTCACCCCTCTGGGCATTGGTCGCGAAGCATTTTGGAGCGGACTCGTATCCGGCAAGAGCGGTGTTCGCAGGATCGAGGCTTTCGATCCGTCGAGTTTCCCGGTTCAGATCGCCGCTGAAGTCCCCTCGTTCGACTGGCAATCCCAACTCAATCCGAAAGATCGCAAACACGTTCCGCGCACTGTTCCCTTGGCGCTCGCGGCCGCACGCGAGGCGCTCGAAGACGCGCGAATCTTTGCTAACGATCTATCTCTAGACGACCGGCGGGCCTTCGGCGTCGAGCTCGGAACGGGCGGCGGTGGTCTCGCCTTCACTGAACAACAGTACGAATATTGGTACGTTGGTCCAACCAGCAAAGCGAGCGTCTACACGATTCCCGCTTCGACGCATGGCGGACTCTCGAGCGAGTTGTCGATGGCGTTTGGCCTGCGCGGCTTGTCGCATATCGTCTCGACCGGTTGCACGAGCTCCACTGACGCGATGGCTTACGCCGCACAGCACATCGCGCTCGGTCGCCAGGACGTGATGCTGACCGGCGGCGTCGACGCACCGATTGCTCCGGGCATTCTGGCTGCGTTCAATCTGATGACCGTGTTGACCAACGAGTGGAATGATGAGCCGCATCGTGCTTCGAGGCCGTTCTCGCGAAATCGATCCGGAATCGTTCTTGGCGAAGGCTCGTGGATTTACGTTTTCGAAGAAATGAGTCACGCGCTGAATCGCGGCGCGCAGATTTACGCGGAAGTGATCGGCTATGGCTCGACGTGTGACGCGTATCATCGCGTGCGACTCGCCGAAGATGGCGACGAGCCGGCGCGCGCCATGAGCCTGGCGCTCGAAGACGCCGGCTGCGAGCCACAAGATCTTGATTACGTAAACCTCCACGGCACGTCCACTCTGCTCAACGATCGAATTGAGACGAGCGCGTTGAAGCTCGCATTTGACGGGCAAGCGGCGCGGATTCCGATGTCGGCAACGAAGTCGCAAATCGGTCATCCGCAAGGCGCGAGTGGCGCTGCGGGCTTGTCAGCAGCGCTCTGCGCGATGCACACAAACAAGATCCCACCAACGATTAACCTCGATGAGCCTGACCCTGATTGTGATCTCGATTATGTCCCCAACGAAGCGCGCGAAGCACGCGTAAGGATCGCGCTCTGCAACTGTATCGGCTTCGGGTCGAAGAACAGTGCGATTGTGGTCCAGCAAATCGATCATTGATCACTCATGCTCGAACAATTCAAGCAACGTAGCCACAGGCTCGAACACATCGACACCGGTAACTACACGGCGGCCGAGTACGAAGATTGTATAAGCGAGCTTCAGTTCGTGAACCGCTGGATGGGCGATGCGCACAGTTTAAAGACGACGCTCCTGCGCGAGATCGAATCGCAATCGCTGACGACCTTTTCGATTCTCGACATCGGCGCTGGTTCCGGTGAGTTGTTGCGTGTCGCCGCGACGTGGGCCAGGCAAACTAACCGGCGTCTGCGCGCTGTCGGCCTCGAATTGAATGAGCGTATGGCTGAGTCGATCCTTGAAGAATCAGGGCGTTTCGATGAGATCAGCTCGGTGCGCGGCGATGCTTTAACACTCCCGTTTGCCGATGCCGAGTTTGATTATGTGATGTGCTCGCTGTTTACGCATCACTTGCTCGACGAGCAGGTGGTCCAGGTTCTTCGTGAGATGAGCCGCGTTGCGAAACGTCGGATATTCGTGATCGATCTGCATCGCCATCCGGTGGCGTATCTTCTTTACACGACGTTGGGCAAGATCGTTTTGCATAATCGACTGTTGCGACATGACGGCGCATTGTCGATACTGCGAAGTTTCAGGCGTGATGAGTTGCTTGAGTTGGCCCAGCGCGCAGGCCTGCGGGGTTTCTCGGTCGAGCGACATTTCCCCTACCGGCTCGTGCTAAGCGCCTCCTCCGCCTCTGGCCACGAAAAGGCACAAAGTGAACAAATCGCCGCATAACTTCGACGTGATCATCGCAGGCGCTGGACCAGCGGGATCGAGCGCGGCGATACATCTCGCGCGCAAAGATCTTCGCGTGCTCCTCGTCGAGCAGAAAAAATTTCCACGTCCAAAACTCTGCGGCGAATTCATCTCTCCGGAATGCCGGCGACACTTCGAAGCACTCGGCGTCGCCCAAGCGATGACAGACTCAGATCCCGCGTCGATCACGGAAACAGTCTTCTATTCATCTCGCGGACACCACGTCACGATCCCGAGCAGTTGGTTTGGCGGACCCGCCGCACTCGGTTTGAGTCGCGCGGTGATGGATAACAACCTTTTGCGACGAGCACGGGAATGCGGCGTCACGGTTATAGAAGGCGCGACGATCACTGAACCGCTCACCGACAAAGACATCGTCCGCGGCGTTAAGCTCAAGCTCAACGGCGACGAACAGCACCACACCGCGCCATTAACGATCGACGCCACCGGGCGCGCGCGCATACTCACCAGAAAGCTCAACGCGCACGATCCAAAATCAAAAGCAAAATTGATTGCCTTCAAAGTACACCTGCGAAACACGCGCGTCACACCCGGCGCATGCGAGATCTATTTCTATCGCGACGGTTACGGCGGCCTCAGCAGCGTCGAAGGCGATATCAGCAATCTCTGCTTCATCATCTCCGCAGAACAAGTAAAACGTCACCACTCAAACCCCGACCTCGTGATGCGCGAGATGGTGATGAAGAACCGTCGCGCCGCTTACACACTCGAGCACGCACAACCCGAATCCGAATGGCTGAGTGCTTCGTGGGAACGTTTCGGCCGTCAGCAGCCGAGTCCGGCCAAAGGTTTACTGGCGATCGGTGACTCAGCAGCGTTTATCGATCCTTTTACTGGCAGCGGAATGTTGATGGCGCTTGAAAGCGGCGAGCTGGTGGCAGATGTGATCAATCGCCACGATCTGAACGCTGTAGAGGCTGAATATACCGCCGCGTATCTACGAAAGTTTGACTCTCGATTGCGGATTTCCGGCTGGCTTCGTCGCGCGGCGTTCAAGCCCCGCCTCGCGGGAATGGGTATAGCGCTCTGCGGCGCCAGCAAACACTTCCGAAGCCGCATCGTTCGCGCGACCCGCTCTTCCTTCAATCCGGCCTCGTAATCCGCGTAAATCCGTGTTAGTTAAACTCCTTGCCACGTTCACTCTTTTACTGTAAAAAGGCTGAGCCAGTGGTGTCTCTCAGTTATCCGTTGCTATCTCAGAGCACGTGACCCACGACGGCAAAAGTTGCTCCCACTATTTAAGATTGACCGCGCGAATTCCAGAGCCGCGAAAACCAAAAGGAGAAATGACGATGTTGGTATCGTTAAAGTCCCGGCTTAACGGATCATTTCAAGTCCCCTGTTTGTTGTTGCTCTTACTTCTTTGCGCCCCTGTCGCTTTCGGACAGGCGCAGTCAAACGCTGCCGATATACAGGGCACCGTAAGAGACGCGACAGGCGCCGTCGTAGCGAATGCCACAGTGACGGCTCGCAATCCGGGCACGAATTTTTCGCGCTCTGTAACCACCAACGACGAAGGTACCTATCGCATCATCAACGTTCCACCCGGCGACTATGATGTAACCGTCGAAGCGACGAACTTCAAAAAAGCCGTGCTGCCCAAAGTGACTGTCACAGTCGGACAGGCCGCGGCGCTCGACGTTACGCTCGAGCCGGGACAAATCAGCGAGAGCGTCACTATTTCAGATACCACATCCTCGATTGTGGAGCCTGAGAAGACTGCCGTCTCGACCACGATCGACCAACAGCGCATCAACAATCTTCCGATCAACGAGAGAAACTATCTCGCGTTTGCCCTCACGACTTCTACAGTCGGACGTGATAACGGTCGTCCAATCGGACCGGCGCCCACGACGGGTTTGAACTTCGGCGGCCAGCGCGGTCGCTCAAATCTCGTGCAGGTCGACGGCGCTGATAACACCGACACCTCGGTGAACGCCTCGCGTTCGACAGTTAGTCAGGAAGCAGTGCAGGAGTTTCAGGTCGTCACCAATTCGTTTGCCCCTGAATTTGGACGTTCCGCCGGTGGCGTAGTGAACGTCGTTACCAAGTCAGGTACGAACGAGCTGCACGGCAATATATTTGGCTTCCTGCGACACCGCAGCTTTCAGGCACGCAATGCTTTTGCGCCGATCGAGGATCCGCCGTTCACGCGCGCGCAATACGGATTCACACTCGGCGGTCCGCTGGACAAAGGCCGCACGTTCTTCTTCGTTGCTTTCGAACAGCGACGACGAAATGAGTCAGGCTTCTTCACCAGCGACGTGCAAGGTAACCTGACGTCGAGCGTCACCATCCTGGGCCAGACGTTCCGAAACATCTCGCCGCAGCAGGCGTCATACATTAATTCTCTGCTGGGTGTTGGCGCCACGGCGCTCGCCGTTCCGTACGCATTCCTCGCTTCAAGCGGCGGCTCGACCGCGCTTACCGGGTCAAATCCACTCGTCATTTTTCCAGGTCTTGGTGCATTGACTCCGCTGCCGGCTGGTACGACCGTCGGTCCGCGTTTCCTGCTTTCGAGCGCCCCAGTTCCGAACGGCACAACCAACGCCGCAGGACAGTTCATCGCGTTTAGACCTTTGAACAATCTTCAGCGGATCTTTCCGGTAACCGAGCGAACGACATTCAACTCGTTTCGTCTGGACCATCTGATCACGCAAAGTCACCAGTTCAGTTTCCGCTTCGGCTACAACCCGAGCGAGCTCACCGGCATTCAGGTCGAATCACAGAACCAGTCGCTGGGTCAGAATGATTTCTCGCGCACGGGTATCCAGACGCTGAAAGACTCCTCGGCAGTCGCCACGCTGACTTCGACACTTTCCGACAAGATCGTTAACGAAGCGCGTTTCAACTTCGGTGAGCGTCGCGCCACTTTCAAGTCGCAGAATGGCGATGCGGTCGCATTCAACATTTCGGGTACAGCCTTTATCGGCCGCGAGCTCTTCTCGCCAGTTGTTCGCACGGAAACACGATATGAATTCACAGACAACGTCAACGTCGTAGCCGGAAGTCACAACTTCAAGTTTGGCGGCGACATCGCGTTCGTTCGTATCCCGGAAGCAATCTTCGAGTTGAACTTTGCCGGTCTCTTCAATTTCGGAGGATTAGGCGCCTGCACGTTGCTATCGGCAGCGTGCGCTACGCCCGGACTGCCGCTACCGCCGGACTTTACACCCGTTCAACAATACGGTCTCGGATTCCCGGCTAACTTTATTCAGGGCTTCGGCAATCCCATCAGCAGCATCGGGAATAAGCCGCTGGCGTTCTTCGCACAGGACTCGTGGAAGATACGTCGCAACCTGACACTGAACTACGGTGTTCGTTACGACTATGAATTGACTGAGCAGATTCCGACACTGCCGCTGACCGATCCGCTGTCGGGAATCACTCTAACTGCCGACCAGGTTCTCGCCGCGCAGAATGCGATGGGTGTGCAACAGGGGTTCCCGCGTGACAAGAACAACTGGGCGCCGCGCGTTGCAGTGGCGTGGGATCCGTGGGGCGATGGCAAGACTTCGATTCGCGCCGCCTTCGGTCTCTTCTACGATCACCCGTTGCTCGCGATCGCGTTCAACTCTGACATCGCTGACGCAGTGCAACAGCAACAAGGCATTCTGACGCCGGGCAGTCCGGCGCAAAACGCTTTGCTCAACGCCGTGCAGGTTTTTCAGGGAACTGTCTGTCCTCCGGGTGGACCAGTAACACCGATTTGCCCCGCCGGCGTCGTGACGCCCGGTGTCGCCGCGGGCGCGCAATATCAATTCGGTCGCCAGCGATTTAACGATCAGACGTTCCCGGGTTTTGGTCCAGTGCTTCCGTTCACGCTGCACGTGCAGAAGGACTTCGAATACGCGTACGCGAACCAGGGCAACTTCACGATCGAGCGCGAGATCACGAAAGACATGACGGTGACGGGTAGTTACATATTCGTCGGCGCGCATCATCTGCCACACCCGCTCGACATCAATGCGCCGCGCACCGATCTGCAGATCCAGAACTTCCGCCGTCTCTCGGGTCGCAATCCCACAAACACGACGGAAGCCGTGGCGTTCTCGATCCCGACTTCCGGTGCGCCGTGTCCGTTTGG
>Ga0207712_10001740_pt1 | contig 14564 bp, 10 predicted proteins | sample KBSS44metaG_FD_184402 | JGI IMG/M metagenome (GOLD analysis project Ga0207712, IMG submission 184402) | Switchgrass rhizosphere microbial communities from Kellogg Biological Station, Michigan, USA - KBS S4-4 metaG (SPAdes) (version 2) | ecosystem: Host-associated > Plants > Roots > Rhizosphere... | reverse complement strand
CACCCAAACGCAGGCCTGCCGAACGCTTTTGCCGAATACGACGAAACGCCCGAGCAGATGGCGACGACGGTCGGCGAATTCGCGACCAGCGGCCTTGTCAATCTCGTCGGCGGGTGCTGCGGCACGAGTCCAGCGCATATCCGCGCGATCGCGCAGGCGGTGCGCGGCGTCGCCCCGCGGGCGCTGCCGAAGGTTGAATCGCAGGCCGCATGAAACCCCTGCTCTTCATTCCCGCGAAAACGGGAATGACGTCAAAAGAAGAAAGCACGAAAAACATGACCGAACTCCCCCGCCATACCCGCCTTTCCGGCCTCGAACCGTTTGTCATCACACCGGACCTGCTCTTCGTCAACGTCGGCGAACGCACCAATGTCACCGGCTCGGCCGCGTTCAAGAAACTGATCAAGGAAGACCGCTACGACGAGGCCGTCGAAGTCGCGCGCCAGCAGGTCGAGAACGGTGCGCAGATTATCGACGTCAACATGGACGAGGGCCTGATCGACTCCGAAATGGCGATGGCGAAGTTCCTCAACCTGATCGCCGCCGAGCCAGATATCGCGCGCGTGCCGGTCATGGTCGACTCGTCGAAATGGACAGTGATCGAGTCCGGCCTGCGCTGCCTGCAGGGCAAGGGAGTGGTCAATTCGATTTCGCTCAAGGAAGGCGAGGAAATATTCCTCGAACATGCGCGCAAGGTGCTCGCCTACGGCGCCGCCGTCGTCGTCATGGCCTTCGACGAGACCGGCCAGGCCGACACGAAGGCGCGCAAGGTCGAGATCTGCGCACGCGCCTACAAGATCCTGACCGAGCAGGTCGGCTTTCCGCCCGAAGACATCATCTTCGATCCGAACATCTTCGCGATCGCCACCGGCATCGAGGAGCACAACAACTACGCGGTCGACTTCATCGAGGCGACGCGCGAGATCAAGGCGACACTGCCGCATTGCCATGTCTCCGGCGGCGTGTCGAACGTGTCGTTTTCGTTCCGCGGCAACGAGACCGTGCGCGGCGCGATCCACAGCGTGTTCCTCTATCACGCGATCAAAGCCGGCATGGACATGGGCATCGTCAACGCCGGCGCGCTGCCGATCTACGACGACCTCGATACCGAGTTGCGCGAGCGCGTCGAAGACGTGGTGCTCAACCGCCGCGCAGACGCCACCGAACGCCTGCTTGAGCTGTCCGAGAAATACAAGGGCAAGAAGGGCGCGGCCGAAGTCGAGACGCAGGCCTGGCGCGATCTGCCCGTGCGCGAACGCCTGAGCCACGCGCTCGTGCACGGCATCGACGCCTACGCCGAAGTCGACACCGAGGAAGCGCGCCTGCTGAGCACGCGCCCGCTCGACGTGATCGAAGGCCCGCTGATGGACGGCATGAACGTCGTCGGCGATCTGTTCGGCGCGGGCAAGATGTTCCTACCGCAGGTGGTGAAATCGGCACGCGTGATGAAGAAGGCCGTGGCCTATCTGCTGCCGTTCATCGAAGCGGAAAAGGCGCGCACCGGCGACGTCGGCAAGTCGAACGGCAAGATCATCATGGCCACGGTCAAAGGTGACGTGCACGACATCGGCAAGAACATCGTCGGTGTCGTGCTCCGCTGCAACAACTTCGATGTGGTCGATCTCGGCGTGATGGTGCCGGCGCAGAAGATTCTCGATGCGGCCAAGGCCGAGAACGCCGACATGATCGGCTTGTCCGGCCTGATCACACCCTCGCTTGAGGAAATGAGCCACGTCGCCAAGGAAATGCAGCGTCAGAACTTCCACGTGCCGCTGCTGATCGGCGGCGCGACGACCTCGCGCGCGCACACCGCGCTGAAGATCGAGCCGCACTACAAATCGCCGACGGTCTGGGTCAAGGATGCCTCGCGTGCGGTCGGCGTTGCCCAATCGCTGATCTCGAAGGATCTCGTCAACGAGTTCATGGCGAAGATCCGTGCGGAGTACGCCGACATCCGCGAGCGCCATAAGGACCGCGGTCCGGCCAAGCGACTCGTCTCGCTCGAGCACGCGCGCGGGCAGGCGTTCGACGGAAAATGGGAAACGTATACTCCATCCATGCCGAACCGGCCCGGCATTACCGTGCTCGACGACTACCCGCTCGCCGAACTGGTCGAACGCATCGACTGGTCGCCGTTCTTCAACACCTGGGAATTGGCCGGTCACTACCCGGAGATTCTCGACGACGCGATCGTCGGCAAACAGGCGCGTGAGTTGTTCGACGACGCGCAGAAGATGCTGAGAAAGATCGTCGCCGAGAAATGGCTCAAGGCCAGCGCGGTGATCGGTTTCTGGCCAGCAGCGCGGGTCGGCGACGATGTCGAACTCACGCTGGAGTCTGGCAAAAAGACGACACTGCACTTCCTGCGCCAGCAGGCCGACAAACCGCCCGGCCGCCCCGACTTCTGCCTCGCTGACTTCGTCGCGCCGAAAGACTCGGGCAAGCAGGATTGGGTCGGCGGCTTTGCCGTCACCTCCGGCATTGGCATCGAGGACAAGCTCGAAGAGTTCGGCAAGTCGTATGACGACTATTCCTCGATCCTGCTCAAGGCCTTGGCCGACCGTCTCGCTGAAGCGTTCGCCGAGCGCCTGCACGAGCGCGTGCGCAAGGAATTCTGGGGCTACGCGGCCGACGAGACCTTGGCCAATGATGAATTGATCGCGGAAAAATATCGCGGCGTCCGCCCTGCTCCCGGCTACCCCGCCTGCCCCGATCACACCGAGAAAGGCACGCTGTTCGCCCTGCTAGACGCAACCAGGAATACGGGCATCGAACTCACCGAGAGCTTCGCGATGTACCCGACCGCGGCCGTGTCCGGCTGGTACTTCAGCCATCCGGACAGCCAGTACTTCGTGCTCGGTCGAGTCACCAAGGAACAGGTCGAAGACTACGCGAAACGCAAGGGCTGGACACTGGCCGAAGCCGAGCGCTGGCTCGCGCCGAACCTCGACTACGACCCCGAATAGCCATCGCCATCCTTTCGCAACGAGCGATTTTTCACGCGAGCGGAAAAGTGTAAGCTCGGCGCATCGATCACGACTTGGGGAGAAGTCATGAACCCGATCCGCCGTCGCCTTGCCGCGACATTCGGCGCATGCGCGCTGTCCGCGTGCGCGTCCGCGCCGTCACAGAAATCCGAGCCACACACCGACCATGCCGAGCACGCCGGCATGGTCGCGCCCGCTTCGACGCTCGCACAATGGGCGCAGGGCGCGCAGCGCCTGGATGGCCTGGGCGCTTACTCGCGCAAGATAACGACCGACTCGCCCGAAGCGCAGGCCTATTTCAATCAGGGTCTGAATCTGATCTACGGCTTCAACCACGACGAAGCCGTGCGCGCCTTCGCCAAAGCCGTCGAACTCGATCCGGCCTGCGCGATCTGCTACTGGGGCGCGGCCGAAGCGCTCGGTCCGAACTACAACATGCCAGCGATGGAGCAGCGTTGGCAGGCACTATGGGATGCCGTCCAAGCCGCGCACAAGCATGCCGCGCACGCGACGCCCGCCGAGCAGGCGTTGATCGGCGCACTCGGCAAGCGCTACACGAGCGCGACTCCAATGCCGCCAGAGAAGATGCAGCCGTTCAACGACGCCTACGCGAGCGCGATGCGCGAGGTCGCGAAGCAGTATCCGGCCGATGACGACGTGCAGGTGTTCTTCGCCGAAGCGCTGATGACGGCCAATCCGTGGAAGTTGTGGAGCAACGACGGCAACGCCGCGCCGGGCACTGAAGAGATAGTCGCGACGCTCGAAGGCGTGCTCGCGCGCAATCCGACACATCCGGGCGCCAATCACTACTACATTCATGCGGTCGAAGCTTCGAGACATCCGGAAAAAGCACTGGCTGCCGCCGATCGTCTCGCTGCGCTCATGCCCGGCGCGGGCCACATCGTGCACATGCCGTCGCACATCTACCAGCGCATCGGTCGCTACGCCGATGCCAGCACGGCGAACCTCGACGGCGCGAAAGCCGATGCCGCCTACGTCGACAAAGCCAAGCCGCCCGGCTGGATGTATTACAGCGGCATGTATTTCACCCACAACTACCAGTTCCTCGGCTACTCGGAAGCAATGCGTGGTCGCTCGGCCGCGGCACTGCAGGCGATGCGCGAGATGACGTCGCAGCTCACCGATGAATCGCTGCACATGGGCACCGGTCTCGACTGGTATGCGGCCGAGCCTCTGTTCGTGATGGAGCGCTTCGGCCGCTGGCAGGACATCCTCGCGGTGCCGGCGCCGGACCCGAAGCTGCTCGGTCTGTCAGCCGCGTATCGCTACGCGCGCAGTGCGGCCTTCGCCGCGACGGGCCGGGTCGGTGCCGCGATGGCGGAGAAAAGCGAACTCGATGCCATCGCCAAAGCCACACCGGGCGATGCGCCGGCCGGCCTAAACAAGGCCAGCGATCTCATCGCCGTGGCATCAGCAATCGCCACGGCACGCATCGCCACCGCGCAGGGCAGGCGCAGCGAGGCCATTGCCGCGCTGCGCGACGCGGTCGCCAAAGAGGACAGGCTCGACTACGACGAACCGGCCGATTGGTTCGTCCCCGTGCGTCACCTGCTCGGCGCGGAGTTGCTGCGCGAGCACAAGGCGAAGGAAGCCGAACAGGTCTATCGCGACGATCTGTGGCGCCATCCGGAAAACGGCTGGGCGCTGTATGGTCTCGCACAGTCGCTCAAGGCGCAGCGCAAGGTGAAGGAAGCTGCGGCGGTGGAGCAACGTTTCAGGCAGGCGTGGAAAGATGCCGACGTCGTCCTGGCCGCATCCGCGTATTAACTGCGTGGTTCCTCGTGCTCGCCCGTACTCAGGTCCCGGTGGCGTATGTGCGCGTAGACGTTGTAGATCGACACGAACATCGGGAACGCGGTCTGGATGATGCCAACCGAGTCGTTCTTGCCCCAGATGAAGTAGGCAAGCGTCAGCACGCTGCCGGTCACCGACAGATACCAGAACATCATCGGTACGGTGACGCGTTTCAGCTTCTTCGTCACATAGAACTGCACGAACCAGCGCGCGGTGAACAGCACCGTGCCGATAAAGCCGACGAGCTTCCAACCGGTGACGGCGACCTTGAACAGGTGGAAGACATGCAGGTGGAACAGGACTTGGTCCATGAGGCTGGCCGGACGGCAAGGAAGGGGCGCGGATTTTAGCAAGCGCGGGTTCGAACCGCCTGAAGATCTTGTGCGTTACCCCTTCGCGTCCCCGTGGTGCATCCCTGTGCGCCCATCTGCCCACCCTTCCCCGGCACTACCTCGGGCGTAGCGCGGCTCAGGTTCCCGTACCGCAAATGAGCCGTTTTCGCCGGAACTGCGCTTTTCTCTGTTGAGGGCCGCAGCATCGCAGCGGGATCGTTCCTATCCGACCGTTGCGCGTCCCGTGAATTCAGGATCTTCCACGGAGAACGCTCCATGCAACCGCGTCCAATCCTTCACCACCTGCCGCTCGGCATCGCGGGCGTTCGCGCCGCATTCGCCGCGCTGATGCTCTTTATCGGCATCGCCCCCGTGTCGGCGCAGACGATCACGACCGTGGCCGGCGGCGCGATCTGCGACAACGCCAGCGCGCTGGCGGTATCAGTGGCGCCGGGAGGCACCGCGGTCGACGCCGCCGGCAATCTCTACGTGGCCGCGCTCACCTCGCACGCGGTGTGCAAGATCACCCCCGGCGGCGTGATTAGCCATGTCGCCGGCACCGGCACGGCGGGCTTCAGCGGCGATGGCGGTGCGGCCACGTCCGCACAATTGAACTACCCGAACCACATCGTCCTCGACGGTAACGGCAACCTGTACATCGCCGACAGCAGCAACCAGCGCATCCGCAAGGTGACACCCGCGGGAACCATCAGCACGTTTGCAGGCGGCGGCTTCGGCGGCGACGGCAGCGCGGCGACGGCGGCATCCCTGAACTTTCCCTCGGGACTCGCGTTCGACGGCAGCGGCAACCTGTACATCGCCGACACGACCAGTCATCGCATTCGCAAAGTCACTGCAGCGGACGGCAAGATCAACACCATCGCGGGCACCGGCACCGCAGGCTATTCGGGCGACGGCGCGGCAGCCGCGTCGGCGCAGCTCAACAGTCCGTACGGCATCGCGCTCGACGGTGCCGGCAATGTCTATGTCGCCGATCGCTTAAACCATCGCATCCGCAAGATCACGGCGGTGGACGGCAAGATCGCCACGATCGCCGGCAACGGCGTGCAGGGCTACTCGGGCGACGGCGGACCGGCCACGGCCGCACAGCTCTTCGTGCCGCACGCGGTCGCGGTCGATGCGGGCGGCAACAACATCTACATCGCCGACTGGCAGAACCATCGCCTGCGCAAGATCACGACCGCGGACGGCAAGATCGCCACGATCGCCGGCAACGGCGGCGCGAACTACAGCGGCGACAACGGCCCCGCAGCCGCAGCGCAGCTCGAGTATCCGACTGCGCTGTCGCTCGACGCCACCGGCAACCTGTTCGTCTCCGACTACAACAATTTCCGCGTACGCAAAATCGCCGCGGCCGATGCCAGCATCACCAGCGTGGCCGGCAACGGTACTCCGGGCTGGAGTGGCGACGGCGGCGCGGCAACGTCAGCGCAGCTGGGCACCTATCTGCACATTGCCGTCGATGCGACCGGCAACCTCTATATTGCGGACAACGAGAACCATCGCATCCGCAAGGTCGCGACCGACGGCACGATCAGCACGTTCGCCGGCAACGGCACGCAGGGCTTCAGTGGCGACGGCGGTGCAGCCACGAGCGCGCAACTGAATTCCCCCGGCGGCATCGCATTCGACGGCGCGGGCAACCTGTACATCGCCGAACAGCTCGGCCAGCGCGTGCGCAAGGTTGCCACCGATGGCACGATCAGCACGTTTGCCGGCAACGGCGTCTCCGACTTCAGCGGCGACGGCGGCCCCGCCGCGGCAGCACGCCTCTCGTTTCCGATGGGCGTCGCCGCCGACTCCGCCGGCAACGTGTACATCGCGGATACTTCCAACAGCCGCATCCGCAAGGTCGGCAGCGACGGCAAGATCAACACCATCGTGGGCAACGGCACACAGGGTTATGCCGGCGACAATGGCGCGGCGATCAACGCGCAGTTGAGCGGCCCTTCCGCCATCAAGCTCGATCGCACCGGCAACCTGTACATCGCCGACACCAGCAACCACCGCGTGCGCAAGGTCACCGCGGACGGCAACATCGCCACGATCGCCGGCACCGGCGCGCAGGGCTATAGCGGCGACGGCGGCGCGGCGACGGATGCGCAACTGTTGCTGCCGAGTGGACTGGCATTCAATCCGCTTGGCGAACTGAACATCGCCGACTGGTACGCCAATTCGGTGCGCAAGATCGCCGCGAATGGCGTGATCGATCGCATCGCCGGCAGCGGCGGCGGCAACCGCGGCTTCGGCGGCGACAACGGCCCGGCCATCGACGCGCTGCTGAGCAGTCCTTACGACATCGCTTTTGATGCGGCCGGCAACCTGTACATCGCCGATGGCGCGAACCGCCGCATCCGCAAAGTCGCCTCGTCCTACGCACAGAGCGGCACAAGCTTGCGGATAGAAACCGTTGGGCCCCACGTCTATGGCGAAAGCCTCACCATCACCGTCACGGTGGGCGCCTCCTACGTGCCAACGGGCAAGGTGGACGTTTGTCTGGACGGCGATCCCGACCCGGACACCTTCTGTTGGCCGAACTTCGTATTTCCATGCACTGACCTGCCGCTTTCACCAAGCGCAACCAGTGGCGAATACGTCGCCACCTGCACGACTTCAACCTTGCCCGCCGGCGACCACAGCATTGCCGCACTTTATTCGGGCGATACATTCAATTTGCGCAGCTTCAATCTGGTCTCCCCCGTAACCATCACCAAGGCCAGCCAGGTCATTGCAGGCTTCGCCTCGACGCCCGCCAGTCCCACATACACGCCTAATGGCACGTTTACCGTTTCGGCCAGCGGCGGCGATTCGACGAACCCGGTCGTGTTCGCATCCACCACGCCGACGGTGTGCTCAGTCAGCGGCAACCAGGTGACCATGCTTGCGGCTGGCACCTGTTCGCTCTCGGCCAACCAGGACGGCGATGCCAACCACTTCGCTGCCGCACAAGTCATGCTGGACGTGCCGCTGGGCTTAGTCGGCACAAGTACAACAATTTCCCCGACGAATCCCAGCGTCTATGGCCAAAGCGTGACGCTGACCGCTACGGTGGACGCTGCGGCCGCTACCGGCACCATTACCTTCAGCGAAGGTGCAACGGTTCTCTGCGCCGCAGTCGCCATGAGCAATCATTCGGCGACCTGCCCGCTGCCCGCTTCGGCCCTGACCGTGGGCGGTCACGATTTCATCGCCAAATACAGCGGCGATGCGACCTATGCCACAAGCACCAGTGCGCCGTTGCATCACACGATCAACAAAGCGGCGAGCACGCTCGCGGTGACCGCCATCGCGCCGGGCAGCATCACCCTCGGCCAGTCGGCCACGGTAACGGTTGCGCTTTCGGCAACCGCGCCGGGCGCGGGTACGCCGACCGGAACGATCACGGTCAGCGACGGTACGGTCAGCTGCAGCTTCTCGACGCCGGCGAACAACAATTGCGCCATCACGCCGACCGCCACGGGTGCGCGGCCGATCAGCGCGACGTATTCCGGCGATGCCAATTTCCTCGCGAGCGCGGCTGCCGGAGGATTCCTGCTCGTGAATGATCCGCCGCCGACGCAGAGTCCGACCCTGACCACGCTGAGCCTTGCGCCGAATCCGGTCACGACGAGCCAGGTCGTCACCGCGACGCTCGGCGTGTCCGGCGGATCCGCGCCGACCGGCACCAGCCTTCGCGCGAGCGCGAATGCCTCACCTGCGGCGTTGTCCGGCACGGTCGTCGTCAGCGGCGGCGGACAGCAATGCACGGCGACGCTGGACGGCACGGGCGCCGGCAGTTGCACGCTGAGCTACGCAACGCCGGGCAGCTACACGGTCACCGCGAGCTATTCGGGTGACACGCAGCACGCGCCGTCGAGTGCGAGCGCAAACCTCGTGGTCAACATGGCAGTGCCACCGGCTGCCACCGTGGCGGCGCCCGCGCTGTCGTGGTGGGCGTTGCTGGGGTTGATCGTCACGCTCGCCGTGCATGCGCGCAGGGCGATCGCAAGACGCTGACCGACACGCTGCCGCTGCGGCTGGATGTTGATGCCATCCGCAGCGCCCTCAGACGCAAATGCAAACACCGCGCCGACATGCGGCGCGGGAGACTTACACATGCCGCGATTTCCCTTCGCCCTGGCCAGCTTGCTGCAGTTGGGCTCGCTGTCCGCTGTGGCCGCTTCGCCCGCGCAGCCGGCCGCAGCCGACATCTTTGTCGAAACCGCCTTTCGCCTCGGCGTACCACGCGACTACGCCAGCGCGAGCGGCTTGCATCACGTGCGCGAGCCGCAACAATTGGCCCTCATCGGCGGCCGCGACGCACTCGGCTACGTGCAGCGCCTGATTCCGCAGGCTGCACGCGCCTGGGCGCACATGCGCGAGGCGGCGGCGCGCGAGGGTGTTGAACTGCGCGCGGTGTCGACGTTCCGCAGCGTCGAAGCGCAGCTGGCGATCGTGCGCGCGAAGCTTGCGCGCGGGCAGACGATCGATGCGATCCTGCGTGTCAACGCTGCGCCAGGCTACAGCGAGCACCACAGCGGGCGCGCGATCGACATCGGTACATCGGGCTATGCTCCGACCGAAGAAGAATTCGAGCGTTCGCCTGCGTTCGCATGGTTGAAGCGGAATGCCGCAGCCTATGGTTTCGACCTGAGTTATCCGCGCGGCAACCCGCATGCGCTGGTCTATGAGCCCTGGCACTGGTACTGGCGCGGCGATGCTGCGGAAAGCACGCTGCCGCTAACCGAACTGGCCGCAAGCAACGACTCACCGGCGCCAACGAACTTGCTCACGCGATCGCGCTAGCGCGGCGCTCGCGGTGGCATAATGCCGACGACCTTCCGGCCAAAGCAGCGCATGGCAACCGGCGATTCCCCTGCTTCCTCTGCGATCGACTTCGAGGCGTTGGCCGCGCATCGCGCCTACCTGCTCAAGATCGCGCGGCTCGAATTGCGCGACGAGCATCTGGCCGAGGACGCGGTCTCCGACGTGTTGACCCAGGCCTATGAGAAGCGTGCGAGCTTCGCCGGCAGGAGCTCGTTGCGCACTTGGCTGACCTCGATCCTGAAAAACCACATCATCGACCTCGTGCGCCGGCAATGGCGCGAAGAGCCGCTGCCCGAAACCGGCGACAACGGCGAGCACGAATTCGACCGCCTGTTCGATGCCAGCGGCCACTACATGAATGCGCCGAGCAATGCCGGCAATCCGGCCGAACTAGCGCAGCAGGACGCCTTCCTCGTCGCCGTGCAGCGCTGCATCGAGCGTCTGCCCAAACGCATCGGTCAATTGTTCGTGCTGCGCGAAGTGTTCGGCAGCGACACCGACGAGTTGTGTAAGGATCTGCAGATCACCGCGTCCAACGTCTGGGTTCAACTCTACCGGGCACGCATGATGTTGCGCACTTGTCTCGAAGGCACCGGTTTCGGCCGTGCGTAGCCTGGCCAAACACTCGATGTTTCGCATCACCTGCCAGCATGCGTCACGCCTTCTTTCGCAACGCATGGAGCGCCCGCTGCCTTGGATTCAGCGTGTACGCCTGCGCCTGCATTTGCTTGCCTGCGATGCCTGCACGCGCGTCGCCGGCCAGTTCGCTGCGATGCGGCTTGCCATGCAGGCGTGGCGTAATCGAGACTAGATCCGGGGCAACCAGGAGAAACGCGATGCTGCAATTCAATCCGGGCCAACTGTATTTCCTCGGCCGCGAAGCAAGCGACCGGCTGCAACAGGCCGCAAAACTCGGCCTCGAAGGCAGTGACCAGGCCTTCGACCTGACGATCAGGACCGTGCAATTCCATGTCGACGCGATGACGCGGCTGATGACGCAAACCAGCCACGTCAAGGACGTCGCGAGCCTGCGCCAGCTCTGGTCGGAATTGTTCGACCTCATGCGCGAGTCGGTGGCCACGAGCAACGCCTCGCAGAAGCAGACCGTCGAGATGGCGCTCAAGGCGACCGAGTTGTTCTACTCGAATCTGTTCGATCAAGCCGCGGGGCAGACCAAGAAACCGGTTGTCGAACCGAAGCCGAAGACCGCAAAAAAACGCTGACACACCGACAAGATTCAAACGTCTACCGCACCAAGCCCTCCCTCCCGCCGCCACGCGCAGGAGGGAGGGAGGGAGGGAGGGAGACGTTTCTCAGTGCGGAAAATGGTTCGTCAGCCACTGCTTTGCATCGACTGCTTCGCCGTGCCTTGCATTCATCATGTCGAACAGCTTGTCGTGCGCGGCGAGAAACTCGGCTTTGCTCACCCCGCCGTCGCCCTTCGCGTCGATCTTGTGCATCACGTCCATGCTGGCGAAAGCACGCGCATAGCCGCCCGTTGAAAGGCTGATCATTTCGGGCCGATTTGCCGCTCCAACCCATTCGCCTGCGTCGAGCACACCGTCGTGGTTGCGATCGAGCACATCGAACATTCTGCTGTAGTAGTCGTCGAACTCCTGTTTGCTGACCTTATGATCGCCGTTCGCATCGATCTTGCCCATCATTTCGAGCGTGGCCATCTGCTTGTGATAATCGTCGGTCAGGAACGCGTCTTGCGCATTTTCGACGGCGAACAAGCGCACCGAACCGAAAAGACAGAAAGCGAACAGCCATGCATTTGCGCGCAGCGTGCGATACCGTCTCATATACCCTCCCTCATTTGGCTTTGGAATATCGGGCCGGCGCAGCGAGTGCGGCTACCCGGCTACCCAGTAGACGGGCTCCGGGCGCAAACCTTACGTGAAATCAAGGCGACGCCCCCTGGATGGGGAGAAGCTCCCTCCTTCAACGCGCCGCGAGCCACTCGTGGATCGCCGCCGGCACCTCGCGCTGCGCGCGGCCGGAGACGTAGATGCCGATGTGGCCGCCCTTGAATGCAAGCTCGGTGTAGTCGTCCGAGCCGATGCGTCCGCGCAGCGCGCGCGAGGCGTCGGGCGGCACGAGGTGATCCTGCTCGGCGAAAATGTTGAGCACGGGCGCATCGAGCTGCGCAAGGTCGACCGATTTGTTGCCGATCTTCAGGCCGCCGTTGATCAGCTTGTTGCCCTGGTAGAAATCCTTGATGAACTGGCGGAACGCAGCGCCGGCCTGGTCGGGACTGTCGAAGATCCACTTCTCCATGCGCAGGAAGTTCTCAAGCTCGGCCTTGTCATCGAGAATATCGACAAGGCCGATGTACTTCTGCTGGTTCAGGCGCACAGGCTTCAACATCAGGTAGCAGTAGTTCATCAGGTCGGCCGGCACGTTGCCGAGCGTGTCGACGAACAGGTCGACGTCGAGATGCTGCACCCAGTTAGAAAGCATGTTGTCGCGGGTCTGGAAATCGACCGGCGTCACCATCGTGATCAGGTTCCGGATCTTTTCCGGGTAGATCGAGGCGAAGCACAGGCTGAATGCGCCGCCCTGGCAAATGCCGAGCAGGTTGATCTTGTCGAGCTTGTGGCGCTTGGCGACGACATCGACACAGCGCTTGATGTAACCGTTGATGTAGTCGTCAAGCGAAAGATGCTTGTCTGACGCGTCGGGATAGCCCCAGTCGATCAAATACACGTCTTCGCCGAGCGCGAGCAGATTCTTGACCAGCGAGCGGTCATCCTGCAGGTCGACCATGTAGGGTCGATTGACCAGCGCGTAGCTGATCAGGATCGGCACCTTAGCCGTTGGCTTGTGCGGCCCTTTGAAACGATACAGGACGAGCTTGTCCTCGCGATAGACCTCTTCCTTGTCGGTGGCGCCGTAATGCACTTCGTCCAGCGTGCGCAGCACCTGCATTCCGGCGGCGATTTTCTGCTGGAACTTCTGCGCTTCCTCGTACGCCTTCTGCGGCGCGATGCGGATCGGGTTCATGTTCGACTTAACCTCTGAAAAATTTCGTCATTGCAGCGAACGCCGAAATGCCGAGTCGGAAATCATTTCTTCTTGCCGCCCTTCTTGTCACCCTTGCTCGGCTTCGCCATCTGCGCCGCAGCCGCACGCAGCTTCGGCTTGCTCTTGACGCGTCGCTGCATCGCCGCGACTGCATCGGCGAACGAGCTCGTCTTCGCCTTGGCCGCCGCTTCGTCGGCCGGGCGCGGACGGACCACGGCCGCGGGTGCACGCGACTTCGCTGCCGTGGCACGACGCCTAGCCGGCTTTGCCGCCGACCTCGATTTCGTTACGGGTGGCGCTGCTGGTTTCGCCGTCGCGACTGCAGGTTCGGTCGGTTTTACGGCCGACGCAGGGTTCTTCGCGCTCGCCTGCGCCAATGATTTTTTCAGCGCCGCGACTTCGCCGCGCAAAGTCGCGATTTCCGCCTCGACCGCGCTGCCGTCGTGTGCGCTGCCGCCATCGCGCAATTCGCGACGCAGGTCGTGCACGCGCTTGCTCAGGCTGTCGAGTTCGCTGCGCGTCGGCATGCCGAGTTCGCGGCTGATGCGCTCGACTTCGATTTGTATTTGCTTGCGCACGCGCATCTGCGCATTCGCCAGTGCGCCGTAGACTCGGCTGAACTCTTCCGACAACGCGATCTCGGCGTAAGCTTCCTCCATCGCATCGACCCAGAGATCGTACAACGCCTTGAGCGATTCGATCGTCCGCCCCGGTTCGCTGCGCTCGGCGAGCTTGCGCTCGAACAATTCGTTGCCGCGCCGGCTCGCCTCGAGCATGAGCCGGTTGTACGCGCTCGACGCCTGCTGGTATTCGACCAGGGCAAGCGCGGTGCGTTGATAGTGCTCCTGATGTTCGCGCGCCAGGCCGAACGCTGGCATCTGCAGCCACGACAAGCCTTCTTTGCGCATTTGTTCGATGTAGGGCGCAAATGCCGCCGGCAATTCGGCAAAACCCTGCGCGCCCTTGCCGGCCACTTCGCGCAGCGCCTTGGCGAACGGATTCGTCGCCGGATCGAATCCGGGAACGCCCGAACCGACCGCGTTGCGTACCGCATCGAGCCAGGGCTGCGCCGGATTCGCCGCGCCTTCGCCGAGCGCCGATGCACCGAACAGCGATTGCATCATCGCGACGTAGGCCTTCGCGCTGTCGGTCAGGCGCTCGGCCGTCTCGCTCTGCTTGCCGGCGTCGGCGAACAGGCGCGACCATTGCTCGAGGCCCTCGTGCCACGGCGTCTGAGCAGACGGCGCCGAAGCAGCGGCCGCGAACGGGTTGAACGGAGCGAAGCCCGAAAACCCGGCTGGCGGAGCGGCGAAAGGCATGGCAAACGGATTCGCACCGACCGCGGCGAACGGATTGCCTGCGGCAAACGAAGCTGCGCCCGGCGGGGCGACAGGCGCTTTCTGCGCGAGATCGGACCATGCGTTGAAATACTGGCGCTGCAGCGCGTCCCAATCCTTCAACCAGTCGTTCATGCTCTTGTTTTCGCTCATGCGCGCATCTCCGGAGGGGTTTCGATGCTAGCACGCGTGTGCGCGTATCGCATTACGCCCGCCTGAGCGATGAGTCTGTCCTTTCG
>Ga0207712_10001734_pt1 | contig 14592 bp, 16 predicted proteins | sample KBSS44metaG_FD_184402 | JGI IMG/M metagenome (GOLD analysis project Ga0207712, IMG submission 184402) | Switchgrass rhizosphere microbial communities from Kellogg Biological Station, Michigan, USA - KBS S4-4 metaG (SPAdes) (version 2) | ecosystem: Host-associated > Plants > Roots > Rhizosphere... | reverse complement strand
CTTGCTGTCGCACGCGGAATGGCCGAAACAACGGTTGGCACGAATGTAACCGTTAATTCGATCCTGCCCGGACCGACGGCCAGCGAAGGCGCGTCAAATTTCCTGGCCGAGATGGCTAAAGAAAACAACGTGACTCGTGACGAGGCAGAAAAACAATTCTTCCAAACCGCGAGGCCGTCGTCATTGATCAAACGATTCAGTGATCCAAAGGAAATCGGGGACTTTGTTGCTTTTGTCTGCAGCCCGTTAGCTTCGTCGATAAATGGGGCGGCCTTGCGAGTCGATGGCGGAGTAGTGAGGTCGATAATCTAAGCCACGAGCGAACTTTCCTGAGAGGGAATTACACAGCGGTTGATCAGTTGCCTCAAGTGGCTGAAACAACTGACGATAAAAAAAAAACGAAAAAAGGGACGGTGGATATGTCGAAATTATTTGAAAGTTTAAGAATTGGAAATCTGGAATTGGAAAATCGGATCGTTTATTCTCCGATGACGCGTAGCCGGGCAAATGACGAAGGCGTACAGCCGGATTATGTAGCGGAGTATTATGCACAACGAGCCTCGGCAGGTTTGATAATTACTGAGGCGACAAATATTTCGGCGATGGCAAAGGGCTATGTTCGAACGCCGGGTGTTTACACCAAAGAGCAGATCGAGGCATGGCGGGGAGTCACAGAAGCAGTTCATACAAAAGGCGGAAAGATCTTTATGCAGATATTTCACACCGGAAGAATTGCTTTGCCTGATCTCTTGCCGGAGGGTGCGGAAAAGCCGGTTGCGCCAAGTGCGATTAGGGCCAAAGGCCAAAACTACACTGACGACGGAATGAAGGATTTTGTCGAACCAAAGGAACTAACCAGGGAAGAAATAAAGTCGATAGTCGGCGATTTCGCGACAGCGGCGAAAAATGCGATCGACGCAGGATTTGATGGCGTCGAGCTTCACGGAGCAAACGGTTATCTGGTACATCAATTTCTTGGCACGAATACGAATTTGCGGGTAGATGAATATGGAGGATCGGACGAAAAGCGAGCAAGATTTTTGCTCGAGGTGGTCGATGCGATCTCGGCAGAGATCGGACCCGGAAAACTCGGCGTCAAGCTTTCGCCGACGGTCCCATTCAACGATATGCGGGACGATAACGCGACCGAGTTTTATCCTTATGTTGTTAGTAAATTAAATGACCGCGATCTGGCCTATCTTCACATTGGGTTGGAGGAAGATGCAACCGATACCAGCGTTGATTGGCTCACCTTTTTACGTTCTTCGTTCAACGGCGTGTATTTCGCGAACGGCGGCTTTGACAGAGAAAGCGGGAGTAAGCTTTTGGAAGAAAATGGCGCGGACGCCATCGTTTACGGAAAACTGTTTCTCGCAAACCCGGATCTGCCGAAGCGTTTTCGAAAGCAGGCGGCTCTGAACACATGGGATACCTCCACTTTTTATTCACCCGGCGAAAAGGGCTACACGGATTACCCGACGCTGGAAGAAGGAAGATCGGTGTAGGAAACGATAGGGGGTCCAGCGTTCGCGGCGACCTCCATTTGAGACAATCGCGAAAAAAGACCGCGTATCTCATAACGAAGGAAAATGAAAAAACTTGCGGCAGTAATCCTATTGCTTCTGATGTTAATTTCGGCGGGTTTTTCCCAAGCAAGTAGCAAGAATGCAAAGGGGAAGCGTTCGGAAAAACAAGTAATCAATCCGGATGGTGTGGTTAAATCGCCAAGTTATTCACAGGCGATCGTGGTATCGGGAGGCAAAATGGTTTTTGTTTCCGGCCAGGTTGCTTTGAATGCAAAAGGCGAATTGGTTGGCTCGGGCGATCTAAAGGCCCAGACGATCCAGGCGTTTGAGAATATGAAGGCTGTTTTGGCCGCGTCCGGTGCCACCTTTGGTGACCTCGTAAAATTTACTTTCTTCGTTAAGAATTACGATCCGGCGCAGATCGCAGTCATACGGTCCGTGCGCGATTCGTATCTGCCGAAGGGGCAACCACCTCCGGCGTCAACTCTCGTCGGCGTACAATCGCTTTTTCGGGATGATGTATTAATAGAGATCGAGGCAATAGCCGTAGTCTCGAAATAGGGGAGCGTATGAAAATAGGAATTCTTGGTTCGGGTGGCGAGGTTATCTTCTTCGGGGTATCGGTGCTCTTTTTAAAGACGCAGGCGGACAAAACGCTTCCCCTTGACGAGCGCCGGGCTATCTTTATCGCCGGTGACGATTCGGTTGCAAAAGAGACGGTTGCAAAACTGATCGAATCGATAGGGTTTGCGGCCGTGGATTCAGGGTTCCTCAGCGAGGGTGGTAGGAACCAGCAACCTGGATCCGCGATCTATAACAAAGAGCTCACGGCGGCGGACGCTGCTAAGGCTTTGACGATGGGTGCATAAGGTTTTCAAATACGGTGACGAGAAATGGGTAGGCTTTCAGAAATTCCTCTGTCGGTGCTCGACCTGGCTCCGATCGTTGAGGGCGGCACGGCGAGTGACGCGTTTCGAAACTCGATCGATCTGGTTCAGTTCGCGGAAAGGCTAGGCTATCGCAGATACTGGGTGGCTGAACATCATAATATGCCGGGGATCGCGAGTTCCGCGACCTCCGTGCTTATTTCGAGGCTTGCTGCTGAAACATCGACGATACGAATCGGTGCGGGCGGGATCATGCTGCCCAATCACGCACCGCTTGTGATCGCGGAGCAATTCGGAACACTTGAGGCGATGTTTCCCGGTCGCATAGATCTGGGACTTGGCCGTGCGCCGGGAAGCGATCGGATGACTGCTCACGCTCTGCGGCGACGGCTGGAATCTAATGGCGACGATTTCCCTGAGCTCCTGCAAGAACTACGCTTTTTCCTGAAGGAACCGCTGGAGCGACAAAGTGTTCAGGCCGTTCCCGGCGGCGGTGCAGATATTCCGATCTGGCTTCTCGGGTCAAGTGACTTTAGTGCTCACCTTGCGGCACAGCTTGGGTTGCCGTTTAGTTTTGCTGCCCATTTCTCGCCGGCTAACACCATTCCGGCGCTCGAGATCTATCGACAGAATTTTCGACCTTCCGCCACCCTTGCAGAGCCATACGCAATGGTTGCCGTCAATGTTTTTGCGGCGGACACAACGCAGGAAGCGGAGCGGCTCGCCACCTCACAACATCAATCATTTCTAAAGCTGGCTCGCGGAAGGCCGGGCAAGGTCCAACCGCCCGTCGATGATATGGAGGCGATCTGGTCGCCGGAAGAAAAGGCTGCGGTGCAGGCGAGGCTTGGCGGTTCGATCATCGGCGATGCCGCGAATGTGAAAGAAGAATTGAACGCATTTGCCGAACGAACTGCGGCGGACGAGATCATGGTCAATGCAATAATGTATGACCATACTGCGCGGCGGCGTTCTTATGAAATAGTTGCCGAGGTTTGGAAAAGCGAAACTTCGACATCGGCCGTTGGATGAATGACAAATTGGGAGAATTACAGATGAGCGAAAAGAAAGTTTGGTTTATTACGGGTTGTTCAACAGGATTCGGGCGCGAGTTGGCGAAACATCTTCTCGAAAATGATTATCGCGTCATTGTGACGGCCAGGGATTCAAGCAAAGTAATGGATCTCGCTGCGATCAATGAAGACAATGCTCTTGCGATCGCTCTTGATGTAACGGACAAAGATCAGGTCAAGAATGCTGTTGAGCAGGCACAGGATCGCTTCGGCAAGATCGACGTGCTTGTTAACAATGCGGGCTTCGGATACTTTGGTGCGATCGAAGAGAGCGATGAAGCAGAGGTCCGCTCGATGTTCGAAACAAACTTTTGGGGATTGGCCGAAATGACACGTGCCGTTTTGCCCGAAATGCGGTCGCGAAAAAGCGGCACGATCGTAAATATTTCGTCGATCGGCGGATTTGTCGGTTTTCCGGCGGTTGGCTATTACAACGCGACGAAATTTGCCGTCAACGGATTCTCCGAGGCTCTTAAGAAAGAGGTCGAGCCGCTCGGAATAAAGGTTGTGCTGGTACAGCCGTCCGGATTTCGAACCGATTGGGCAGGCCGCTCGGCAAACGAGGCAACAAATACGATCGCCGATTACGCTGAGACAGCAGGCGCAAATCAGTCCGCCATTCGCGGCTATAGCGGCAATCAGCCGGGTGATCCGATAAGGGCTGCCAAAGCGATCGTGCAGGCTGTCGAAGCGGACGATCCACCATTTTTCCTCCTTCTCGGAAAGGCGGCATTGAAAAATGCGCGACTAAAGCTCGACGATCTTAAAAAAGATTTCGATGAGTGGGCGGACGTTACCGAAGGCGCCGATTTTCCGGAAGCGGGATCGGCCCAGGCAAAATGACGGCGAGACGATCTCTTCGCGGCAGACAGCTCGGTAAAAAAAAAGGGTGAAAACATGAAGTACAGAAAACTACGAGATCTCGAGGTATCGGCGATCGGCCTCGGCTGTATGGGTATGAGCTTCGCGTACGGCGACGCTGACGAAACCGAATCGCTTGCGACGATCGATCGCGCGTTGGAACTAGGTGTTAATTTTCTCGATACGGCGGACGTTTACGGTCCGCATACCAATGAAGAGCTTGTCGGCAAAGCTTTGAAGGGTAGACGAGACAAATTCGTTTTGGCGACGAAATTTGGAATCGTTCGCGAGTCGGCGGATTATGGAATTGGTGGCATAAACGGCAAGCCGGAATATGTTCGGAGCGCCGTCGATGCCAGCCTGAAAAGACTGAATACGGACGTGATCGATCTGTATTATCTTCACCGCGTCGATCCCGACACCCCGATCGAAGAAACGGTCGGTGCGATGGCCCGCCTTATCGAGGACGGAAAGATACGAAATATCGGACTGTCCGAAGCTTCTGCTGACACATTGCGGCGGGCAAGCAAGATCCATCCGGTCACTGCATTGCAAAGCGAATACTCCCTCTGGACGCGCGACGTCGAAGAGAATGAAGTGCTAAAGACCGCCAAGGAACTCGGCATCGGTTTCGTTCCTTTTTCACCGCTCGGTCGCGGATTTTTATCCGGAGAGATCAAAAGGCCGGAGGATCTGAGTTCGGACGATTGGCGCCTGACCAATCCTCGGTTTCAGGGCGAGAATTTCGGCAAAAATCTGAAGCTTGTTGAAAAAGTCGAGGAACTAGCTGGTGACAAGGGTGTGACAGCCTCGCAGCTTGCTCTTGCTTGGGTACTCAGTCGGGGAGAAAACGTCGTACCGATCCCGGGGACGAAACGCGTAAAGTACATTGAGCAAAATGCGGCGGCTGTCGATATCACCCTTACGGACGACGAACTGAAACAGATCGATGATATTTTTCCGCTAAACGCGGCGTCGGGCCAACGGTACCCGGAACATATGATGAGATCGGTCAACGCTTAAGAGAATACAGGGAGACAAATGAGCGAAAACATAAGGGCATATGCAGCACTCGGGGCAAAGGGGCAGTGGGAGCCGTTCGACTATGATCCCGGTGAGCTTCGGAAAGAACAGATCGAGATCAAAGTAACGCATTGCGGGATCTGTCATTCGGACCTTTCAATGCGAAATAATGATTGGAGCTGGACGCAGTATCCATTTGTCGGCGGGCACGAAGCGGTTGGCGTGATCACGGCAATTGGAGCCGACGCCGAAGGGAAAGGTATAGAGATCGGCGACACGGTGGGTCTTGGATGGAACTCGGGCAGCTGCATGCACTGTGACCAATGCATGGCAGGGTATCACATCAATTGTCCGGAGCTTGAGCAAACGATCGTCGCAAGGCATGGCGGTTTCGCTGACCGAGTTAGGTGCAACTGGGAATGGGCGGTGAAGCTTCCTGATGGAGTCGATCCCGCCAAGGCAGGTCCGCTTTTTTGTGGCGGGATCACGGTGTTCAATCCATTCGTGCAGCTCGACATTAAGCCTACGGACAAGGTTGGAGTTGTCGGCATCGGCGGGCTCGGGCACCTTGCCCTGCAGTTTGCCAACAAATGGGGCTGTGAAGTGACTGCTTTTTCATCGAGCCCGGACAAGACGGCCGAACTCAAAAAACTCGGGGCCGATTTTGTAGTAAATTCGCGGAGCGATGAAGAACTCGAAAAACTCAAAGGTAAGTTCGACATGATCCTGGTCACGGTTAACGTCCCTTTGAATTGGGAGGCATATCTCGCAGCGCTCGCGCCGAAGGGGCATTTGCATGTCGTTGGTGCTGTGCCCGTTCCGATTCCGATCGCCGCATTCAATTTGATCGGCGGACAAAAAGCGGTTTCAGGTACAGCAACCGGAAGTCCGTCGGTCGTCAGAAAAATGATAGAGTTTTGCGCCCGGCACAATATTGAAACGGTGACCGAAACCTATCCGATGTCGAAGATCAACGACGCATTCGAGCATCTCGAAAGCGGCAAGGCGAGATACCGGATTGTTTTGGAAGCCGACTTTTAGATCTGCTAAAGCGTTGATAAAAACGCGAGGAAAAAACTTATGGCAATAAGAACAGCAAAAGCTACGTGGAACGGAACACTTAAAGAAGGCAAAGGGACAATGGCTCTCGGAAGCGGGGCTTTTGAAGGCTCGTTTTCGTTCAATACTCGAATGGGGGACGAGCCAGGCACTAACCCGGAGGAACTGGTCGGCGCGGCATTGGCGGGCTGCTTCACAATGGCGTTGAACGCCGGTCTCGAGAAAGAGGGCTTTAAGGTCGCCGGTGTCAAAACCGATGCGAAGGTGCATTTCGGAAAGGACGACAGCGGATTCGCGATCACCAGTATCGATCTGACAACCGAAGCAGATGTGGCGGAGATCGACGATGCCCGGTTTCAGGAGATCGCCGCCGCGACCAAGAAAGGATGTCCAATAAGCAAGGCCTTGACCGGCACGGAGATCATACTCGAAGCAAAATTAACGAAAGCTCAGGCTGCAAGTTAAAGGACAAGTTCTGGACCTTTTGGTCTGACCAATCGGATATTGAGTGAGTTCGGCGGGTCGGCGACACGATCCGCCAGGTCTTATTTGCGAATCAACCGTAAATTGAAGTTTTTCAGACACTTATCTTAATAGTGTTCGCTATTTCTCTGTTTTTTCGTCCCTTTTTCTATAAAAAAAGGGACTTTTTCTATAGAAATATTGAGTTTTTTATAAAAATAATGACTTTTTCTATAGAAATATTGAGTTTTTCTATAAAAATAATGAGTTTTTCTATAGAAACGTTGAGTTTTTCTATAAAAATAATGACTTTTTTTATAGTTTTAGAGACTTTTTTTATAGAAATAATGACTTTTTTTAGTGTTTCTGTCCTACTTTTTAGCGTCTCCGTAGCGATTGGTATAACCAGATCGACACTTTTGATAATTGGAACGCGCCGCCATCGGACCCGAAAGCTTTTTCCGCTTGAATCGGCCGATCTCCTGAACACGTTTTGAATGGGAACTATTGACATCTGTAACTAATATTGTTACAATTTCAACAAATGAAAGGGGAATTTGAATTTTTAACGACTTCCTTCGAACCGGAGATTCATAAAACGGATTCCGGATCGACGAACAGCGACGCCGAAGGTGAGCTGTTTGACGCTTATTCCCGTGCCGTCGTTGAGGCGACGGAGAAGGTGAGTCCCTCGGTCGTAAAGATCGAGATCGAACAAAAAGCGAGAAAGGTCCGCGGCAGGGAAGTACCTGGTCAGGGCGGCAGCGGTTCCGGGTTTATCTTTACGCCGGATGGTTTTATTTTGACCAATAGCCATGTTGTAAATCAGGCGAAAAAGATCAGTGTCGTTACTCAAAGTGGCGGCAAATACGAAGCCGATCTTGTCGGCGATGATCCTGATACAGACCTGGCGGTTGTTCGGATAAACGCTCCGGAAAGATTGTCGGTGACACTCGGATCGTCGAACGATCTAAAGGTCGGGCAGCTTGCGATCGCGATCGGAAATCCTTTCGGATTTCAATCGACGGTAACAGCAGGGGTTATTTCGGCACTCGGGCGCAGTTTGCGAAGCAATGCCGGGCGCCTGATCGACGACGTTATACAGACGGATGCGGCATTGAATCCGGGAAATTCAGGCGGACCGCTGGTTGATTCGCGCGGCCGTGTGATCGGTGTGAACACCGCGACAATTATGTCGGCGCAGGGTTTGTGCTTTGCGATCGCGATCGACACCGCGAAATTCGTTGCAGGCAGGCTTATTCGATTCGGCCGCGTTCGACGAAGTTATATCGGAATGGCCGGACAAAATGTGCCGCTGCTGCGGAAGATCGCGCATTTTTATGGACTCGCAAACAAGAATGGAATTTTGGTTGTATCGATGGATGACGGCAGCCCGGCTAAGATCGCAGGGCTTCGCGAGGGCGACATAATAATCGGGTTCGCCGGAGAAAAGATCGAAGGTATTGATGAACTTCATCGGATACTCGACGAAGAGAAAGTAGGGATCAGCCAGAACGTAACCGTTATCCGTCATACCGAAAAGCTTGAGCTTGGAATAATTCCGCGTGAAAGGGAGTTTATCAATTAGCATTTTTGCGGCCTTATTTGGGCTGGGCTATAATTTTGTGTAATTCATAGGAGAAACAGATGGGAAATTTTGCAAAAGCAATAACAGATTCTAATTTTGAGACGGACGTGCTCGGTTCGGAAAAGCCGGTGCTCGTCGATTTTTGGGCGGAATGGTGCGGACCTTGCCGTATGATCGCCCCTTCGGTCGAAGCTTTCGCCGAGGAATATAAAGATAAGGCAGGCGTCTATAAAATGAACGTAGACGAGAACATGAACGTCCCACAGCAGTACGGCATCCGGGGGATTCCGACACTGATCGTCTTTAAGGGCGGCCAGGAACAGGAACGGATCGTCGGCGCTGTAAGCCGGGAAGCGATCGCTAAGGTTGTCGATAAATATATTTAAATTTAACTTGAGCTGTTCGAGATTTGGAGCCGTCGTTGTCGCATACGACGGCTTTTTTCTTGTTTCTGTTCTAATGAGTCGCGTTAACAAGAAATTGAAGAGCATTTCTGACGAAACTAATTGGTCAGTAGGTTATCGTTTTGGGAAAATATCATGAAAATTGTGAAACGGATCGAAAATAAGGTGATTCGCACGTAAATCTTTTGTTAAAATAACTTCAATCGGAGTGTAGATACAAAAATGCGTTTGAGGGTGCTGTTTTTCTCTGCGATTCTCGTTTGCTCCGCAGCAGTGCGGATGACCGCCCAGGATAAAAAGGGCGGCGACGAGGTCATTAAGATCGACACCCAATTGGTCGACGTCCCGGTGGTTGTCACCGACAGGGCCGGCAAACCTGTACTAGATCTGAAACGAACCAATTTTATTATTTACGAGGACGGCAAGAAGCAAGAGGTTTCCGATTTTTCTTCAACAACAGCTCCATTCGAGGTGGCTCTTCTTCTAGACACTTCCGGGTCGACACGGGGCGATCTCCAGCTTATTCAACGAGCCGCACAGGATTTTATCGCATCGCTGCGGCCGGGTGATCGTGTTTCGATCGTTTCATTTACGACAGAGAGAACGGAGAAACGTGCAGTTGCGGGAGTCGAGATACTGACCGGGTTAACGGACGATCGGAAAACTCTGAAGGACGCGATCGACGCCGTAAAAACGAGCAATGGCACTCCGTATTACGACGGGCTGCTTGATGTTGCCGGCAAGGTCTTTCACGATCCTCCACGCGATGAATTTCGTGGCCGGCGGGCACTGGTAGCTCTGACCGACGGCGTCGATTCGACAAGTGCTTCGGAATTTCAGGAAGCAAAGGAAGATCTTCAGAACGGCGGCATCACGAGCTACTTCATAAAGGTCGACACACGCCCGTTTTTTGAGGAAAACTTGCTCGGTGATTGCGAAGTTGCGACGCGATTTTCGCAGGCGCAGATCCGCCGGTACTATCGATTGTTTAGTAATTCGTCAAAGATGGAAAAAGCCGGCGGTTTCTGCCAACTCGGGGATTTTGAACGTCTCGACGTAAGCAAAAAGCTTTACGAACTGGCCGACACTGAAATGAACGAGCTTGCCAAGACATCGGGCGGTAAGGTCTTTCCGGTTGGCGACCTGAATGAAGCAAGAAATGCCTTTAGGAGCGTGGCGAACGAGATCGGAACGAAATACAGTGTTGGATATTATCCCTCAAATGATAAGCATGATGGGACCTTCAGAAAGATCACAGTCGAACTGAAAGGCGTAGCCCCTGGTTCGCTTATACGTGCGCGCGACGGTTACACCGCTCCTACGAATTAAAACGAGAAAAGTTAAAGAGGCAGACTCCTTTTTCACTTTTTCACCTTTACCCTCTAAAATCTCCTTATGTCCTCTAAATTCAATCGCATCTGCCTGATGGTTCTCGATTCGGCAGGGATCGGTGCGATGCCTGACGCTGAAGCCTGGGGCGATGCGGGAGCGGATACGATCGGTCATATTCTTGAATCACGAAAGGTTGAGATCCCCAATCTGCAGCGGCTTGGTCTTGGCAATATCCGTTCTCTAAGTGGATTACCTGCCGTCGATGATCCGATCGGTTCATTCGGCAAGTGCACACTTAAATCAAACGGTAAAGACACAACGACCGGGCATTGGGAGATGGCCGGAATTATCCTGAAGAAGGCTTTTCCAACTTTTCCGAAGGGATTTCCACCACGGATAATAGATGAGTTCGTTGCGAAGGCAGCAGTTCCAGGCGTGCTCGGGAATTATCCGGCGAGCGGCACGGAAATAATAAAAGAACTTGGCGAAGAACACGTCCGTACGGGAAAACCGATCGTGTATACTTCCGCGGATTCGGTATTTCAAATCGCGGCGCACGAGGAGATCATCCCGGTTAAGAGGCTTTACGAGATCTGTGAGATCGCGCGAAAGATACTGGACGGCCCGGACAAGGTGGGACGCGTGATCGCCCGGCCGTTTCTCGGGCAAACGGCAGATGATTTTAAGCGGACGGAGAACCGGCATGATTATGCCGTACCGCCACCATCTAACAATCTCTTGCCGTTGCTAAAAGATGCGGGGCTGGACGTTGTGTGCATTGGAAAGATCGCGTCAATTTATGATTCTATGGGCGTGACGGAGGACCTGTCGGCCAAGAACAACGAGCAGACGATCGACCAGACAATAAATGCGCTGAATGCGAAGACGCATGGATTGATCTTCAGCAACCTGGTTGATTTCGACATGCTCTATGGCCATCGGAGAGACACAGAAGGATACGCGAAGGCGCTCGAACAATTCGATAGGCGGCTCCCGGAGATCATGTCGGCAATGAAGCCGGACGATCTGCTGATTCTGACTGCCGATCACGGCAACGATCCGACAAAGGATGGGTCGGATCACACGCGAGAATATGTTCCGCTGCTTGTTTATGGAAGATCGGCAAGAGGTGGCGTGGATCTTGGAACGCGTCAGTCGCTTTCGGACATCGGGCAAACGATCGCGGAGAGTTTTGGCGTCGAATTAGCAGACGGAGTGAGTTTTTTGAGGGAGATCTCCTGATTGGAGCCGCTGAGTTAGAGCGAAGCCCTACCTGCGTTCCAGTTCTTCGATTCCAGTCACCTACGTCAGGCGATGCTGTTTACCGTCGCCCTCCACTCGGAATCGAGGTCCGCGTGCTTTGGATCTTTCGGCGGGGTTGTCACCTTGGTTGTATACGATACCTTCGTGAAATTAAGCGAAAGGCTCTCCATTGGAGCATCGCGGCCAGCACCACCATGCCCGCTGACACTGTAATTTGTGATCAGCGTATTTTCGAGTTCGATACTCAAGTAGGGCACCGTTTGATCAGAACTTACAAAATCTATGGTCACTTTTTTACCCTCACCCACAAACGACATCCTGAATAGATCGGTGCTGGCATTATCAACCTCTTTGGTTATTACGATCTCGCTAACTGAAGGTGTACTTGCCTCTCTATTGCTGCTCTGTCCGGTTGTATTGACGCGTCTTTGTACGCCTAATTGGGCCGACATCAATTCGATCCAGCCTTCATGCCCGGCGGCCGTAACGTTACCCTTGATACCTTCGATCTTCATGTAAATAGGCATATGCGACTCTCCTGCAGTAGGTATTAAAATACGAGGGATTATATGAGCGAACCTGAAGTTAGTAAAGCTAAATATTCCCAATCGGAACCCGTCCGCTTCCAGGGGCCCGCGTAGTGAAGTTTTTTGAAAGAGATCGCCAGCTAATTTACGGCCATCATTCAGCAGAGCCGAGTTCGGTCAGCATTTCTTCGACCTGATCGAGTTTATCCAACGGGAGTTGATCGATCATCTCCTTGTATTGCGGCGTTTTTCCGGTGCGGAGGAGGGCTCTGAGCGGATGAGTGCTTACGTCTTTAGTGCCTTTGTCGGGCTTCCATTCGTAGAGGTCGTTTGGTTCGCAATTCAACAGCTCGCAAAGCAGCTCAAGCTGCTTAGATCTTATGAGGGTGGTGTTGTTGTTGAGGAGGTTCCAGGCAGTAGGACGGGTAAATCCTCCTTTGACGAGAAATTTTTGCGGATTGGAGATGCCGCGCAGGGCAAAAACACGTTTCAGGTTGATGTTAAGCATAGGGAAATAGAAAGTACCTAAAAATATTGTGAAAGTTCATAAAACTTTCTCGAAAGATCATAAAACTGACTTGAAAGAATATAAAACCTTTTCGAAAGAATATAAAACGTTTTCGAAAGAATATAAAACACTATCGAAAGAACATAAAACTATTTCGAAAGAATATAAAACTGTTTCGAAAGAACATAAAACCGACTTGAAAGAATATAAAACAAGATTGAAAGAATATAAAACGGTGTCGGCGTAGAGCGAAAGGTTTCCTCGTGGAGATTGAGTTGGGAACAGGTCTATCTGGAAGATCAGGCATGTTTCATGAGACCAGTAATCGCAAGCCGGGATCCTATTTACGGAACACGAATCCCAATACAATTGAAAATGCGAAGTAGCACAGCGCGAGAATGAGGATTATTTTGTTTGCATTGGATCGGTTCATCCTCCTGGACCTGAGTATCAGTGATTCGAATATTCTCAAGCGCGAGATCCACAAAAGCAAAGGTCCGGCGCAAGCACCGGTGAACATTACCAGCCACCCCACGAGTATCGTTCCGTAAAATCCATACCAGACGAAAATGACCGTCGCGATCACGACCCGCTCTTGGAGCGTCCTGTTAGCTGCGGAGTTAGAGACGGCAAGCGAGATACCGATCAAAAAAAGCAGGTACGATCCTACTGCCGTTAATATGCCTGGAAGGATAGCGAGTCTAGGCCGATCAATTTTCCAAGGGTCAAGAATCTTCGCGCCAAACGTAAATCCGGACAATCCCGCGGACAGGATCGGCAGTACGCAGAATAGTAATGTGGTTTGTACAGTTCCATCGGGCCTGGTGAATAAATTCCCAAAGATGGCAAGAAAGAAAATGATCGGAACGCAAGCTGCGGCGGAAAACCAGAAGGCGGTGATAATGCGCAATTTGAACGCGATCGACCTTTCCCAAATAGCCAGGGTTGGACGATTTTCGCCATACGACGTGATCGTATTTGATAAATATTCGCCGCAAAGGTTACACTTCCCGCTGACTTCGAAGTAATAAAACTTACAATTTTCGCACTGAACCTTCTTCATTGTGGATGTGTCGGACACGAGGATTGTCCCAGTTAGATAGTAACTGCAATCGGAGTGCCAACGTGGAATTTACATGGACGCACCAAAAAAAGGGATTTAAGGCTCAAGACGGTTCGCAGTATGCAGAATCGCTCGGAATTCTGTTGCAAAATGCAAAAAACTAATTTACCTATGAAGATCTCTCGTTCAGCCCTTTCATTCTTTTGCTTGATATTCATTGCATGCGGAATCGTCTATAGCCAAACGTATACTGATCCTGCTCAGTACAATGATTCGCCGTCGCGGTTGCGGGGGGTGATCGAGAAGTTTAATGAGGATTCAGGGATATTGAACAGGTTTTATTCGGCGGGGACTTCGCTGAATCGAAATGCCAGGTTCGGGCGGTTTTATTCGGATGAGCTTGGTGTGATTGCGGGGTTGAATTTTGCCTCGCTTAATCATGACGAGCAGGTCGATTATGTTCTTTTCAAAAACTATCTGGAGCACGAGCAGAAAGAACTTGCGAGGCATGCGGCGCAGCTTGCGGAGATGGCCGCGTTGATCCCTTTTTCGCGTACGATCAGCGATCTTGAGGACACTCGGCGTACGCTGAAGGACCTTGATCCTGCCAAGGCGGCGGCGACGCTGAATGAATTGGGCAAGCAGATCGCGGCGACGCAGAAAGTGGTTGAGGATCCGTCGACAGCGAAACCGAAACGTACGGTTGCGAATCGGGCAGCAAGAACGGTCGGCGAGCTGCGAAATACTCTGAAACGCTGGTACACGTTTTACAATGGTTATGATCCGCTGTTTACGTGGTGGTGCGAAGCGTCATACAAAACGGCGGATGACGCTCTTGCCAAGTACCAAACCTTTATCACTGAAAAGCTTGTCGGGATAAAGCCGGACGACAAGGTCACTATCATCGGTGATCCGATCGGCCGCGATGCTCTATTAGACGAACTCAAGTACGAGATGATCCCGTATACGCCGGAGGAATTGGTCGCGATAGCGAACAAGGAATTTGCGTGGTGCGA
>Ga0207712_10001730_pt1 | contig 14616 bp, 17 predicted proteins | sample KBSS44metaG_FD_184402 | JGI IMG/M metagenome (GOLD analysis project Ga0207712, IMG submission 184402) | Switchgrass rhizosphere microbial communities from Kellogg Biological Station, Michigan, USA - KBS S4-4 metaG (SPAdes) (version 2) | ecosystem: Host-associated > Plants > Roots > Rhizosphere... | reverse complement strand
GGCCATCACCCAGATCCCCAACATCGGCCCCCAAGGCCAATGGCGTCGGATGACCTCCGGGGCAGTCGCCCTCGGGATTGCCGTTGCGGCAGCCCTCGTCCTATTCGTGGTGGGAGCCCCGAAGGCCTGGCGCCTCGGCCTTATCCTGCCGCTCTGGCTCGGTATGCTGGGGGTGTTCCAGGCGCGCGAGAAGACCTGAGTGAACCTCGCGGCGCGCGGTCTGCGCGACCTGGATAGTGGATCAGAACCGATCGCCGATCCAGCCGAGCTGGCTCAGGTGCGACGCCAAGCCAGAGTGGTTCACATGAAGTCTTTCGTTGCGGCGGCGTTGCTGACGGCGCTTCTGTTCCTGGTGTAGCCTGCCATGATCTCCCCGACTCTCGCTCGAGAAGTCCGTCGCCAGGTAGCTGGACGGGCGTTGAACCTTGGCGGGTGTCTTCTGGTCCTGGCGGCTGCCGTGCACTTCATCGCCATCCCGATTCTTCGACGGATCCTGGAATCCCACCTGACCACCGAGGCCTATGAGTTCTTCGCCCCACCCTTTTTCCTGAATCACGGCGTCGTGGGCATCCTGTTGCTTCCGCTCGCCTTCAACAGCTTCTACTGCACCCGGGGCATCCGGCAGGGGCAACGCTGGGCGTGGCGGATCGGGCTGGCCACTGCCCTCGCGGTCCTGGCGCTACCGGTGGCGCTTCTCGCTATCATGGGGACACGCTACCTGCGCGCCATCCCCTTCCTCGTGGCCGCGCTCGCAATCACGGCCGCCGGCCTGGCAATGACGCTGCCACTTCTCTGGGTGCGACACGACCTGGAGGATTGGAACCCGAACTCGGGATCCCCGTAATGCGCCGGGTACGATATCGCGTGGCGACGAGCCTTGATGGCTACATCGCCGGGCCGAAAGGCGAGATCGACTGGATCGTCCAAGACCCTACCATGGACTGGGCCTCCCTCTTCGCCGGGTTCGACACGGCGCTGCTCGGTCGCCGCACTTACGAGCTGACGAAGCAACCGGGCGCCCCAGGCTGGCCAGCGGGGTGGCGAATCTACTTGTTCTCGACGACCCTGGCACCGGAACAAGACCCGGACGTGACTCTTGTCAGGAAAGACGCGGGCGCAGCGGTTGGCGCCCTGCGGGCCGGCACCGGTCGGGACATCTGGCTCTTTGGAGGCGGCAGCCTGTTTCGAAGCCTCCTCGAAGCCAGACAGGTGGACATCGTGGAGCTGGCGGTCATGCCCGTCCTGCTGGGAGGCGGAGTCCCGTTCCTCGAAACCGGCGCCCCTATCACGCGGCTGAAACTCGCGCACGCAGAATCGTCTCCAAGCGGTATCGTCGTCCTGCAATACGAGGTGCCGGATGCGACCCCCGCTTGACTCCCTCACGAACGACGACTCGCACATGGCCGGCATTGATCCGACAGACCCTTCGAATGGGTACGAGGCCGTTGCGAACGGGTTCATCTCGGGCCGTGTTCGCTCATCCGTCGGCGCTTCGACCGTTCGCGAATGGGCGAAGACGCTCCCCAAGGGCGCCACCGTTCTGGATCTCGGCTGCGGGTCCGGCGTGCCGATCTCGCAGACCATCGTGGATGAAGGCTTGACCGTCTGCGGCGTCGATGCCTCACCCAGCATGATCGCGGCGTTCCAGGCACGGTTCCCCGAGGCCGCTTCGGAGTGCCGACCGGTCGAAGAGTCCGAGTTCTTCGGTCGCGCCTTCGATGCCGTGGTGGCGTGGGGGCTGATGTTTCTCCTCCCTCCTGTCGTGCAGGCGAAGCTCATTGCCAAGGTGTCGAGAGCCCTCAAGCCTGGGGGAAATTTTCTTTTCACCTCGCCCCACCAATTGTGCGAATGGGCGGACAATCTCACTGGCCGGAAATCCCAGTCGCTCGGTTCGGCCGAGTATCGTAGGCTTCTGGCGGCGAATGGGCTGATGGTACAGAATGAGACCGAGGACGAGGGCAACAACAACTACTATTTCGCGGTCAAACCGTGATGCATGGCTCCAACGACCGCTATGCGAAGGAGTTCCTGGCTGGTTGGGGGACGATGGACTTCAACGCCCACATGGCCAATACCGCCTATCTGGATCTCGCCGCGGACGTCCGCATGGCATTCTTCGCCGAGCATGGATTCCCGCCCAGTGAGTTCCGCCGGCTCGCCATCGGCCCCGTCATCCGCAAGGACGAGCTCGAGTACCGGCGGGAAGTTGGCCTGCACGATACCGTGACCGTCACGTACTCCATGTTGGCGATGAGTCCTGACGGGGCACGATTTGTCGTCCAGAACGAGTTCCTGCTGGCGAGTGGGGAGTTGGCGGCGACCGTCCGCTCCACCGGCGGGTGGCTCGACCTCCGCGCTCGCAAGCTCGTCCCGCCGCCGCCGGCGCTATTGAGCGCTTTCTCCCAGGTGCCGCGCGCTCAGAGTTATACCGAGTTGCCGCTCAAGGGCCAGGAGTAGACGCCGCACGTCACAGGAGGGCTCATGCCCGACATCCTGCAAGACTTCCCAATCAAGGCCCCGGCAAGCCGCGTCTTCCGGGCCGTCAGCGACCCGGGAGAGCTCGACCAATGGTGGACGGTCAGCTCCGCAGGCGATCCTCGCCTCGGTGCCGACTACAAGCTCTTCTTCGGTCCCGAATATGAGTGGAAGGCGAGGGTGTCCCGATGTACACCCGACAAGGAATTCGAGTTCGAGCTGACCCGTGCCGACAGCGAGTGGCTGGGGACGAGAGTCGGATTCGAGTTGGAAGGGGATGAAAAAGTCACCCAGGTTCGGTTCCATCACCTGGGGTGGCCGGCGGTGTCCGAGCACTACCGGATATCATGCCATTGCTGGGCGATGTATCTCCGGATTCTGCGGCGGTATCTGGAACATGGGGAGACCGTGCCGTACGAGCGCCGGCTCGACGTATAAGTGCCCAGATCGGCTGTCGACAACGCCCTCTACGATCGGCTGGCCGACAGTTGGTGGGACGAAAGCGGCCTCCTGCATTCGCTCACTGCCCTCAATCCCGCCCGGTTCGGTTACATGCGACGGGTGCTCGTTGAGGAACTGCGGATCCCGCCCCTGGGTCTTCGCGTCCTGGATATTGGTTGTGGCGGTGGACTGCTGGCAGAGGAATTCGCCCGGCTGGGCTGCGTGGTGACGGGAGTGGACCCTTCAGCGGAGTCGCTCGCAGCAGCACGGAAGCACGCGATGAGTCAGGGGCTGGCAATCCGGTACCAGTGCGCACGAGGAGAGGCGCTCCCCTTTGCCGATGCAAGCTTCGATGCGGCGTTCTGTTGTGATGTGCTGGAGCACGTGGACGATCTGAGCCGGGTGATCGCCGAGACCGCGCGAGTGCTCCGGCCCAGAGGGACCTACTTCTTCGACACCATCAATCGGACCTTTCTTAGCTGGCTGATCATGATCAAGCTGCTCCAGGAGTGGGGCTGGAGCGCCCTGATGCCGCCTCGGCTGCATGACTGGCACCGGTTCGTTCGCCCGGCGGAGCTTGGGCGCGAGCTCACGCGGCAGGGTCTGGTGCCAGGCGGGATGACCGGGCTTAGGCCTCGGGCGAACGTTTTCCGTCAGTTCCGCGCTCTTCGCCGTCGCAAGCGAGGCTTCATCAGCTATGCGGCAGCATTCCGCGAGATGGATATCGCCGAAAGCCCTGACCTGTCGGTCTCCTATATCGGATTCGCCCGCAAGCCTTAGCCGTACGACTCCTCCCTTCCCCAGTTGACAAGCCACGGAGTTCCCGGCAATTACCGTGTATTCCAACCTACACGAGGTGGGTCATGAACCTGATCGTCAGCGGAACCGGTGCGCTGGGGCTGGAGACTTGTCGGCTACTCGCGGCGCGAGGCGACCCGATCCGGGCGCTGGTTCGCGCCACCTCGAATCCCGACAAGACGGTGGAACTCAAGGGCCTGGGCGCCGAGCTGGCAACGGGAGACCTGAAGGACCCCGCTTCCCTGATGGCAGCGTGCAAGGGTGTGGGCACCGTCATATCAACAGCGACGTCGGTACATTCTCACGAAACCGGCGATTCGATCGACACTGTGGACCGTCAGGGTCAGCTCGCCCTGGTCGAAGCAGCGGAAGCCGCAGGTGTCAAACACTTCGTGCTGATCTCGTTTCCCCCGGTCGACATCGAATTCCCGCTGCAGAGCGCCAAGCGCGCCGTCGAGGACCGGCTCCGGCGAAGCCGGATGAGCTACACCATCCTGCAACCCACTTGCTTCATGGAGGTGTGGCTGAGCCCCGCCTTGGGATTCGATCCAGCGAATGGGAAAGCGACCATCTACGGACCGGGCATCAACAAAACCAGTTGGATTTCCTACCGGGATGTGGCCAGGTGCGCAGTCGCGGCCTTGAACAATCCCCGGGCGGTCAACGCGACCATCGAGCTGGGCGGTCCGGACGCCCTGAGTCCGCTCGAGGTGGTGCGAGCGGCGGAGGAGGCCATGGGGAAGCCCGTCGTGGTGCAGCACGTCCCCGAAGAAGTCCTCAGGTCGCAACATGCGGCGGCTACTGATCTACTTCAGAAGTCGTTTGCGGGATTGATGCTGTACTACGCTGCGGGCGATGTCATCGACATGACTGAGGCTCGGCGAGCACTTTCAGTGGAACGGCTCACATCGGTTCGGGAGTATCTTCAGGGGTCTGTCGCCGCGGCTACCCCTTAGACCTCGCCGGTTGATGAACCGTCTGCTTCTCTATGTCCTTCTCGCCACCGGGTGCGGGGTCGCCAACTCGGGACGGGTGCCCGAGGTATCGGAAACGGGCTGCCCTCCGAGCGGCGGACATCGCGATCCCACCGGCGCCAGGACCTTCGATTCGACTGAGGTTGACCGCGATGCCCTGGTCGAGGACGACGTACCGGCATTTCACTCCCCGGTTCGCGCGGGACATGTCGTGGCGCGGTTCGTGATCGACTCGACCGGCCTGGCCGATCTTCGGACCCTAACGATCGAGGACAGCCCCGACACGGCGCTCGCCCGCGCGGTGCGCGCCTACCTGCCCCAGACCCACTTCATTCCCGCGGAACTGCATGGTTGCAAAGTTCGGGTCTGGGCGCGCTGGCCGTTCAGTATTCTGAGTGGCGCCGAGGTGCAGACCTAGATTTGTGAGCAGGTGATCCTTGCCCCCCACCGGCTCGGCCCGCACCTTAAGCGGACCACCACGTCTTGGGATCTTCCTACCTCGGACCATTAGGACTCACCCTCCGGCCGGACCGCTGCGCTGGATTCGAAAGGCAAGAAGGAACCGATGACCGCGAAGGAGTCCCCCGCCCGCACATCCTCCGCATTCCTCCCTTCCTCGGGTCAAGTCCACGTCATCGGTGCTGGCCCCGTGGGTCTTCTTCTGACCGCGCTGCTTCAGTCCATGGAACGCTTCTCCGTCCATCTCTATGAGAAGCGACCCGACTACAAGCGGACCCGCATGGTCCAGCTCGCCTCGTACCTCGTGGCGGATTCACTTGAGAGCTATCGCAGCGATTACATCGACGGAGAAAACGTCGAGGCGGTCTTCGATCCACCGGAGCTGGAGGAAGGGCTCGCATTCAGGCAATCCATTCCTGCCGACCTGATGTCCCTGCTTCAGAAGTGGGCACAGGGATTCGTTCCGCTCAATGGCATCGAACGCTCCCTCAGCAACCTGATCGACACACGCGCCTCGCATCCGGTGCAACGGATTGCCGGCGTCATGACGCCGGACGCCGCGCTGGCGCTGCTGGAGCCGGGGGATACCCTGATCGATTGCACGGGTTCCCGGTCGCTGTTGCGTGATCACCTGGTACCCGGCTCCGGTACGGTGATTGAGGGAGCCAACACCGTCAACATTCGCCTCGAGTACGCGATCGTCGTCACATTCCTGTACGGGCAGGCGTACGACTGCAACGAGTTTTGCAAGTACTACAAGAACGAGGGGAACTTGCAGTACAAGTTCATTCCGGCGGTCGCCCGCACCTGCGACAACAATGGCCTCACCCACGTCACGGGCATCGTCCACATCACCGCCGAGGACTACGCGGCGATGCCCGCACAATTCGATGGCGGGTGGCTCCGAGCCAACTTCCCAGCGGTGGCCGCCTCGATGGACCGGTTCATCGACAAGATCAGGCAGGAAACTAATGGAGAGCTGGTCGGCGACCTCGAGATCATACGAATACCCCTGAACCTGTACCGGGCCCGCAACGCGACGAGCCGGCCTTGGCGCAAGGCCGGACCGGGCGACCATCCCTTCACCAGCTCACCGGTGTTCCTGGTCGGGGATGCGGCCATCGGGTCCCCCTATTTTCAGTCGATTTCGCTGGGGTTTGAGTCCGCCATGTACCTGGCCGGCCTGATCGCTCAGCGGACTCTGTCGCTCAGGGATATGCTGGATCGCTATGAGACATTCATGTACAAGCAGTGGCTTCGCGTCTACATGCGCAGCAAGATGATCAAGCACAACAAGGATCTGCTGGAGTGCATCGACGACAAGTTTGCGCTCCTGGGCCAGCTCCACATCTATTAGCGCAAGGAGAAGTCGCGATGGAAGTTCACCCCGGGGTATTCGTGTCCAGCACGTCGACGGACACCTGGCGATCCGACCCGGAGGTCGGCGGCGGCGCCGAGGAGCACGTGCTCTTCGACTCCCGAAGCATGCGAGCCGGCCTCAGCCGCTTCACGGCGACTGCCGATCCCCATCCGCCGGCCTGGGTGCTGCCCCAGACGGAGGTGATCCTAGTGCTCGAGGGTGGAGTCAAGATCGAAATCGAGGGCGGGCCCACCCTCGAGCTGAAACCCGGCGACATGGTGTCCCTGCCCAAGGGCCTGGTAACACGCTGGCACCTCACCCTCCCGTTCAAGGAGATGTGGGTGCTCGCCGGCGCCTAGCTCCCCTCCCTGACGATGGCTCTCGTCGTCTTCCTCCGAGGGATCAACGTTGGGGGACACCGGAGGTTTCGCCCCAGCATCCTCGCAACAGCGCTGAGCAAGTATGATGTGGTGAACGTAGGGGCCGCCGGCACGTTCGTCGTTCGTAAACCAGGTTCACGCACGAGGTTCCGAGCTGCATTGGTCAAGAAGCTGCCATTCGAGGCGGAGGTTGCGCTCTGTGATGGCCGCGACCTGATCCGTCTCATGATGGACAATCCCTTTGGAACGGAGCCTCCACGCCCTGACGTTGTTCGCTTTGTAAGCATCCTGTCGAAAGCCGGCCGGATCCGGCCCACCCTTCCTATCACACTCCCGCCGAACGGGGAGTGGCTGGTGCGAGTCATCGCCGCCAGCGATCGCTTCGTCTTCGGGGTGTACCGCCGTCACATGAGGACGATCACCTGTCTGGGCCAGATCGACAATCTGTTCGGTGTCCCGGCGACCACTCGAAACTGGAACAGCATTACCGCCATCGTTCGGGTGTTGAACAACGAGGAGAAGAAGGGTTAGAGTTTGCCATCACATCAGAGGAGACCGCGCATGACCCGTGACCTCAGCCTCACTCGTCTGGCCACGCGACTCGCCCTGCTGGCGGGATTGGCGGCGCCCGCCGCTGCCCAGCAGCTCGCTCCGGAGGAACGCGCCAGGATCGACAGCGCCGCCGTCGCGGTGCTGGCCGGCACCGGTGCGCCGAGTGCTTCGGTGGCCGTCGTGCGAGGCGGGGAGATCGTGTACGAGCAGGCCTACGGCGAGGGGCGAATCGGGACGTCGGCGACACCGGCCATGCGATACGCCATCGGGTCGGTGAGCAAGCAGTTCACCGCCACCGCGATTCTCCTGTTGGCGGAAGAGGGCAAATTGTCACTCGATGACAAGGTCGCTCGCTGGTTCCCCAACCTGACCCGCGCCAACGAGGTGACCATCCGCCAGCTGCTCTCGATGACCTCCGGGTACCAGGACTTCTGGCCGCAGGACTACGTCTTCACGGCGATGCAAGGGGCGACGACGGCGGATGCCATCCTGCAGCGGTGGGCCAAACAGACCCTCGACTTCGACCCCGGTACCGCCTGGCAATACAGCAACACCAACTACACCATCGCCGGTGCCATCGTGGAGCGGGTCGCAGGTGGGCCATTCATGGAGTTCCTGAAGCAACGGATCTTCAACCGGCTGGGCATGAAGTCGGTCGCCGACTTCGACGCCGGCCCGCTCCAGCAACCCGACGCCGGCGCCTACCTCCGCAATGGCATCGGACCGCTCAGGGAGGCTCCGAAGGAAGGCCCCCGCTGGCTCTTCGCTGCGGGACAGCTCGCGATGACCGCCCACGACCTGGCGACCTGGGACCTGAGCGTGATCACGCAGACGATTCTCAAGCCGGCCTCCTATCGGGCGCAGCAGACATCGACGCTGCTCGCCAATGGAACGTCGACCGGCTATGGGCTGGGCATCAATGTGAGCACGATCGGCGGACGGCGGCGACTGTCGCACGGTGGGGCGGTCTCGGGCTACACCACGACCAACCAGGTCTACCCCGATGATCGCGCGGCGATCGTCGTATTCACCAATATCTATCCCGGTGGCGCCGGCGCCTCGGGACAAATCGCGTCGCGGATTGCGGCCGTAATCTTCTCATCGTCCGACACCGCGGATGTCGCTGCGCGCGAAACGGCGCAAAAGGTCTACGAGGGCCTGGCGCAAGGCCGAATCGATCGCGGCCTGTTTACCTCGAATGCGAACGCCTTCTTCAGCGACCAGGTACTGGCGGACTATGGCTCGAGCCTGGGTCCGTTGGGAGCGACGACCGAGTTCACGGCGACCGGCAGCCAACTGCGCGGCGGATTGCGCATCCGCAGCTACCGGATTCGGGCCGGTGCCATGACCATGGATCTCACCATGATGACTCAGCCCGATGGACGGATCGAGCAGTACATCGTGGAGCGGGAGGGATAACTCCCCTGCGATGGGTTTGCTAACGGTGCCGTTCGATCGCCAGCCATCTCTAGCCGGCGATCTCCTCGACCTCCGTCCCCTCCGCGTCGACGACTTCGACGCGCTCTTTCGAGTCGCGTCCGATCCCCTCATCTGGGAGCAGCACCCCGACAGCGATCGCTATCAGGAAAAGGTCTTCCGCGGCTTTTTCGAGGAGGCGCTGGCCTCGGGTGGGGCGCTCGTGGCCCTGGACCGGGCCGATGGCCGCATCATCGGCTCGTCCCGTTACCACGGCTACGTTCCTGAAGAGAGTGTGGTCGAAATCGGCTGGACCTTCCTCGCCCGGACGTATTGGGGCGGCCGCTACAACGGCGAGATGAAGCGACTGATGCTGGAGCACGCGTTTCGCTCGGTAGAGCGGGTGCTTTTCATCATTGGACCCGAGAATCGGCGGTCGCAGCGGGCGGTGGAGAAGATTGGAGCCGTACGCACTGGCAGTACGTTGGATCCGCAGGGACGGGAGCGCGTGGTGTATGAGCTGACGCCAGCCCTCTACCGGCTCCCCGGCTTATAGACTCGCTCCGCATGGGCCTTGATCTCTTCCAGCGTAAACCACGCTGGCCGGAATTCGCCGCGCGCGTAGAGCGGGGCCTGATCGAAGTAATGTGGCGACTGGGGATCGCCGCTCGCCCCCATCGTGTGCACCGCGAGCCCCCGCAACGTGGGACCAAATTCCACGACGCTGATATACGACCCCCCCGCTACTCCATAACGCCGTTTCTGGCCTGGCACCGGACGCGCGGCAAAGGTGAACACCGCGCCGTCCTGGCCGCCAACCCCCACTACCGGTAGGCTGGACCGCGCGTCGTCGAATTGCTGGTCCGCGCGCTCATCAAGGCGCTGCAGGCGATTGATCTCCCCCCAGGGCACCTGCCACCTGCCCCACTCGCGCTCGAGGCGCGCCACGGCACTGTCCAACGCGGCAAGTCGAGATTCCCCATCTCCCAGCGCTTCCTGCCAGCGGTCGAACAGCGTCATCGCGACCGAAGCCGTGTCGCTGCGCCGATTCCACCGCGTCAGGGCGTCGATCACCGGAGCCAGCGGCGTGTGGCGTGCGCTATCGACAGCGAAGTCGCGCAGCAACCCGGGGAGCAGCGAATCGGCGCTGATGACGTAGGTGTCGAACGCGGCCCGAACCCAGTCGTCCCAGGTGAACTGCGGCTTGGAATCGAGGATGCGACGCGAAACGAGTCCGCGCCAATTGTCACCCTCCGGCACCATGTAGCGCGGAAACCTGGACGAATCGGGATTGCCGCTGCTGGTGAGGAGAAACGGTGTCGTATTGCAGTTCTGCATCCACCCGGTGCGCGGGTTGGTGAGCTGCGGCAGGTCCGCGAGTGAGTGATAGCCCCGCCATTCGGTTGCCGGATCGCTGCCATCTACTGGTGCGGACCAGTCGAAGCGAGGATCGCGCACCGGCACGGCTCCGTTATAGAGGTAGAAGGTGTTCCCCTCGGCGTCCGCCGCCATGACGTTGCCAAACAGCATGTTGAGCGGGCGCATGGCGTCCTTCAGCTCCGACACCCGATGTGCGCGCGTCATGGCGAACCATTCCGCGAGCCAGCCGTCGCCATCGAACTTCGCCATGCGCAGCGCCAGGGACTTGCCGTCGCGCGCACCGACAATCGGCCCATGATGCGTCTTCCGGAAGGTGAACACCCGCCGCTCGATCCCACCTTCCGTCTTTACCCCGATCGTATCGGTCCAGGCCGTGGCCTGCCGATACCCTTTGCCATAGCGGTAGGCCGAGGGGTGAGCGGGATCGTCGAATGTCTCGAGGTAGAGATCGGCCTGATCGGCAGCGTTGTCGGTGCTCACCCAGCCCAGCCACTCATTGTGTCCGACGTACGGGAAGGGAAACCCGAAGCGGGTATACCCGGTGAAGTTCCACCCCTCGTCGCTCCTGATATGGCCCTCATACACCTGGCCGGAACCGAAAAACGGCAGATGCGGATTGATGAACAGCATGGCATGCCCGGTCGCGCTCTTGGTCGGCCCGATCACCCAACCGTTCGAACCGAAATCCTTCGACCGGACTGACGAATCCTCCAGCGCCACCTCGAGGTCGCCGGGCTCGAGTCCCGAGCTCCAGAAGAAGCCATTCTGGTAGTAGTTGTATCGGATGAAGGCGAGCGGATACCACGGTTCGAAGCGGGTGAGCAGTCGGGGATGCACATCGGGGTGATCTGCGAGATAGGCGTTCAACCCCCCGACGAACGCTTCGAGGAGCGCGCGCATCCGCCGCGGCATACGGGCATACTCCGCTTGAGCAAGACGCGGGACCTCCAGCGTGCGGGAGCGACGGTCGCCGACCAGTCCACTCTCACCCTCCACCTCGGCGCGCCGACCGAGGGACTTGACGTAATCGTCCTCGATCTGCCAGAAGTTGTCCTCCGCCTGGGCGTAGGCGAAGCCGAAGAGGGTGCTGGCATCCGTCTCTCCGAATACGTGGGGGATGCCGTAGGTGTCCCGATAGATGGTCACGCGAGCCGCAAGGTCGTCTGACGGCGAGCGCCACCCGCCGAGTGGCGAGAAGCAGATCAATAGCGCCGTGACCGCGGCAATACGACCACGCGTCATACGGCCTCCTTTTCAATTCAGGACAGCGGAATCTAGCCCGGCCCTGTGAGCGGCCCGGGGCAGTTCAGACCGAAACCTTAGACCGGCGGAATCCGGGAAACGTTTGTCACGGTTCGCACGTAAGAGCCTGCCGCGGATTGGCACCGCGACTCTCCGAGCAAAGGAATCCTTCCATGACTCAAGCCCTCAGGTCCCTGCGGACCGTGAGCGTTGCCCTCGGGTGTATGATCATGGCCTGCGCCGGACTGTTTGGAACCGCCGCAGCCGCCCAGGGCCAGAAACCCGAAAGCGCCACCCCGCCGGGTTACACTCTTACTGGAACTGGCGACGTCCACGATTTCGATTACTTCGCAGGCGCCTGGACCACCCACCAGCGCCGCCTGAAGGAGCGCGGCGTCGGCAGCAACGACTGGGAGGAGTTCCCCGCGACGCTCTGCATGGCCCTCTACCTCGGCGGCATGGCGACTGTGGACGAGCTCTACTTCCCCACCAAGGGCTGGTCCGGCCTCACCCTCCGCACCTTCGATCTGGCGAAACACCAGTGGTCCATCTATTGGGTGAGCAGTGCCAGCGGCAAGGTCGAGCCGCCGGTGGTCGGCGGCTTCGAAGGAAAGCACGGCGCCTTCTATGGCGAGGACCAGGACAACGGCCGTCCGGTGAAGGCCCGTTACACCTGGGACCTGCGGGATCACGACCACGCGCGGTGGGAGCAGGCCTTCTCCTATGACAACAAGTCCTGGGAGACCAACTGGACGGCGGACTTTGTGCGGGCCGACCCGGCGACCACCTGCCAAGGCGGTCGTCCCAGACATTAGCCTACCCCGCCTCGCGCCTCGCGTACCGCTTCATCGTAGGGGCGTTCAGGCTCTCGAGGGCCGCAGATGAACGCAGATGAACGCAGTTGATGGTTCTTCTGAGTTCTTGACTAACCTAAGGCAAACGCCTGCAAGATTTCTGCGTTTATCTGCGTTTTTCTGCGGCTGAATCGATCGAGTACCTAAAGGCCGCAGATGAACGCAGATGAATGCAGCAATGGTTGGTCTCAGTTCTTGACCATCCTAAGCCAACCGCCTGCACAATATCTGCGTTTATCTGCGTTTTTCTGCGGCTGAATCGGCTGAAACCCCTATCGTTCGTCCTCCCTTTGCCACAGCTGCTCGTCCTCCCTTGCCACGGCTGGTAGAATAGTGGATGCGGAAACACGTCCTGCTCTACGGACTCCTGTGCGGCGTCCTCATCGTGGCGCTCAGGCTCATCGAATACCGCTGGCTGGTCGTAGAACACTCGCTGGAGATCTATGGCGGACTGGTGGCTGCCCTCTTTGCCGGGCTGGGCATCTGGCTCGGCCTCAAGCTGACCAGGCACAAGGAGACCGTGCTGGTCAAGGAGGTGATGGTACCGGCCCCCGTCGGCTTCGTGCGGGATGAGCAGAAGCTCGAGGCGCTCGGCATCACGCCCCGCGAACTGGAGATCCTGGAGCTGATCGCCCAGGGGCTGAGCAATAAGGAGATCGCCGCCCGGGTGTTCGTCAGCGAAAACACGGTCAAGACCCATTCGAGTCGAGTGTTCGACAAGCTCGGCGCCCGCCGCCGGACCCAGGCGGTACAGCTGGGGAAGGAGCTGCGGCTCATTCCCTGATCCCACTTTCGTATGATTTCCCGCCTTCTCGACCAAAATCATCCTTTTTGGTGACGCGCGGCAACGAGGCTGGCCGCTAGACTGACCCGTCCCCAATCACTGGAGTTGCCATGCAGCGGATCGTCCTGACCTTCGGCCTCATCGCCGGCGCCATCCTCTCGGTGATGATGCTCCTGACCATCCCCTTCCATGATCAGATCGGTTTCGACCGGGGCCTGGTCATCGGCTATACCACGATGGTGCTCGCCTTCCTGATGATTTTTGCGGGGGTCAGGACCTATCGGGATAACGTCGCGGGCGGAACGGTGAGCTTCGGCAAGGCCCTTCAGGTCGGCTTGTTGATCATGCTGATCGCCTCGGTTTGCTATGTCGCCACCTGGCAATTCGTCTACCACAATCTCGCTCCCGACTACCTCGACAAGTACGCGGCATACTCCCTGGAGAAGATGAAACAATCCGGCGCGAGCGCCGAACAGGTCGCGGCGAAGGCCCAGGAGATGGCAAAGTTCAAGACGATGTACCAGAATCCCCTGGTGAATATCGCCTTCACGTTGCTCGAGCCCTTGCCGGTTGGCCTCCTGTTCACGCTGTTGGCGGCGGCGGTGCTGAGCCGGAAGCGCCGGACGCAGGAAGTGGTCGCGTAGTATTGAGGATTCCGTCTGAGGGCAGGCATCCACAATTCATCACGAAGGCCACGAAGGACACGAAACTATCCTTCACTTCCAAGGTCGGCGTAAGCGTTGGGCGAGATCAACGTAAGACAGAGAGGAAGTACTTCTTCCCATGGATGTCCTGCTGTTACTTGTCCCCTACGATACTGCCCGCCGGGGCTGGCGTTGTGGCGCCGGCCCCGAGCATCTCCTGAACGCCGGCCTGATCGACCGGCTTCACGCGGGAGGCCACGGTGTCGTCGGCACCCGGCTCATCGAGGATGATCCCGCCCTGTCACCGGCCGAGATCCGGACGGCCTTCGAGCTCATGCGGCGCCTGGCGACCGCGGTTCGCGGTGCTCGGGCCGCCGGGCACTTTCCTCTGATTCTGAGCGGCAACTGCAACGTGGCCGGGGTCGGCGCCCTGAGTGGGCTCACTCCGGCTGCGCGATCGGTCTTCTGGTTCGACGCCCACGGGGAGTCCAACACGCCCGACACGACAGGCAGCGGCTTCCTGGACGGGATGGGACTCTCCATCAACCTGGGTTGGTGCTGGCGGGCCTTGGCCGCTTCGGTGCCGGGGTTCCAGCCCGCCCCGGTCGAAGCCACGTTCCTGCTTGGCGCGCGCGACCTCGATCCTCTCGAAGCGGCCTTGTTGTTCGACTCCCGGGTGAACCTGGTCCCCGTCTCACGTTTGTCCGCCCTTTCCGCCCTGCTCGACCCGTCCGCCGCCATCGGCTTGAATAAGACTATCGGCTACCTCCACCTCGACCCTGACGTCTTTGACCCCGACTCGGTCGGACATGGCAACGACCATCCGGCGCCCGGTGGTCTCACGGAGGCGCAGCTCC
>Ga0207712_10001728_pt1 | contig 14623 bp, 8 predicted proteins | sample KBSS44metaG_FD_184402 | JGI IMG/M metagenome (GOLD analysis project Ga0207712, IMG submission 184402) | Switchgrass rhizosphere microbial communities from Kellogg Biological Station, Michigan, USA - KBS S4-4 metaG (SPAdes) (version 2) | ecosystem: Host-associated > Plants > Roots > Rhizosphere >... | reverse complement strand
TGCAAATCGACGCAGCTGTGAACCGCGGTAACTCGGGCGGCCCGACTTTCAACCTTGCTGGCGAAGTGATCGGCGTAAACACCGCGATCGTTTCCCCATCGGGCGGCAGCGTCGGCATTGCCTTCGCGATTCCATCCGAGACCGTCACTCGCGTAGTCGCGTCACTCAAGGAAACCGGGACCGTTACACGAGGTTATCTCGGCGTGAATATTCAGCCGATTACGCCTGAAATTGCCGAAGGTCTCGGATTGAAAGAGCCGCAAGGTGCACTCGTTTCCGACGCACAAGCGGATACGCCTGCCGCCAAGGCCGGTGTTCGTGCTGGTGACGCAATCCTTGCAGTGAATGGCGAGCAGGTGAAAGACGCGCGCGATCTCTCTCGTCGCGTCTCGTCGCTGCAGCCCGGTGCTGTTGTGAAACTCACGATTAGTCGTGACGGCAAGGAACGTATTGTCGAGGTAACGCTCGCCAAGCTTCCTGAGCAACGTGCGGACCGTTCGGCTCCGCGCGGCGACCGCCAGGAGCAGCAGGGGACCGACCTTCCGCGCCTCGGCCTTAAACTTGCGCCCGCGAATTCGGTTTCGGGTGCAGGCAAGGAAGGCGTGGTCGTGACCGACGTTGACGCATCAGGGCCTGCCGCCGACCGCGGTTTAAAGGCGGGCGACGTCATTTTGGAGATTGGCGGCAAATTGGTCTCGAACCCTGCCGAAGTGCGTGAAGCACTCGCCGCCGCTCAAAAGGACGGCAAGAGCGTCATTCTGCTGCGCGTCAAAGGACAAGAAGGAAGCCGCTTTCTGACCCTCCCGGTCGGACGCGGATGAGCTTGGGACCCGGCGGCGTCTTCCCCGTCGCCCCCGTCGACCGCCGGTGTTCCCCTGGGCGGGAGGCCGAAAGGCTTCCCGCCCGGCTTTTTCAAAACGCATGTGAACGCCTATGTTGATAAAACCGGTAAGAAACGATTCCCTCCCAGGGATCAACCCCACCATGCGCCTGCTCGTTGTTGAAGATGACCGCGAAGCTGCAGGCTACCTGCGTAAGGCGTTTCGCGAGGCCGGACACGTTTGCGAACTTGCGGCCGACGGAGAGGAAGGCCTTGCGCTCGCACTCGACGGCGAATTCGACGTTTTTGTCATCGATCGTATGCTTCCAAAGCGCGACGGACTTTCGCTGATCTCGGAAATCCGGAAGCGCGGAGTAACGACACCCGTTCTCATCCTGTCTGCACTCGGACAGGTTGATGACCGGGTGACTGGCTTACGCGCGGGTGGCGACGATTATCTCGCGAAGCCATACGCGTTCTCAGAGCTCTTGGCCCGTATTGAAGCGCTCGCTCGCAGGGTCGCGCCGCAAGCAGCTGACACCGTTTACCGTGTCGCCGATCTTGAGCTCGATCGCCTTGCCCATAGCGTTTTGCGGGCGGGCAAGGAAATTGTGCTCCAGCCGCGCGAATTTCGCTTGCTTGAGTATCTTATGCGCCATGCCGGTCAGGTCGTCACCCGCACCATGCTTCTAGAAAACGTATGGGACTATCATTTCGATCCCCAGACGAACGTAATCGACGTGCATGTTTCGCGTCTACGCAGCAAGATCGACAAGGGCTACGACAAACCTCTTCTCCATACAGTGCGCGGCACTGGATATATGATCCGTGACGGCGCTCGCTAAGCTGCTCCGCACGACGGCTTTCAAGATCGTCGCTGTTTATTTGTTGGTATTTGCTCTCTTTGCTGCGGGCATCATTCTCTATTTGGGCCGCCATACGCAGCAACTCGTCCTTTCTCAGATTACTGAAACGATAGACGCCGAGATCCGAAGCCTGGATGAGCAATATCGCATTGGCGGCATTCGCCGGCTCGTTGAGACGGTGGAACGCCGTGCTGCGCAACCCGGCTCCAATCTATACCTAGTCACTACGTATTCCGGCGATACGATCGCCGGGAACCTGACCGAGACGCCAAACAGTGTTCTGGAGCGACAGGGCTGGTCGGAAATTTCTTACCGTCGTTCGGAGGAAGGCAGCGGCACGGCAGCGCGACCAAGCCGCGCAGTAGTGCGTGTGTTTTTTCTTTCTGGCGGGTTTCGTTTGTTGGTCGGCCGCGATTTTGAGGAACGCGACAGGCTCCGGCAAATTCTTGCCCGGCCAGCAATGTTTGCTTTTGTTTTGATCGTTGTAATGGGCGTAGCCGGGGGCATTTTCGTTGCACGGCGAGTGCTGAAGCGTATCGATGCGATGACCGCGACCGGTGAGCGCATCATGTTGGGTGATCTTAGTGGTCGGCTTATGGTCACGGGCTCCGGCGACGAGTTCGACCGGCTGGCCAATAGTCTTAACGCGATGCTCGAGCGCATCGAAGCTTTGATGACCGGTCTGAAGCAAGTTTCCGACAATATTGCCCACGACTTGAAGACTCCGCTCACACGTCTTCGTAATCGAGCGGAAGAGGCGCTGCGCGGTGCGAAGACAGAGGCTGGTTATCGCGCTGCTCTGGAATCAACGATCGAAGAATCGGCCGGTCTAATTCGCACCTTCGATGCGCTTTTAATGATCGCACGCGCGGAGGCGGGCGAAGCGCGTAAAGGTATGACCGAGTTCGACGCGGCTGACGTCGCTGAAAGCGTAGCCGAGCTTTACGAACCCCTCGCTGAGCAAAAAGGCTTGCACCTGGAAGTAGATACGAAGGGACCGCTGCCGATCCATGGTAACCGCGAGTTGGTAGGGCAGGCGCTCGCCAATCTCGTGGATAACGCGATCAAGCATGGTAGGCCCGAAACTCCAGGCTCCAACGGGGAAATTCGGATTTCAACGGGCCAAGAGGCTGGACACGTATTGCTCTCCGTCGCCGATCACGGTCCTGGCATTCCTGTGGAGGATCGTGGCCGGGTTGTTGAGCGTTTTGTGCGATTGGAAACGAGTCGTTCGCGGCCAGGAGCGGGCCTAGGTCTTTCGCTCGCATCGGCGGTTGCGCATCTGCATGGAGGTGAACTGCGCCTCGAGGACAATACGCCCGGCCTGCAGGTGAAGCTGGTGCTACCCACGACTCCGCACGAAAGGACTTGACGCGCTCGCGGGAGCCAGCACGTTGAGGCATGGCCGGGCGCGGTAAGACCTCTCATCAAGACGAAAAACTATCACTTGCCGAGCAAATTCGGGAATTTCCGCGCTTGTCAAATCCTAAGCGCGCGCAAGTTCTTGTTACTGATTTAATTGCGTCTGCCGGCAGTGCTGCGCCCTCATTGAAGAAGCAATTGGAGCGCGAAACCGTCACTAAAATCCTTGAGGGAATCACGGATGGGTCTCCCTTTCTATGGGAGATAATTCGAGAGAATATCTCCCGTTTCCTCTCGCAATTGAATAGCAATCCTGAGCAACGTCTAACGCGCTTGATCAAAGAAGCAGTGCAGCGTGTACGCGCTGCGGCAAGCGAAGCAGATGTCATGCGTGCGCTGCGACAAATGAAGCGCGAAGCGGCATTGCTTATAGCGCTCGCCGACATCGGCGGCGTCTGGTCGCTCGATGAAGTCATGCAGTCGATGACGAGACTTGCCGACGCGGCGGTAAGCACAACGGTTGATTTCCTGCTCAATCGAGCCCGCTTGTCGGGGCAGCTTCAAGATCCTTCGGGGGATAGCTCAGGTTATGTCGTCCTCGCCATGGGAAAATTCGGTGCGGGTGAACTCAATTATTCAAGCGACATCGATCTGATCGTTCTTTTCGATCCTGAAGCACCTCTTTCAGGCATCGAAGCGAATCCGTTTTTTGTAAAGATCACGCGGGATCTTACTCGTATCTTGCAGCAGCGGACGGAGGACGGATACGTCTTCCGAGTCGATTTGCGACTCCGCCCCGATCCAGGCTCTACGCAGATTGCAGTGTCAACAGAGGCGGCGCGAAATTATTACGAGCGCGAAGGCCAAACCTGGGAGCGTGCTGTTTTCATCAAGGCGCGCCCGGTGGCCGGCGATATAACCGCGGGCAAGACTTTCCTGCAGGAAATTTCACCTTTCGTCTGGCGCCGCTATCTCGACCACGCCGCAATCGCTGACGTGCACGCGATGAAACGCCAAATGCATGCGTTTCGCGGCCATGAAGAAATTGCCGTCGAGGGCCACAACATTAAGCTTGGTCGGGGGGGTATTCGCGAAATCGAGTTTTTCGTTCAGACGCAGCAGCTGATAGCAGGAGGCCGTGCTCCGGAGCTGCGTCGGCGCGAAACGTTGTCGATGTTGGACGCGCTGGCAGCTACCCGTTGGATCGATACCAACGTTCGGGACGAGCTTGCGGCAGCTTATGTATATCTTCGCCGGGTCGAGCATCGTTTGCAGATGGTCTCCGACGAACAAACACACACACTGCCCGAAGACGATGCTGCCTTCGAAAAATTTGCATGCTTTCTCGGCTATCGCGGGCGCGGTGAGTTCGCGGCCGATCTAGTCGGTCATCTGACTCGTGTCCAGGCGCATTACGCCCGCTTGTTCGAAGACGCCCCACCGTTGGCGACTAGTGTAGGGCGCTTAGTCTTCCCACCTGACGCAGATGATCGCGAGACGCTTGATAGGCTAGCAAAAATGGGGTTTCACGAGCCTTTGGCCGCGAGTTCGATCGTGCGCGCCTGGCACGCTGGCCGCTATCAGTCGCTGAAACCCGAATCTGCCCGCACTGATTTGACCGCTATTACGCCCGCCCTTCTCGATGCGATTTCCCGTTCCGGCAATGCAGACGCGGCTCTTCTCGCATTCGACCACTTTTTTGCAGAGTTGCCCGGCAGCGTGCGACTCCTGGCAGCGTTACGTACGCATCCCGATCTTGTGCAGCTTCTCGCCGTTATTCTGGGCACCGCTCCGCGCCTTGGTGAGATCGTGGCACACTCGCCGTCGCTTCTCGACGGCTTGCTAGATCCTGCGTTTTTTGGCGCGCCGCCTGGCGAGGCGATTTTGACTGAGCGTTTAAATTCGCTCTTGGCCGTTGCGGCTACGGAAGAAGAAGCGCTCGACTGCGCGCGAAGGTTCGGTCGCGAACAAATGGTGCTGATCGGCGTACGAATACTTTCCGGAGTATTGTCGGCGAGTCAGGCGGGTGAATCTTATGCAACGCTTGCCGACGTGTTGATACGGGCGCTTCATCGGGTGGTCGAGACCCACTTTAGCGCGGTTTACGGGCAAGTAAAGAATGCCGAGACGGCTGTTCTCGCTCTGGGGAAACTTGGCGGCCGTGAAATGACTGCAGGATCAGATCTCGATCTCATTCTCCTTTATGAATTTCACCGCGAACATCCGGAGTCCAATGGGGAGCGGCGCCTCAGCGGCGAGCACTATTTTGCGCGCTTTACGAAAAAGCTTATCAACTCGTTGACGGCGCCAACTAACGAAGGAAAACTCTACGATGTTGATTTGCGCCTGCGCCCCTCAGGCCGGTCTGGCCCCATAGCGACAGCATTGGATAGTTTTGCAATTTATCAGCGCAAGGAGGCTTGGACCTGGGAGCATATGGCGCTCACGCGTGCACGCGTCGTTTCGGCGAGCCCAGAATTCCGTGTGCGGATCGAAACGCTCATTCGAGACGTTCTTTGTGTGAGGCGCGAACGACAAAAAATCGCGATTGATATCAAAGAGATGAGAAACTTGATCGCTAAGGAAAAAGGAGGGACCGGACATTGGGATTTAAAATATGCCGCCGGCGGTCTCGTTGATATCGAATTTATTGCGCAATACCTTTCGCTGATACACGCCGCTTCATCACCGCAAATCCTCGATACAAACACCATTCGTGTGCTCGAACAGGCGCAAAAGCTGGGTGCACTGAGTGCATCCGATGGCGAATTGTTGCGCATGGCCGCGCGGCTCTATCACGATCTCACCCAAATTCTAAGGCTGTGCCTTACAAGCCCTTTCGATCCAAAGAAAGCAGGACCAGCGCTGTTGACCCTGCTCGCGCGTGGGGGTGAGTTGCCGGACTTTCCGACCTTGGAAGCCCATCTAATCGAGACTCAATCGCGCGTGCGACTATCCTTCGATCGAATTGTAAAAGTGGATTGAATTACTCGGCCGCGACCGCAGGAGCATTTTTGTCCGAGACAGGCAGACGCACGATGACGCTCGTGCCCATGCCCTCGATTGAGCGAATTTTCATCGCTCCACGATGCAGCTCGATTAGCGATTTGGCGATAGCGAGCCCGAGGCCAGATCCCTTATAGGTCTTGGTGAATTGACTTTCGACCTGCTCGAATGGTCTTCCAAGCTTCTTTAACGCTTCTCGAGGAATACCGATTCCGGAGTCCTCGATCAGCAGCAACGCGGCATTTCGAGACATCCGCGCGCGCACGGCGACCCGGCCGCCTTCCTCGGTGAATTTGATTGCATTCGAAAGAAGATTGAGCACGATTTGTTTTAGTGCTCTGCGGTCGCTTTGAATGATAAAGCCCGGGGCTATTTCCGAAACGACGGTTAGGCGTTTTTCATCTGCCTTGATCGACATCACGCGCATCGCTTCCGAGATGATCTCATCGAGTCGCAAGTCCTCGAGCGTAAGCCGCAAACGGCCCGCTTCGATTTTCGACATATCGAGAATATCATTGATGACTTCCAGCAGGTAACGTCCGCTCTCGCGAATATCCTGGCAATATTCCTGATACTTATCGGATCCGAGGGCACCAAACATGCCCGACTCCATAATCTCGGAAAATCCGATTATGGCATTGAGCGGCGTGCGAAGTTCATGACTCATATTCGCAAGGAAATCGGATTTGGCTTTGTTCGCTTGCTCCGCGCGCGTTTTTTCGTCGGCATATTTCTGTGCGAGTTCTGCAAGCTGCTGCGCCTGATACTCGAGTGTGTGCTGCGATTTACGCAGGTCGGTGACGGTCGCGAGAAGCCGCTTCTCGCTGTCCATTAGCTTCTCTTCGTGACGCTTAATCGTCGTGATGTCGGTTCCAACAGAAACGAAACCACCGTCTTTAGTGCGACGCTCGCTGATCTTTAGCCAACGCCCATCGCGCAATTGCGCTTCGAAGGAACGCGAACCTTCCTCAGCGATATCTTCCGATTTCAGAGGCGTCCGTACGACCGGCTGGTGTCCGACCGAAACAATTTCTTCGTAAGCAGTGCCTGGCTGGGTCGCGCTCGGAGGCAAATCGTGCAGCTGTTGGAATTTTGAATTGCAAAGCACAAGCCGGTCTTCCGAATCCCACAAAACGAAGGCTTCTGAAATCGTCTCTACTGCGTCGCGTAGGCGGATATCTGCGGTTGCTGTTCGCTCGGCGAGACGCTGTTCTTCAGTGACGTCTACTGCAATGCCAATGAGATGCGGACCGCTGTCAGCACTTTGACGCACAATCTCCGCTCGCGCCCGTAGCCAAATCCAGTCTCCACGTGCGTGTTGCATGCGAAATGCGCGGTCGATTGTGCCGTCACTACCTTCCGCAAGTTGTGCAGCAATCTCGTAGAGACTCCCATCGTCTGGATGAACGAGACTGTCGACCTCGCCGAATGACAAAAGCTCTTCGCGTGGATCGAAGCCAAGAATTTCAAACATGGAATCGGACCAATAGATGCGGCCACGTGCGAGATCCCAGTCCCAAAGACCGCATCGTCCGCGGTTGAGCGCGGTATCGATGCGGGCTCGCACCAATTCATAAATCGCATCAGCTTCACGCGCTCGATTCGACTGCCAATGGAATGCAAATCCAAGAATCAAGAGTACGAAACCCGTGGTCGTCACCAGCGTGATCGTGAGCGCCGAATCCGATCGCCAGCGATCAAGGGCATCGCGATTCAATTGAACGGCAACAAGATGACCAAAAGGCTGGGGCAGGTTCCTTACAGCGGCTATCGCCTCGGTGCCGTCGTTAAGCATCAAATCCATCGTGCGCAAGCGCTGATTTGCGGGAATGGTGAGGTATTGGCTCGCGTCGGGCATTTGCGCGAGAGTTGGTGCTGACGAAGAAATTGAATCGGGCATCGTAGAGATAACTTGGCCCGCACTATTGGTAACGAAGAAACGCTTCCCGCCGGTCAGCGCTTGAGGTGGTAGAGCGTTTCGCAACGCTTCATCCGTTTTCGATTTGCTGGTGTCCTTTCCAATACGCCTACTCAGATCGTCTGCGACAGAGCCTGTGACCATGACAAGGGAATCTCGCGCTTCGGCGAACGCTTCGCGTCGATGCTCGGTGATTTGTACGATCGCGCCAACTGCGACGGCTGCGAGAAACGCGACGATCAGAATGGGCACGGCCCGCCGCAGAAACGGCTCGGCATCCAGTAGGCGCTGATAGGCGGGGCGAGTTAGGGAACGAGCAAGGCCGCGAACGGCCTGGTCATGCAAAGATGCGTTGGCAGCGTGGACACGCGCCATCGCCAGCCTCCTGGATGGGTCCCAAAACGTCCGATCGGAGGGACGTGCCGCATCTCCCCGAATCACTTCGATAAGAATCGAAGTTGTGGTGATTTGTCTAGAGTCCGGAGGGAAAAAATCGGGTCTGCCACACTTGTAAAGACGACGTCAGGCGAGCGTGCGGCCCACGATATCGGTACTGTCTGCAGAGAGACCCGGGGCGGCTGCCACCCGCTTGAGTGCGGCTTCAGCGGCCTTACGACGTTTCGGCACGAACACCCGCCAATTATTGAAGGCTGAAAGCAGCCGTGCCGCGACCTGTGGATTCTTGGGGTCAAGTTCGAGTGCTATGTCCGCAATGAATTGATAACCCGCTCCGTCCGCCCGGTTGAACTGCGAAGGATTGCCGGCGGCGAAGGAACCGATAAGCGCGCGCACCCGGTTAGGATTGCTCATTGAAAACAAAGGATGACTCATCAGTTTGCGCACGCGTGCAAGTGTGGTCGGTTCGCCAATCTGCGCCTGCACGGAGAACCATTTGTCGATAACCAGTGGATCGTTACGGAACTTGTCATGAAACTCGGCCAGCGCCTGTTCGCGTTCCGGAACGTCATGCGCGGTCAGAATGTAGAGTGCAGCGAAGCGGTCGGTCATGTTGTCGGCCGCGGAGAATTGTCGATAGACCCGTTCGATCGCAGCGCGCGCGCCGTTTACTGCGATTAGGTCGAGACAAGAATTTTTGAGCGCTCGACGTCCTGCGCTCGTCGCGTCGGGGGAATAGGGCTCTCGTTTTGAAAGTCTCGCATAAATTGTTTCGCTCGGACCTCCGAGTGCAATGCCGAGTCTACGACGCAGATCCTTCCTTGCAGCGAGAACTGCATCGGGATCGACATTGGCTCCAATTTCTAGTGCGATATCGCTCTCCGACGGTACTGCGATGACCTGCGTCACGAAAGCGGGATCCTGTCGATCGTCTTCAAGCGTCTTGTCGAGCGCAGAAATTAGCGCATCGGGCGTTTCGGGCTTATGCCCTTCTTGGAAAGCTTTACTGCTCGCAACAAGATAGCGCATCGCAAGTGTTGAGGCCGCATCGAAGCGGTTGAACGAGTCCGGATCGTTTCCCGCGAGAAATAGAAAATCGTCGTCGCCTAGATTCGATGACAGCTTCACCGGCGCTGAAAATCCGCGATTGAGCGATGGTACTGGGCGTTCATCAATTCCATCGAACTCGAAGGCTTCGTTTGACGCGGAAATACGCAGAATATCGGTCTCGAAACGCCTGCCGCCAGAAAGAACAAGCGGGAGATCCTTTCCATTGCGACCGACAAGACCAAATGCGAGGGGTATTAGCATCGGTTGCTTTGCGCTTTGTCCCGGCGTCGGCGGCACTACCTGGTTCACTTCAAGCCGAAAAGTTCGATGCGCGGCGTCATAGTTTCCGCGCACCGCGAGCTCCGGCGTGCCGGCTTGTGAGTACCAGAGTTTGAATTGGGTGAGGTCGACGCCGTTTGCGTCTGCGAAGCAAGCGATGAAATCCTCAACGCTTGCAGCCTTGCCATCGCAGCGTTGGAAATAAAGGTCCATGCCTGCGCGAAAACCATTTTCGCCCAGCAAAGTTTTCAGCATGCGCACGACTTCTGCGCCTTTTTGATAAACTGTCGTCGTGTAAAAATTATTGATCTCGCGATAATGGTCAGGCCTAACCGGATGAGCGAGGGGTCCCGCGTCTTCCGTGAATTGAGCGCTCTTCAGTACGCGCACATCGGAAATTCTCTTCACCGGGCGCGAGCGTTCGTCGGATGTGAATTCCTGATCGCGAAAAACAGTAAGCCCCTCCTTCAGGCAAAGCTGAAACCAATCGCGGCAGGTAATGCGATTGCCGGTCCAGTTGTGGAAATATTCGTGTGCGATGACGGCCTCAATGCCGGCGTAATCGGAATCTGTCGCGGTTTCGGGTGAGGCAAGGACATATTTTTCGTTGAAAACATTAAGGCCTTTGTTTTCCATAGCACCCATATTGAAGTCAGAAACGGCGACGATATTGAAAACTTCGAGATCATACTCGCGCCCGAAAACGCGTTCGTCCCAGCGCATGGCGCGCTTCAAGGAGTCGAGGGCGTAAGCGCATAATTTTTCTCGGCCAGGCTCGACAAAAATTGCGAGCTTTACCTCGCGCCCCGACATTGTAATGAATTTGTCTTTGACCGAATCCAGCTTTCCGCCGACGAGAGCAAAAAGATAACAGGGCTTAGGGAAGGGATCGTCCCAGATCGCGTAATGGCGAGAGGTTCCCGGAACCAGCCCTGCTTCGACGGGATTTCCATTCGATAGCAGCACGGGTGCTTCTTCGCGCTCGGCTTCGATGCGCGCGCGATAGACCGCGAGTACATCCGGTCGATCTAAAAAGTAAGTGATGCGGCGGAATCCTTCCGCTTCACATTGGGTGCAATAGGTACCGCTCGAGCGATATAGGCCCATGAGCTTTGTATTTGCCGACGGGTTGATGCGCGTCTCGATCGTCAACAGAAAGGGCTTACTCGGTAGGCTATTCAGGGTAAGAGATGACGCGGTCGCGACGTATTCATTGCTGCCAAGCGACTTTCCATCGAGCTGCAAATTCTCCAGCGTAAGTTCGTCGCCATCGAGGACGAGCGGTTGGTCCGCGCGGCCTTCAGGGTTTGGGCGAATTTTTAGGTGCGTAACAACACGTGTCGTTGTTGGATGTAACCGCACGTCGAGATCGACATGCTCGATTAGCCAATCGGGGGGGCGATAGTCCGAAAGGCGTATGACGCGAGGCTCTGGATCGCGCATGCTGACTCCGAAATAGAATGTCTAGAGATTTCGTGGCAATAGCGAAAGCCCTAAGGCTCAATGAGGACGTGAAGAAGGCGGTTCGGCGTGGCCGATCACGCGGTGAACATCGCGTCGCTCCGCGCTAAGCCGGCGCTCAAGGTCGTCGACCGCAGCGTGCACTTTTTCGATGCTCAGCGACGGATCGGCGCGGCAGTGAAAATTGACCACTAGACCGTGCGGCGTTTCCCGGACGCGTATGGAATGCACGTCGCGAATCGACCCGCCGGACGAAACCAGCCCACGCAGTTTCGCGGCAATCGCGGTTTGCAATTCCAGCGGCGCATCCTGGCCGGCGATTCCAACTGTTTGCATCGGTTCGATATGGGTTTCAACTTCGATGTCGCTGCCGAATTCGGCACGGATTGAAGCCTCAAGTTCGCTTGCGATCGCATGTGCCTGGCCAAGCGACAATCCGCGATCGACTTCCAAATCGAGGCTGACAGCAAGCCTATCCTTTAGGTGATGGACGGTAACGTGATGTACGGCGCGACCCTGATTGCGTGCGATCACCATGATCCGTTCGAGCACGCTCTCGTCATCGAGAGCACGGGGGTCGATGGTTACGTTGATTTCCGACTTAGGAAACTTTCCGCGAATTTTCTGTTCAATTTCTGATTTTATCTCTGCCACTCGATCAAGCGGTAGCGTGCGGCTAACGGCGGCGGACACGTCCGCGAATAGGGACGCCCCGACCTGGCGAACCCTTACGCGCTTGACGGAAACGACGCCGTTTGTCTTGCGAGCGATCTCGGTCATTTTCTCTGCGACCCCGGGAGGGGCTACGTCGGTTAAGGTATCGACATTGCGCCGAGCAAGTCGCCAACCCGCGGCGCAGATCAGGAGTGCGACGACGATCGCCGCAATCGAGTCAGCAATCGGGTAGCCAAGCGCAATGGCGCCAAGTCCAGCAAGGACTGCCAACGACGACCACATATCGGAGCTGAAATGGAGCGCGTCCGCTTCCAGCGCGTTACTGGACGTTTTTTTAGCCACGTTTTTGAGCGCTCGCGCTCGGAAGAAATCGACGACTATCGAACCGATGATGACGGCGAAGGCCCACACGGATGCCTCGACCGCATGACCGTGTCCGCCAAACAATCGCTGCATCCCTTCCCAAATAATCACTCCGGAAAGCAGAAACAGCAGTGCGGTCTCGGCTAGGGCTGCAACGTTCTCGAACTTGCCATGGCCATATTGATGATCTTCGTCGGCTGGCTTGCCGGAAATACGCACCGCAAAATAAGTAATCAGCGTCGCGACGAAATCGAGGGCCGAATGCGCCGCTTCAGATAAAATCGCGAGCGACCCGGAAGCAAACCCCACAAACAGCTTCGCGAGCGTGAGCCCACCTGATGCGGCAATCGATCCGAGCGCTACTCGTTCTTTATGGTCTTGCATACTTTACCGCATTGAACCTGAGCATTGATTCATTTGAAGCTTGCAGCCGCTTCCTGCAGAGCCGCGCGATACTCTACAGCGAGCCGATCGCACAGTTCGGCGATGGTCGGAACGTCCTCGATGCTGCCCACACCCTGGCCCGCCGACCAGATATTTTTCCATGCACGTTTTTCGTGCGCACCAACCGATAGCTGTTTATTCGGTGCCGAAAGGTCGATCTCAGCGCCACTCGCATCAATGCTGGGGCGTAGAAAATTCCCATGTACGCCGCTAATCGCGGCAGTGTAGACGATGTCTTCGGCCCGTGTCGTTAGGATCATGCTCTTGAATTCGTCCGCCGCCATGCTCTCGCGCGTGGCGATAAACCGCGTGCCGAGATAGGCGAGATCGGCACCCAACATACATGCCGCAGCAACATGACGGCCGGTCGATAAGACACCGGACAAAAGAATTGTCTTGTCGAAAAACTTACGAATTTCGGGAATGAGTGCAAACGGGCTGAGCAACCCGGCATGGCCGCCGGCGCCCGCGCAAACTGCGATCAAACCGTCGACACCGGCCTCCGCGGCTTTACGTGCGTGACGAATATTAATCACGTCGTGAAACACGATGCCGCCATAGCCCTGAACCGCGCCGACAAGTTCCTTCACTGCGCCGAGTGAGGTGATAATCAGCGGAACCTTGTGCTTGATCGAAAGTTCCAGGTCCGGCTGCACGCGCGGATTACTCTTGTGCACGATCAAATTGACCCCGAATGGGGCTGTTGGTTTCCCGGTTATCTGTTCGATTTTGTCGAGGCGCTCACGAATTTCGATAAGCCAGGTTTCATAGCCCTCGCTTGTGCGTTGATTGAGGGCGGGGAAAGTCCCGACAATACCAGCGCGGCAAGTCTCGACCACGAGATCGGGATTAGAAACCAGAAACATTGGCGCCGCGACAGCGGGGATGCTTAGGCGTCCTTGGAATTGGGCGGGAATGGGCAAGACGAGACCTTTCGAGCCGGGGTAAAGCAGGCAGGTCCGGGCACATTTTCCGGCCCCTGCCTTCGCGTCAAGGGCGCTATAAAACTGCCATTCGTTCGCAACTTGCCCTTGCCGGTTTGCCAGATATCCGCCATGGGAAGCGCGAAATGAGCATCCCTGTGACCCTCCCCCAACAGACGCACCGCTTTTGCGTTGCCCCCATGATGGAATGGACCGATCGGCACTGCCGGTTTTTCCATCGGCTGCTCACACGTCATACGCTTCTCTATACCGAGATGATCACGGCTGACGCCATCATTCATGGACCGCGCCAACGTTTGCTGGCCTTCGATCCCGCTGAACATCCAGTGGCGCTTCAACTTGGCGGTAGCAATCCGAAAAATCTGGCGAAGGCCGCACTGATCGGCGCTGAATTCGGATACAGCGAAATCAACTTGAATGTCGGCTGTCCTTCTGACCGGGTCCAAGAGGGCCGCTTCGGCGCTTGCTTGATGCGCGAACCGAAACTTGTAGGCGAGTGCGTGGTGGCGATGAAGGCCCGCGTTTCGATCGACGTGCTCGCCGACACGATCCACGCCTTCCCGTCCACGTCGCGGATCCTCAACGGGCTGTTCGCCGACGCCCTCAGGGAGCTCGACGCGCCGACGAACCTGGCACGCTCCGGGGATCAGCCCCGCTCGTAGGCCACCCGGCCGTCGACCAGCACCATCGATGGGCGCGTCCGCGCCAGCGCTCCCCCCGGCTGGACCGGCTCGTCGAGCGAGGCCGCGGGGATGACGACGACGTCGGCGCGCTGGCCGACGGTCAGCCGGCCTTGATCCGGGTCGTTGGCCGAGCGCGGCGGACCGACGCAGGCTCCCCGGAGTGCCTGGGCGACCGAGAGCGCCTCGTCCGGCGCGAAGGGCGGCGTGCCGGCCGGCCAGCGCGGGTCTTCGCGGCGCGCGGCGAGCGCGATCCCGGGCCACGGGTCGAACGGCTCGACCGGCGCGTCCGTCCCGAAGGCGAGCACCGCGCCGGTCGCCGCGATCGAGCGCCACGTGTAGCCGTTGCGCTCCGCTCG
>Ga0207712_10001727_pt1 | contig 14643 bp, 11 predicted proteins | sample KBSS44metaG_FD_184402 | JGI IMG/M metagenome (GOLD analysis project Ga0207712, IMG submission 184402) | Switchgrass rhizosphere microbial communities from Kellogg Biological Station, Michigan, USA - KBS S4-4 metaG (SPAdes) (version 2) | ecosystem: Host-associated > Plants > Roots > Rhizosphere... | reverse complement strand
GGATGAGAGTGGTATTCGATGTCTGATTTTCCGTCGCTGCACGATCGGACCACCAATCCGATCTTCGGCCCCCAGCCGTTCAAGCTCGGCCTCTTCGGCTTTCTGCACGACAGCGGCAATGCGCTGTCGACCGCGCCGGGCCGTTGGCGCGCGCGCTGGGACGACATCGCCACCATGGCGCGGATGGCCGACGAGGCGGGGTTCGATTTCCTGCTCCCGATCGCGCGCTGGCGCGAGGTGAAGGGCGAAATCGATCATCGGCTGTGGAACTATGAGACGTTGACCGCCGCGGCGGCGCTGTCGGGCCTGACCAAGCGGATCGGTGTGTTCTCGACGGTGCATGTGCCGATCGTGCATCCGGTGTTTGCGGCGAAGGCGCTGACAACCATCGACCACGCCAGCCACGGCCGCGCTGGCGTGAATATCGTCTGCGGCTGGAACCAGGAAGATTTCGACATGTTCGGGCTGACGGTGATCGAGCATGACGATCGCTATCAGCAAGGCGAGGAATGGTTCGAGCTGGTCCGCAGAATATTGGCCGGCGGTACCGAGCCGTTCGACTATGATACGCGCTATTATCCCGACCTGAAGTCGGTGGTCGGCCAGCCGGGTTCGATCCAGCAGCCCTGGCCGGCGACGCTTTCGGCCTCCTATTCGCCGCGCGGTCGCGACTTCGCGGTCCGATACTCCGACTTTCTGCTGCTCGGGTCGGTCGACAAGGACGGCAGCACCGCCGAAGTGGACGACATCAAGGCCCGCGCCGCGAAGGCTGGAAGGGCGACGCCGCCGGGCGTGATCTGTTGCCTGGCTCCCTTCATCCGGGAGACCCGCGCCGAGGCGGAGGCTTTCCACCGCCATTTCGCGGTAGACCATGCCGACCCGGTCGCGATGGCCTCCTATCGCCGGCTGCGCATGCCCAACGCCTCGAGCGCCGCCCTGGCCGAAGATTCCGGGGCGATTGCGATGGCGTCGGGCGGTTACCCCGTGGTGGGAACGCCGGAGGACCTGGTCGACATGATGCTGCGGATCCAGCGCCAGGGCTATACCGGTGTCACCTTCACGCCGCCCCACTTCGTCGACGATCTGCACATCATCATCGAGAAGGCACTGCCGCTGATGGAGCAGGCCGGGCTTCGCATTCCGATGGCCGCGACCGGAGCGGCCTGAGGAATTATCTGTACAACGCAAGACTGGACGAAATGACATGGGTAATCTGGCGGGGAAGGTCAGCCTGATCACGGGCGCGGCGCAGGGTATCGGGCTGGGCGTCGCCCGCAAGCTGGGCGCCGGCGGTTCGGCGCTGATGATCGCCGACATCAACGCCGACAAGGCGGCGGCGGCGGCGGCGGCGCTTGCCGAGCAGGGCTATGATGCGGGCTCGATCGGCGCCAATGTGGGCGTGGGCGGTGATGTCGAGGCGATGGTCCAGGCGACGCTCGATCGCTTCGGCAAGATCGACGTGCTCGTCAGCAATGCCGGCGGCAGCGGCCATGTCGCGCTACCGACGATCGAGGAGGTCGACGAGGCGGCCTGGGACGGAGTGGTAAGCGCCAATCTGCGTGGCACCTATTTGTGCGCCCGTGCGGTGGTGCCGTTGATGAAGGCGCAGCGTTTCGGCCGCATCGTCAACTTTTCGTCGATCGCGGCACGCGGATTTCGCGGTGGCACCGGTACGATTGGCGCCCGCCTGCCTTACGCGGCATCCAAGGCAGGCATCGAGGCGCTGACCCGCCAGTTGGCCCTTGATCTCGAGCGGTTCGGCATCACCGTCAACTGCGTCGTGCCCGGCATGGTCATGACCGAACCCGGTGCGCGCATGCACGAACGGTTCAACATGCTCGAAGAACAGTATCGCGAGCAGGTTCTGGCGATGTTCAACGGGGAGTTTGCGGGCCCCGACGATGTCGGCGAGTTGGTGGCCTTCCTGGTTTCGCCTTCGACCAAGCACATCAGCGGTCAAGCAATTCCGATAGGAAGCGTTTCCTGATCGGAGGCGCTCGAGAAGTTTCAGAAAAGTGTAAGTCGCGAGAAGATAATATAGGTCTACGATATATCATTTAATCGGGAGGGGGATCCACATCCTAGGACATAAGGGGGATTTCCATTATGCGGTTCGGATCGATCTACATGGGGTTTTTGCTGGCAGGTGGTTATGTCGCGCCATGTTTTGCTCAGGCGCGCTCGGACATGCCGGTAGCGGAAGAGGCGACGGGTGGCGGCATCGGCGAGATCGTGGTCACGGCGCGGCGACGTGAGGAAAGCCAGCAACGCGTGCCAGTCGCGGTCACCATGATCGCGCCCGAACAACTGCAGCGCCGTGGCAATTTCGATCCGCTCGATCTCCAGCAACTCGCGCCCGGCCTTGTCGTGCAGTCGGTCAATGCTGACAAGACCAACTATTTCTTCACGATCCGCGGCCAGGCTTTCACCACCGGTACGCTCTATTCCGCCGTTTTGCCCTATTTCGCCGAGGTGCCCTTCACCCGGCTGTCGCCGGGTCAATTCTTCGATCTCGAAAATGTCGAGGTGCTGCGCGGGCCGCAGGGCACGTTGTTCGGCCGGGTGACCAATGGTGGCGCGATCCTGCTCCAACCCACCAAGCCCGGTGACAGGCTGAAGGGCTATGTCAGCCAGCAATATGGCAGCTATGATCTGCACACGAGCAGCGGTGCCCTCACCGTGCCGATCGTCGAGGGCTTGCTTTCGGTGCGTGGCGCGTTCGAGATCGGCCGGCAGGACGGCTACGTCCGCAACATCACCAACGGCCGCAAGCTCAACGACACCCATTATGAATCGGTGCGAGGCAGCCTGTTGTTCACGCCCAGTCCCGAGATCGAGAATCTGCTGATCGTCAACTATCATCATGCCAACGAGCACGGCGCCGACAGCAGGCTGAGCTTCGTCAATCCGAATGCGGTGCTCGCGACCTATACCCGATTGGTCGGCGCGACGCGGGCGCAACAGATCCTGGCGCAGCTTCAGGCCGCCTCCGCCGCACAGCTCGCCCGCAGTCCCACGGAAACCGAATTGGACGGCCAGACCGGCCATCGCCGCAATTCCACCTTCGTCGTCAATCGGACCAGCTATCGCGCGACGCCCGAGATCACGATCCGCAATATCTTCGGCTACATGCAGTACCGGCAGTTCTCCGCCGCGGACTATGACGGCTCGATCATACCCGTGCTCAACAGCGTTTCGCCGATCTATCCGGCCAATCTCGACGATCGCGAGCAATATAGTAACGAGTTTCAGGTTCAGGCGAGCCTGCTCGACCGCAAGCTCGATCTGACGGTTGGCGTCTATGCGGACAAATTGAAAAATGGCGGCCCGACCGAGACCTACAGCGTCACCTTCGGGTTTCTGCGCAGCGTCCAGGTCCAGTCGATCGAGGCCGAGAGCCTCGCATTTTACGGCCAGGCCAGCTACTCGCTCGACGAGCTCGTGCAGGGTCTCAAGATCAATGCGGGCCTGCGCCATACGCGCGACAAGGCCAAGGGTGCCGGTGGCAGCTATGTGGCGTCGCTGGCCTCGCTCGGACCCAATGATCCCATTCCGCATGGAAAATGCCTGGACAGCGTCGCGGGACTGACCGGCCTCATCTCGGCTGCCGCCTGTCTCCATCAGAGTTCGAAGATCAACACGACGACCTATATGTATGGTCTGGACTGGCAGGTGACGCCGCGCACCTTGATCTATGGCAAGGTCAGCCGCGGCTACCGGCCCGGCGGCTTTAATTTCGTGCCAGACGGGGCGACCGGCTCGACCTATGAACCCGAGTTCAACCTGAGCCGGGAAGTGGGCGTCAAGGCGGATTGGTCGGTGGGTAGCGTGAAGATCCGGACCAATGTGTCTGCCTTCTACGACACTAAATCCAACATCCAAGTGCGGGCCTCCATTCCGGTCGGCCTCGTCAATTATTCGGCGGTGCTCAATACGAACAAGGCGACGATCAAGGGTTTCGAATTCGAGGGTATCGTAAAACCCGTCGATCCGCTGAGCTTCAACGTGCGTTGGGCGCACAGCGTTTCGCACAATGATCTGTCGGGCTACACGGCCGCCTACATCGCCGCGGCCTGCCCGGCCAATCCTTACACGACCGCGCCGGACAACACGAAACCCTGCCCGCTGAATCGGATCGCGCGCCTGCCAAAGGACGTGCTGGGCCTCGAAGCGCGCTTGTCACAGGCGCTGTCCGGCGAGCGAGGCAATGTGAGTTTCGGAATCAATTATGAATATACCGCGAGCCAGTGGTCGACTGACGCCAATGCGCTGACCCCCGACGTGTTCAAGCCGGCCTATGCCTTGCTCAACGCCGATGCGCGATGGAGCGGTGTCCTCGGATCGAAAATCGACCTGGGTCTTTTTGTGACGAACCTTGCCAACAACAAATATATCTCCAGCCTCGGCTCGGTGGCCCAGATGGGTAGCATCGGCATAGGGCAGGGCGCCTATGGCGCGCCACGGATGATCGGCGGTTCGGTGCGGGTCAGATTCGGCACATGACGACGGCGATCAATCCCCCGCAGCGCCCTTTGGGGGACAGCAGGAAGAGGATGGAAGCGATGTCGGGGATAGAGACGGAGCGCGCAGAAACGGGGCAGGGCGCCGCGATGTTCGGCAAGCGCTATATGTGGGTAGTGCTGGCGATCCTGTTCCTGATCAACATGGTCAACTATATGGATCGCTTCATCATGTCGATCCTGGTGGAGCCGGTCCGCAAGGAGTTCGGCCTCTCCGATACCGAAGCGGGATTGCTGACGGGCCTCGGCTTCGCCCTGGTATATGGACTGTTGATCCTTCCGGTAGCGCGGCTGTCGGATCGCTTCAGCCGCAGCCGCCTGCTGGCTCTGGCCGTGGCCGCGTGGAGCGTGCTGACGATGCTGTGCGGCGCCGCCACCAGCTTCACGACGCTGCTGCTGGCGCGGGCCGGCGTCGGCGCCGGCGAGGCCGCGGGCCTGCCAGCCAGCCATTCGCTGGCCTCCGATTTCTTTCCTTCGCGCCAGCGGGCGATGGCGCTGGCGGTGATCGGCCTGGGCGGCACGGTCGGCGGTACGCTCGGCCTGCTGATCGGCGGCTTCGTGTCGCAGCATTACGGATGGCGCCACGCCTTCGTTGCCGCCGGTCTACCCGGCATTGTGCTGGCCCTCGTCGTCCTTCTGTTCCTGCGTGAGCCGCCGCGCGGCTTGAACGACACGGCGTCGGCCTCGGCAAAGGATCCGCCACCGCCCTTCCTGATCGCCGTCAAGCTGTTGTTGCGGCGCAGGGCCTATGTCCACATCGTCGCCGGCGTGACGCTGGCGTCGATCGCATTGATGGGCATCGCGGCCTGGATGCCGGCCTTCTTCATGCGCGTCCATCATGTTCCGCCAGCCAGTCTCAGCCTGTGGATGACGTTCGCGCAAGTCTGCGGCAGCTATGTCGGGACGCTTGCCAGCGGCTGGGTGTGTACGCGCCTGTATCGGCCCGACGGCTCCATGCTGCTCACGGTCATGAGCATATCGTTCGGTGTATCGCCGGCGCTGGCGCTGGTCGTGTTCCTGGCACCCGACACGCATGTCGCGCTGATCGTCTTTGCAGCACAGTCTTTCGCTATGTCACTCTGGCTGTCGCCCTATTACACGTCGCAGCAGGAACTGGCCGGCGCCCGCTACCGCGCGACCGCATCGGCTTTCGGACTGATCTTCTTCAACGTCATCGGGGCCGGGCTCGGACCGCTCATCGTGGGATCGCTCTCAGACGTGCTCGCCACGCGGTTCGGCGACCAGTCGCTGCGCTATGCCATGGCGATATGCCTGATCTTCTGCCTGTGGGGACTGGCCCATATCCGTGTGGCGTCGCGAACGATGGCCGCGGACCTGGTCGACGCCCGCTCGTGACCCTCCTTCTCCACCCGGAGCTTTTTCGATGACCCGCCTGCGCCATCCTCGCCGCCCCATGACCCTCGCCACGCTCCTGCTCGTCGCCGGAGGGGGCTTGTCGACATGGTTGCCCACCGAGAATCTCGGTGCCGCGGGGCCTCGTTTCCGGGCGGGCTATGTCGATCAGGCGCGGCTCGACGGGGCTGCGCGCGAGCCGCAGAACTGGATGAGCCATGGCGGCACCTATGACGAGCAGAGGTTCAGCGCGCTCGGTCAAGTGAACGAGGGCAATGTCGCCAAGCTCGATCTCGCCTGGTCCTATCAGTTCGACACCAATCGCGGGCAGGAGGCCACGCCGCTGGTCGTCGATGGCGTCATGTACACTTCGACCGCATGGTCGAAAGTTTTCGCGCTCGACGCGCGAACGGGCAAGGAATTGTGGCGATTCGATCCTGAGGTGCCGGGGGATCATGCGGTGTTCGGCTGCTGCGACGTGGTCAACCGCGGCGTCGCGGTCTGGAAGGGCAGGGTCTTCGTCGGAACGATCGACGGCCGGCTGATCGCGCTCGATGCCCGCACCGGCAAGCCGATCTGGTCGGTCGCCACCACCGACCCGTCGAAGCCTTATACGATCACGGGCGCGCCGCGCGTCTTCAGGGACAAGGTGATCATCGGCAATGGCGGCGCCGAGTTCGGCGTGCGCGGCTATGTGACCGCCTATGACACGATGACCGGCAGGCAGGTCTGGCGCTTCTACGTCACGCCGCCTGTGCCCTCAGCGGGCCCCGATCATGCCGCTTCGGACCCGGTGATGGCGATGGCCGCCAAAACCTGGTTCGGCACGGGGTGGCATCAGACCGGCGGTGGCGGGACGGTATGGGACTCGATGGTCTATGATCCGGAGCTGGACCAGCTCTATATCGGCACCGGCAATGGGGCGCCCTGGAACCGCGTGGTGCGCTCGGACGGGAAAGGGGACAATCTGTTCCTCGCCTCCATCGTCGCGCTCGATCCCGATACCGGCGCCTATCGATGGCATTATCAGGAAACGCCCGGCGACAGTTTCGATTTCACCAGCACGCAGCAGATGACGCTCGCGACGCTCACGATCGACGGCAAGCCGCGCAAGGTGATCCTGCACGCGCCCAAGAACGGCATCTTCTACGTGCTCGACCGCCAGACCGGTAAGCTGGTTTCGGCCAGGAATTTCACGCAGACGACCTGGACCGACGGGATCGACCTCAAAACCGGGCGACCCAATTTTACCGCCAACGCATTTTATGAGGCCGGCGAGAAGCTGATCCTGCCCTCATCGTTCGGCGCCCATAGCTGGCATCCGATGTCCTACAGCCCGAAGACCGGCTTCGTGTATCTGCCGGTGATGCAGCAGCCAATGAAATTCGCGCAGGACCCCAATTTCCATTTCGCCGAGGGGCGACAGAATTTCGCGGTTGCATTCGGCATTCCGAGCGGCCCGGACGTTCCGAAGATGGGCGGCGCGCTGATCGCGTGGGACCCGATCGCGCAAAAGGAAATATGGCGCGTCCCGCAACCGGAGATCTGGAACGGCGGCGCCCTGTCCACGGCCGGGAACCTCGTCTTCGCCGGAAATGCCCATGGCGAGTTCAGTGCCGTCCGCGCCACCGACGGCAAGCGCCTGTGGACGTTTCGTCAACAGGCCGGGATCATGGCGGGGCCGATCAGCTATGCGGTCGGCGGGGTCCAATATGTCGCCGTGATCGCCGGATATGGTGGCGGGCTGCCGCTCATGGCGCGAGATCAGAACCGGCCGCAGCAGGCCCAACCGATGGGGCGCATGCTGGTGTTCCGGTTGGGTGGTCACGCGAAGATCGCCGACGAAGACCTGGCCTTGCCGCCCGCGAACCCTCCCGCCGAAAGCTTCGCCGCGGCGCAGATCGGCATGGGAGCCAAGCTCTACTATACCCATTGCGTTTTCTGCCATGGCGGCATGGTGATGCCCGATTTGCGACGCTCGGGCGCGTTGGGCGATCGCGATAGCTGGAACCAGATCGTGATACAGGGTGCCTTGTCCGCCAACGGCATGGGGAGCTTCAAGCGATGGCTCACCTCTGAGGATGCCGAAGCGATACGCGCATATGTCGCCTCCGACGCCAAGGCATTAGAATCCGAGGTTCGCGAAATGCCAATTCCTAAACCTTTGGCTCAGAGTAGAAACAAGGGACAGTAATATTAATGGTGCTTCCGATGGTCTTCATCGATGAGACCAGGGCCAAGACCAACATGACGCGCACCCATGGCTGGGGCGACAGGGGCAAGCCGCTCATCGCCAAGGTGCCGCACCGCCATTGGAAGACGCTGACCTTCATCGCGGGGCCCAGGCATGACGGCATCGTCGCCCCCTGCGTGATCGACGGGCCGATCAACGGCGACAGCTTCACCGCCTGGGTCGAGCAATTCCTGATCCCGACGCTGGGGCCGGGCAGCATCGTCGTCATCGACAATCGCGGTAGCCACAAGGGCAGTCGCGTGCGCAGGCTGCTCAGGGCGGCCGGCATCAAGCTCTTCTTCCTGCCATCCTATTCGCCTGATCTGAACCCGATCGAGGAGATGTTCTCCAAGCTCAAGCGTGCGCTGCGAAGGGCCAATGCGCGAACCGTCGATGCCACCTGGCGGTGCATCGGCGACTTGCTCGACCAGTTCAGCCCAAATGAATGCGCCAATTACATCAGGGGCGCAGGATATGCATCAATCTAAACCGGAAAGACCCCAATATAACGAGCCCGAAGCTCGCGTTTCAGCAGCTTGCCATTGGCATGGCGTGGCAATGTGGGAACGAATTCAATGGTCTTCGGACATTTGAAGGAGGCGAGGCGGGCACGGCAGAATGTCAGGATTTCTGCTGCGAGCGCTGCATCTGGCGTCGAGTTGCTCTCGGGCTGGATGATCGCCTTTGCCTCTTCTCCGAATTCCGGATTGGGGATCCCGATCACGGCCGCATCATAGACGGCGGGGTGGCCGAGCAGGACAGCCTCGATCTCCTGCGGGTAGATGTTCGCTCCCCCGGAGATGATCAGGTCGATCTTGCGGTCGGCAAGGAATAGATAGCCGTCCGTGTCGAGCCATCCCATGTCCCCGAGGCTGCCCCAGCCTTCCGGCGTGAAATATGCAGCCGTCTTCTCGGGGGCCTTGTGATATTCGAAGCGCGGTGCGTTCTCGAAATAAACCGTGCCGATCTGACCGTGCGGACATTCCTTGCCCGAGTCATCGAGGATGTGGATCCGACTGCCTTTCGAGCGACCGACGGTGCCTGGACGGGCAAGCCATTCCTCGGCCGAGGCCGAGACGAAGCCGGCCCCCTCGCTCCCCGAATAATATTCGGAGATGCGTGGACCCCACCAATCGATCATGGCCTGCTTCAATTCCGGCGGACAGGGAGCCCCTGCGTGGATCGCGAGCTTCAAGGACGACAGGTCGAAGCGACTCCGCGTTTCTTCCGGCAGCCGAAGAAGCCGGACTAAATGAGTGGGCACGAACAGGCCATGCGTAATCCGCTGCGTCTCGATTGCGCGCAGCACATGCTCGGCGTCGAATCGCCGGAGGATCGCAACGGATCCGCCGAGCGCGAGCGTTGCCGACATCCATCCCAACGGTGCGGCGAAATAGAGTGGCGCCGGCAGCAGGAGCCTCGTGTCCGGCCCAAGTCCGAACAGGGACGCATAGAAGGCTTCGATCGGCCGCTGCTCGCCGTAGCGTAACGGCCCGAGCGGACGCATTATTCCCTTCGGTTTACCTGTCGTGCCCGATGAATAATACATCACGGGGCCGTCGAGCTGATTGGGCAATTGGGCCGTCGGTTCGCCCGCGATCGCGGTATCGAGCGCGACGAAGGCGCCGGCTGATGTCCCGTCGCAGAGCCGCACAGATGGCTCTGACAAATTCTCGAGGGCCGAGGCCGCGGTTGCGACGAGACTCTCGGAGGCGATGATCGCACGTGCGTCGCAATCCTCGATTACGTACCGGATTTCTCCGGACGTGAGCTGCCAATTCAGCGGCACGAGACGGAGCCCGCTTCGGCGGGCGGCCCAGACAACTATCGCGTAGGTCGTGGAATTTTCGAGGAGAGCCGCGACGCGGTCACCCGGATGAAGGCCGCGCCGCCGCAGAAACTGTGCGAGTCGTGCCGAACGGTCATCCAGCTCACCGAAATCCACTCTGGGGCCGTCGAGAACCGCGACCGCCAGCTTGGTGCGTGGGTGCGAATCGATCATGGCTGGCGATTCGGTCAGTCCTTCCTGGTCTTCACGCGTTTTTTGACTTGTTGTTTGAAGTCGTCGGTTCCGATGAGGATTGCCTGATTGAGGACGTTGGTGACCCATTCGGCTTCCATGGTGGATTCGAAGCCGCGGTGGAGGGCGGCCTTGGCGGCGGCGAAGGCCGCCGGGGGCAGGCTCGCCATGGCGAGCGCGCGGGCCTCGGCACGCGCGAGGATCTGGTCGTCGTCGACGAGCTCGTCGACGAGGCCGAGGCGCAGCGCCTCCTCGCCGCCGATGATCTGCGCCTCGAGCACCATGCGCTTGGCGTGCGTCAGGCCGATGAGCCGCGGCAGGAGCACGGTGCCGCCGAGCGGCGGCATGAGGCCGAGGTGCAGCCAGTTCTCGCCGAAGCGGCTGCGCGGCGAGGCGACGCGCGCGTCGCAGGCCAGGCTGATCTCGCACCCGACGGTGATCGCCGCGCCGTTGACCGCAGCGACGGTCGGCTTTGGGCACTTCCACAGCCGTTCGACCGCGCCCTTGAACCAGGTGTAGAGGCTCTGGCTCACGCCCTCGGTGCGGCTGTCGAGCAGTTCCTCGAGGAAGCCGAAGTCGGCGCCGGCGGCGAAGTTGCGGCCCCGCCCGGTGATCACGATCGCCCGTACCGCTGCGTCGGCGGTGCAGCGGTCGATCGCCGCGCAGAGCTGCTGCATCAGCTCCGGGTGGACGGCGTTGGCGGCGTCAGGGCGGTTGAACGAAATCCGGCCGAGGCCGTTGTCCAGCACCTCGACGACGATTTCTGGCTCAGCGACGGGGTTCATCGGGGTCTCCAGCGGAACGATGAGCGGGCAGCGGCGGGCTCGCGGGCAGCCGGGCCAGCCCCTTGGCGTGGCTGGCGACGAGCACGGTGGCGCTCGCGGCGATGTTTGTCTGGCCGCGCTGGTTGGTGCCGGCGATCTCGACCTCGATCAGCGGGCCGAGCACGGGGTCGTCGCGTACCTCGGTGACGGTCCCGCTCATCCAGGTGATGTCGCCGATATAGTTGAAGTTCCGGAGCTCATAGCGCAGCCGGTGGACGAAGGCGTCGTCGCCGATCCAGTTGGTCAGATAGTGGCAGACGAAGACATAGCGCATCGGCCCGATGTCGTAGGTGCGCTGCACGCCGACCTTCTGTGCCTGCGCGTTGTCCCAGTGGACGCGCTGCACCGTGTCCCAGTTGCGATAGTCGTCGCGCGAGTAGAAGCCGCGCAGCCGCTTGCGGTTCTCGTAGGCGAGCCTGAAGGGCGGGTTGCCGTAGGTGAACCAGCCGCCGCCCATGTGCATGTTGATCAGGTCGGTGATGGTGAGCGGCCCCTTGGCCATCGCCGGCAATGCGTCGCCAACCTTCACGTCCTCGAGGTAGAGGATGTCGGTGCCGCGGCGGTACTCGCTGTCATAGGCCAACTCGATCCGCTCCATGTCCGCGTCGCTGTAGCTCGGCGGCGCGTCCTGCGCCTTCTTCTCCTTGCGCCCCTCCGAGCTACTGCGCTCGAGATGAACGAACCAGCGGTTGCTCGTCACGCAGACCTCGTCGTGCTGGTTCCAGAAGCTGTTGGCGTTGTCGACGAGCACGCTGCGCTTGCCAAAGCTGCTCTCTTTGGGCGTGACGCTCGCCAGCCATTCGGACTTGAAGACCTCGTCGCCCTCGCGGATCGGGCGGTAGAAGCGGTACTCGGCGCCCGAGTGGAACAGCTGGACGCCCCGCAGCGCGCCGCGGCTCGCCTTTTGCAGCTCGGCATTGGGGAAGGGCGAGCGGTCCCAGCCCATCGACCATTCAAAGCCCGGCGGCGCCACCGTGCCCTGCCAGCGGCTGCGGTCCGCGTGGCGCGGGTCGACATAAAGCGGGTTGTCGTCGCCGATCGCAATCGCCCAGCGCCGCACCGCATCCACGCTGCACACCGCGTTGTGCGGCACGGTCAGCCAGCCCTTGCGAAGCGTCGGGTTCGTCCAGCCAATCCGACACCGCATCTTCTCGATGTCCTCGTCGGTGATCCGACCAATCACCAAACCGTCCGATTGCGCGGCCATCGCCTACTCCCCACTGCAATAGAACTAGAGCTATTGGCGCTTTGAATCTTCCTGGCAAGTGGATTTATCGGTTTTCCTTTGCGTAGGACCGGGGCTCCAGATAAACCGTCGGAGCCGGGGCAAAAAAAGAGATATCTCTGGCCAGGGGTGGCAGGATTAGCCGCATTTTGCCGGCGGCCGTGGAGAACAGATGTGACCCAGTTGAAGCAGCGAATCGAGACGATCCTGACACTCGATGGAAATGCGCCCGCGATCGAGTTCGAGGGCTGCTGGTCGAGCTGGGGCGAACTGGAGCGCACCTATCGCGCCATCGATGACATCCTCAAGGCACATGGTCTTGGCCGGGACAGCCGGATCGGCGTGATGCTGCGCAACCATGCCGCGGTCGTGCCGGCGGTGCTGGCGATTATCGGCGAGCGTTGTCTCGTGACGCTCAACCCGATGTTCCAGGCGCAAAAGCTTGCCGACGACATCCTCGCGACGCGGGTGCCCGCCGTGGTCGGCATCGCCGCCGATCTCGTCGCGCCTGCGGTCGCCGACGCGCTGTCGCAATCGGGATGCCTGGTGCTTGAACTCACCGGTGACGCGGACGCGCCGGTGAAGGTGCGGCAGGAGCGGACCCGTGCGGCGGGCGGGGGCGATCTCGCCGAGGGCGTCGCCGTGGAGATGCTGACCAGCGGCACGACCGGCGCGCCCAAGCGGATCGCGATGAAGCGCGTCGGCTTCGAGGATTCGGTGTTCGCCGCGGCCCGCTTCGAGAAGGGCCGCTCGGCCGACGAGGCGCCTGTTCTGCGCAAGGGCGTGCAGCTGCTGATGGCGCCCTTCTCGCATATCGGCGGCCTGCTCGCGCTGATGAACGCGACCATGGCGGGACGCAGCGCGGCGCTGCTTGCCAAGTTCACCGTGGAGGGCTTCCGCGACGCCGTGAGGCGGCATGGCATCAAGGCAGCGAGCGCGCCGCCTGCGGCGCTCAAGATGGTCTATGACGCCAATGTCCCTAAGGAGGACCTTGTGTCGCTCAAGGCCTTCCGCACCGGCACAGCGCCGCTCGACCCTGATCTCGCCGACGCTTTCTACGAGCGCTATGGGATTCCCGTGCTCCAAAATTACGGCGCGACCGAATTCGGTGGCGTGGCGGGCTGGACCCTTGCCGATTTCGAGGCGCACCGGGTCGACCGGCGCGGTGCGGTCGGCCGGCTCAATCCCAATGTGCAGGGCCGGGTCGTCGATGCGGAGACGGGCGCGGAAGTGCCTGCGAACGAGGTCGGCATCTTGGAACTCAAGTCGCGGCAGATCGGCGACGGCACCCAATGGTTACGCACCACCGATCTCGCGAGAATGTCGGAAGACGGCTTCCTGTGGATAACTGGCCGAGCCGATAATGTCATCATCCGTGGCGGCTTCAAGATCCAGCCCGACGATGTAGTCCGCGCCCTGGAGAGCCACTCGGCGGTGAGCGAGGCGTCGGTGATCGCCATGCCTGACGACCGGCTGGGTCAGGTGCCCGTCGCCGCCTTCATCGCCGCCTCTGGGCAGGATGTGCCGGATGAGGGGGCGCTCAAGGCCTTCCTCAAGGAAAAGCTGACCGCCTATCAGGTGCCGGTGTCGATCCGCCGCTTCGACGCCCTGCCCCGCACACCGTCCATGAAGGTCGATCAGCGGGCGCTTCGCGCGCTGCTGGAGGTCCCGTCGACGGCTTGATTTCCTGGTATCGTCACCCTGGGATTGATCCGGGCCGGAGATCCGCGCGCAGGCTGGCCCCTGAATCGCGGCTGGGATCGGTGAATGAGCTGCCCGCCTAATCTGGCCTTGGGCGCCCCGCGCTGCGGCTGCTGGAGCTGCACGGCATCGTCACGACGCGGCAGGGGAAGGGGGCGGCATCTTCGTCGGCCGCGCCGATCCCGCCGCAGCGCTCCTCGCCTTGCGCGAACATGCCCAGTCGCGGGTCCTGCCGCCGCGCCGCATCGCGGAGATGCACGATGATTTGCTGGAGCCGCTGGTCCTTGGCCTCGTCGCGCGGGGCGGCGGGGCGATCTGGGCCGTTCAATAAGATAGAGCGGATTGTCGGTTCGGCACGAGGCGGGAAATGCCGCATCCCACTCGTTCCGCGAGCCTCTCCTGCCCTTCATGGATCACGTGCCCGCACGGCTTGGCCCGAATTTGCTATTGAGATATCTGTATGGTGCGCTAAGGGTTTAGTACGATCCACCTTGCTGGGAATGACGAACGACCGATGGACCTAAGATACACCGACGAGCAGGCCGCTTTTCAGCAGCGCGTCCGGTCATTCCTCGCGGAGCAATGGACGCCGGCTGAAAACAAGAAGGATCCCGCCTTCATCACCGGCTTCCGCCAGCGCGCGACGGACGCGGGCTATCTCTATCGTGGCGTGCCGCGCCAATATGGCGGATCGGAACAGGCGCCCGACGTCATCCGCGCGCAGATCATTCGCGAGGAATTCGCTGCCGCCCGCGCGCCGATGGAGG
>Ga0207712_10001723_pt1 | contig 14663 bp, 9 predicted proteins | sample KBSS44metaG_FD_184402 | JGI IMG/M metagenome (GOLD analysis project Ga0207712, IMG submission 184402) | Switchgrass rhizosphere microbial communities from Kellogg Biological Station, Michigan, USA - KBS S4-4 metaG (SPAdes) (version 2) | ecosystem: Host-associated > Plants > Roots > Rhizosphere >... | reverse complement strand
CGGCGCACGCACGTCGGTCGTCGATCTTGCAGACCTGACCGACTTACAAGTCGAGCTCGACATCAGCCAAACTGACTTCGCGCGCTTAAAACCGGAGCAACGCGCCGAGATCATTCCGGAAGCTTATCCGAATCTTCGTTTCACGGGTTTCATCGCAGAGATCGCGCCCGAGGCAAACCGCGCGAAGTCGACGGTCCAGGTGAAGGTCAAGGTCGAGAATCCGAACGAACAGCTCCGACCCGAGATGAACGCGCGAGTGAACTTCCTCGCTGACAAGCCGTCTGCAACTGAGAATAAGTCGATTGCGCGTGTGCTCGTTCCGAAAACGGCGATCGTGAAACAAGACAACAGCTCGTTTGTGTTCGTCGTTAAAGGTAACAGGGTTGAGCAACGAACCATCCGGACCGGAGAAGAGTCGGGTGACGCTTACGTAGTTCTCGATGGATTGAGTGGCAACGAATCTGTCGCTGTGGCTGGAATCGATAAACTACGCGATGGAGATCGTGTCAAAGTTCAATAGCTGAGGATGGAAAACATGTCTGACGCGATAGTGCGAGTGCGCAATGTGAGTAAGCGGTTCAATCGCGACGGTTTTGAAGTCGTCGCTTTGGATGACGTAGATCTCGAGTTGCACCAAGGCGACTTTCTGGCGCTGATGGGGCCGAGCGGCTCGGGCAAGTCGACGCTCCTGAATCTCCTTGCCGGAATCGATCGCCCGACGCAGGGCGAGGTTGAAGTCATGGGAACGCAACTGACGCGCATGACAGAGAGCCAGCTCGCGGCCTGGCGCAACATACACATCGGCTACATCTTTCAGACTTTCAACCTCGTGCCCGTGCTGACTGCGTTTGAGAACGTCGAGCTGCCATTGCTGTTGACGAAGCTGTCGAAGGCGGAGCGACGAAAGAACGTCGAGACCGCGCTCGACCTCGTTGGTTTGAGCGATCGCATGCACCATCAACCGAAACAACTTTCCGGTGGACAGGAGCAACGCGTGGCGATCGCGCGCGCGATCGTTACCGATCCGGATCTGATCCTGGCCGACGAGCCAACCGGCAACCTCGACGCACGCTCCGGCGAAGAGATCCTGCAAATACTTTCAACCCTGAATCACGAGCTGAACAAAACGATCATGCTCGTCACCCACGATCCACACGCCGCCAGCTTCGCCTCCGAACAGATGCACCTCGAGAAGGGCGTGCTGACGGAACTCGACACAGTGGCAACGAAACAGATGACCATTTAACTCGCTGTGCGGTGCTGCGCCCCGTGTTACGGAGGCGGTGCACCGGCGTTGATCCAAGCTTTAATGTCGTTTATTTGCGTCGACGTTAGACAAGTAGATCCAGAACATCCTTGGGGCATCTTCGAGCCCGATCCGCCTACGCTTGCTTGAGTTCCTTCTACCTTATGCACCAAATAACTGTGTGGCACGTCGTTGGGCTTGATCCGTTTCATACTCGGCAATTCGTTGGAGTTGACATTAACCAACATGCCAAACGATGTGGCGGAGCTTAGGTTCAGTCCCTGCGGCGGGCTGCCACCGCTATGACAGGTCGTGCATTTCGCATTGAAGATCGGTTGGATCTTTGAAGTGTAGATAGAAACAGGTGGCGGTCCAGGAAAGAGTGGTTTGAGCGGATCGAAGACATGGCTCACACTTGTCGTGTTGGTAGCGTGACAATCAAAGCAATTTCCGCCTTGCTGGTACGTCTCCATCGTGGTGTTGGTCATGTGGTTTGTGCCGACCTGATTGGTAGGGGTTGGCGACTGCCCATTAATGGTCCAGGTCGAGCCGACGAACATGTAGTTCTTGCGCACGTCACCGTTGAGCAGCTTCCCGAGAACGCTGTTGTTGAGCGAAATTACCTCAGTGTTTTTGCTGGCGGAACCGGTACCGGACGGGTCTCCCCAGGGAGTTTCTCTAAGGGTATTGCTGGCGCTGATGGTGAATGGCGAAATTGAAGTGAGATCAGATCCGGAAGCTTGCAAATGCGCGATATTGAAAGGGGCTGCGGCGCCACTTGCGCTGAATAGCCACGTGCCGGTCGTATCCTGAGGTACGGTTTTCGGATTCGTTCCGGAAGTGGCGTTATATGAGTAGGCTGCGTTAGGAGTGTTCCCAAAGTGCTCAAACGTGGCCCAGATCATTTCGGCATGCCCTTTAGTGCTTCCCACCACATGCATTCCCAACAACGCTAACTGTACAGTCTTCTGCCCGTTCGGCACCCAGTGATTGGGATCCGATTGGTCATAAGCCGGTATCGTCGCTTGCATTGTGATATAGCTGCTCAAGTCTGCGAGCCCGGTGGCCTCAATCCACGATGACTTGACCTCTATTGCAAGTGCTTCGGGATCCGGAAAGGTCTTTCCCTTCGTCGCCGCGTAAGCGGTGATCTTGTCTAGATCCGTTTGAGTGGTTGGAAATTTAGTTGGCGTCGGTGTAATCGCGCCGTTTTTTGTTCCGGTCTGAAAGAAGGCGTATACGTCGTTGACCGAAGTCGTGTAATAGATGAGCGAACCATTCTGCGCCACTAATGCTTCGCCGCCGCCCGCCTGGCCTTCTTCAGTGTCAATAATGTTGCCAAGAAGATCCACAAAGAATGCGGCCTTATTGATCACGAACTTCTGCACGACCTTGTTTCTGTTCAGGGCGGCCCGAATGTTCGGCTTTGGGGCTGGAATTATTTTGTTAGCCTGATCCCGAAAGATCGGCTTACGGTCTCGTCCAATTGTTACACTTTGAATCTCAGTCGACCGCCTCGACCTATTGAGAATAAGCTGTTTTCCGCTTGGCGCCATAATTGGCTGTTCGACCTCGAATAACCTTCCGCGCTTGTCCTTTATGACCGGCAGCCTATTTGGCCCCAACTGCGCAGCGCGCACATTGAAATTCCTGATTACCCCGGGTGTGTGCGGAATGTACGTGCGATTGCCGCTCGCATCGGGAGGTGAGACGTCATAGAAAGCTGGTGAGTTGAAGATACGTCCGCCGCCGCCCCCATATTTGGCTGGCGCCGGCGATGTCAGCCACAGAAACATCTGCTCTGACCACTGGTGGAAGCTGCAATTCGGGATGTTGGGGAAGTTGACACTGTCTGCAGGCTTTACGACGCCATTCAGAGTGACGGATCCCGACTCGAACCAACTTGCAAAGACCGGAGCGGTAACGGTGCAGGTTGCCTGCGCATCAGCAGGCAGAGATTGCGCACTCGAGAGCCATGATGATGCTATTACAAGCACGCAGCAGATTGATAAAGCAACTAAGATCGTTAGTCTGATCACTGTGACGAACCGGTGGGATCTGGATGTGGTCGGCATTGAGCCTCCTTAAGGTAAGTGAGAAAACTGGGTTGGCTAAAGCGATTGGTAAGACCTGTGCAAAGAGCTATGGGCAGAACTTATACTCCTTAGGACCACCTAACGCAAGATTTCTTCAGCGGGATCCCAAGACATGACTTACCCCTTTCGTCCTGAAGGCCGAAAATTGGAAACTTGCGTTTAGGAAGACGCCTTCAACGAAACGACGCTCTCAACTTCTACCTGGCGGCGTAGGTATCGGAAGATAGAGAGCCGCGAGGCCATACAGAATCGCGTCCCGATCGACATCGTCAAGGTTCATCAGGACAATGAGGGTCAATCGATCATCCACGAACCGAGCGAACTCTGCGCGAAAACCTGGCATCCCGCCGCCGTGATGCACGAGTTTGTGACCTCTAAACGAACCAAGCTCCCAACCGAACTCATAAGGATGAGAGGCGCCATCGTTGAGTGTCGTCGGAGTCCACATCTGCCGGCGAGTAGAGTCGCTCAGAATTTTGTCGCTATAGAGCACCACGTCCCATTTGGCCAGATCCATCACCGTCGAGAGGAATGCACCGCTAGGGCGCAGCGCGGGCCAAAATTTGGCCTCCCGAAGCTTGTCGTTGTCGACATAGCCTTGGGCCAGGTTTGGGATAATCACTTTTGTGTTCGTCGGATATGTCGTCATCATGCCAGCGGGCCCAAACACGTTATCACTCAAATACTCAACCCATGGCCGTCCTGTGACTTTGCGTATGATCTCGGCGAGTACAAAATAACCGGTATTTCCGTATTCCCACTTCGTCCCCGGCGCGAATCGCAGCGGTAGAGGGTAGGCGGTCTTAATGACATCGGCGTCACTCTGAACCTTGAAGGGATCGAAGCCCGGAGCCTCCCGGACTATGCCTGAAGTGTGGTTCAGGAGATGCCGAATCGTAATTGGTTTCCACGAGGCTGGTGTTCCTTCAAGGTACTTGCTGACGGGATCTTCAAGACCGAGCTGACCTTCCTGGACGAGCAACATGATCCCCGTGGCGATGAATTGCTTACTTACTGAAGCGATTCTGTAAACCGTTTCGGGTGTGACGCGAGTGTTGAGCTTGAGATTCGCTACGCCATAGCCAGCGGCCTTGATAATCTTGCCGTCCTTGATAACAGCCAGGGAAAGGCCCGGAATGTTCTGCCTCTTCAACTCGGACCTGATGAAATCGTCTGTCTTGTCACCCTGTGCAACGACGGGTCGGACGAGTACCAGTACAAGAACGAACAAGAGGATGCGTGGACGCGGCATAGTAAGCTCCTGTGTGTTTATCGGATCTGGCTCCTCTGCTTTCGCTTGACTTCCTTTAGTAAGCTCGAAACGTCGAGTGCTGCGCTACGGTCCTGTAAAGATTGCTGGAGATTATCCATAGACTGACAGAGACGACAAGCTTCAGCCGACGTTGAGAAGTGATGTCTTTACGCCCTAAGTCCTTAATCACCCAACTGCTCGCTGGCGAGCAGTTGGGTCTGAGCGCACACCTATAAGTTAAAAATCACTCAATTCTCCAGCCTTTTTCCCGGCACATTGCTTGCCATTGGAAGTCTCCTCCATAAGTTTGCGCGCGCACCAGGAGTCCGGTTATGAGATGGAAACACTGGTTGACTATCGCTCTCGTTCTATTTTTAACAACCGCCGCGGAGACATTCGGACAGATCACTAAAAACCCCACGCGCTCTGTCCGCATCCTTGCCAATCGCGACGTCCTCACTATGGTTCACAAGGGCATGCGATCCGAGCTGATCATCGCCACCATTCTCTCGACGTCATGTAATTTCGACGTCTTCCCTCCGGTGCTCGACGATATGAAGCGACGCGGCGTGCCGGAGAATGTGTTGCAAGTGATGTCAGTGGTTCCGAACGGTCCGCCCAACCTGCCCGAAGCCGGACAGCCAAATGCGCCGATCAAGACGGTCAAGTTGCCGCGCGGCACGGCCGTCATAGTCGAGACGCTTTATCCAGTCTCGTCCGCTGACTTCAAGATCAACAACACGATCGCATTCGCGGTTGCGCGTCCTGTTTTTGTTGACAACGCACTGATCATCCCGCGCGGGACGATCGCGCGCGCGAAGATCGTGCGCGTAAGGAAAGCCGGGAACTTCGGCCGTGGGGGCGCGCTGACTTTTCAGATGGAACACATCGTCGCGATCGACGGCACAAAAATCCCCGTGCAACTAACCGCAGCCGCTGAAGGTGGCAATCGCACCGGCATGATGGCGGTCGGCGCGGCGGCGACTTCAGCGCTGATCTTTCCCTACACGGCTCCGGTAGCGCTCGTCTGGGGCTTCAAGAAAGGTGACGACGCGGTAGTGCGTGGCAGTAAAGAGTTTGCCGCAGTGATCAAGAACGAAACTGAGATCGCGGGCCTGGTGCCCGAGAAAGATCGCGTCATCTATCACTACGCGGAATCGTTGAAAGCGAAGCAGAACAGCACGTCGACGCCGACAAGTTTTCCGCGCCTGCCGGTTCGCAATTAGTTTTTAAGAGAGGTTTTTGATAAAAGACTTAAAAATCTTGTCAGAGGGAGCAAACCCGATCGATGCGATTTGACTGGATGACCATCGTAGCCCTTCTTGTCATTGTTGTCGCAGTTGGCTATCTGATATTGAAGCGCCGCAGTAGGGCGTAAACCGCTACATCGATTATTATCGTCGACCTTATGGTCGAACCTAAACACGCCACCTTCATCCACCACAAAGCGCTCGTGGAAACAGATGCGATTGGTGAAGGCACTCGTATCTGGGCGTTCGCCCACGTATTGAAGGATGTGGTTATCGGCTCGCACTGTAACATCGGCGATCACGCTTTCATCGAGAGCGGCGTCAGCATCGGCAACAACGTAACCATCAAAAACGGAGTATCTATCTGGCAGCACGTACACGTTGCAGACAACGTATTTTTTGGTCCAAACGCCGTCCTGACTAACGATCTAACCCCGCGCAGTCGCGACACGGACTGGACTCCGGTGGAAACGTGGATCGAAGAAGGAGTAACCATCGGCGCGAACGCGACTATCGTTTGCGGAGTCAGACTCGGCGCACGTTGCCTCATCGGAGCCGGCGCTGTCGTAACTCATGATGTTCGTCCTCATGAGCTGGTTTACGGAAATCCGGCGCGGCATGGGGGTTGGGTATGTTTTTGCGCCCGATCACTGAAGCCAGGTCCCCAGCTGAATGCGACCTGCGAGCGCTGCGGTCGAAAGTACAAAGTCGAAGACACCGGCGTCCACGAGGTTTAATGTTTTCTCTGTGCAACCTCGGTGTTCTCTGTGCCTCTGTGGTAGTTTTCCCAGCGAATTCTTAACCACGGAGACACAGAGAACACAGAGGTTGCACAGAGAAGAAGCCCTTCAAACTGCGCGCTGGCGAGCAGTTGTTGTCTGAGCGCACACTCTTAGCCCACGAATTTCCCCAATATTTCGGCTTTTCCCCCTCGGCACAATGCTTGCGAAGCAGTCTCTCAAATCTGCCAGCTAAACGTGTATCTCGTCAAAAGAGGTGTCTCGTGAGCAAGAAGCGCATCGGCATTTTCGTCATTGCCTACAACGCCGTAAACAAACTTGATTGGACGCTCGATCGCATTCCTCAAGAGGTTTGGGACAAGGTCGACGAGGTGTTCCTCTTCGACGATTGCTCAACCGATAACACCTATTACGCCGCGATCGGATACAAACACGCCAAGACGGTCGAGAAGCTCACCATTCACCGAAACGCGAAAAACCTTCGCTACGGTGGAAACCAAAAAGCCGGATACGAATACGCAATCGCCCGTGGGCTCGACATTGTCGTGATGCTTCACGCCGATGGACAGTATGCGCCCGAAGTATTGCCTGAATTGCTCGCGCCGCTCGAAGCTGATGAGGCTGACATGGTGTTTGGCTCCCGCATGGCCGATGGTGGCGATCCACTCGCGGGCGGAATGCCGAAATACAAATTCATCGGCAACAAGATCCTTACGTGGCTGGAAAACCGGATTACAGGGATGCGTCTCTCTGAATTCCACTCAGGGTACCGCCTGTATAGTTGTGCGGCATTAAAGCAAGTGCCGTTTCGCCAAAACTCGAATGAGTGGCATTTCGATACGGATATCTTGATCCAGTTTCACGAGGCGGGGCTGCGTATTTGCGAACGGCCGATTCCGACTTACTATGGCGATGAGATCTGTTACGTGAACGGAATCTCCTATGCGTTCAACTGCGTGAAAGCTGCGCTGACGTACAGGCTACACAAGGCCAAACTGATGTATGAGCGGAAATACGATATCGACGGAGAGCATTACACCTACAAGCGTGACGATCCATACAGCAGTCACTCACAAATTCTGGAATGGATCGAGCGTGAGAAACCTGACGAAGTGTTGGAAGTGGGGACTGCCACCGGTTATCTCAGTGCCGAGATGACGAAGCGCGGGTGTGTAGTCACCGGTGTCGAGAGTGATCCGGAGATGGCCCAGATCGCGCAACAGCATTGCCAGCGAATGATAGTTGGCGACGCCGAACAGTTGGATTTCTCGAGTTTAGGAAAATACGACGCGATCGTGCTGGGAGATGTTGTCGAGCACCTGCGTGATCCGCAACAGTTTCTGAAAAGGATGGCCCAGCAGCTCAAGCCGGGCGGCAAGGTGCTGATGTCTTTGCCAAACGTGGCCAATATCTGGGTGCGATTGAATTTGCTTTTCGGAAGATTCAATTACAGTCGCGTGGGAATTCTTGACGAAACTCACCTTCGCTTCTTCACGCTCGCCAGCTCCAAACGAATTGCAAACGACTCGGGTCTGGATGTGCTCAGCACGAGTGTTACTCCGATACCGCTTCCGTTAATCCTGCCGGCAACCAGCAAAGGTCGAATCTTAAGCTTTCTCCACATGATGAATTGGGGTTTGGCCAGGCTCAGAAAGACGCTGTTTGGATATCAGTTCATTCTGGTATGCCAACCGAAAGCGTAAGTGAACTGCTTCTCTGTGCAACCTCTGTGTTCTCTGTGCCTCTGTGGTGATTTTCGTCGATGGAACCACAGAGACACAGAGAACACAGAGGTTGCACAGAGAAGAAACAAACCCTGATGTCTCAGTCTCCAGGAGTTATCAAAACGGCGAGAGTTGCAGCAGTTCTCGGTGCGGCTTTATGCATTGCGGCCACGCTAACTCACCTTTACCTCGGTGCTGCGGCTGAGTACGCCACTGGAGCGCTCGCGGTTTTAGACCATCTATTTGATTTGGTCGCGGCAGTGACGCTTTCATTCGTATTACTCTCTGCCGGCCACAGCCTCACGAAAAGATTCGCGCTTCAATTCGTAAATTCAGCAGAACGGCTCGCCTTCTCGTTTTTCCTCGGCACGGGTGTGATTGGTCTCCTGGTTTTGTTGATGGGCTTGTTGGGATTGCTGCGCAGTTGGGCAATACTGGCGCTGCTTGTTGTCGCGCTGGCATTAACGGCGCGTGATGTTCCTCAGTTGTGGCAAAGCATAGTTCGCGCGACGCAAACTGCATTTGAAGCGAAGCTCGTCACATGCGTATTTATCGGTTTATTTGTTTTGCTTGTGCTGCGGACATTGACGCCGCCTCACGTCGCGGATGAGCTCATCTATCATCTGCCAGTGCCACATCAGTTTGTTCAGGCTGGTCGCGTCTTTCCGTCGTATGACAACTCTTTAGGCAACATGCCGTTCCTGGTCCACATGATCTATGCACTTTTCATGTTGGCAGGATCGGATGTCGCCGCAAAATTATTCAGCCTGTTCCTGGCAGTAGCTACCGCTGTCCTGCTTTATGCTTTTTGCAGCAGATTTATCGCACGTCGTGTCGGTGTGATTGCGCTTTTCTCGTTCTTCGCTTCGGGTATGATCGTGGAGCTGGCAATCACGACGCGCATCGACGTTTCCCTCGCGGGACTGCTCTTCGCGTGTACTTACGCGATGATCAACTATCTCACCACTCGCAATCGTGCATGGTTGTGGCTTTCGGCAGGCTTTGCGGGTTTCAGTTTGGGAATCAAGCACACTGCCGCGCTGTGGATATTTCTCGTTGGCATACTCTATCTGGTCGAGACGATTCGAAGCCGGGAATCGATCCGTAAGGTTCTACAATACGGCGTCATTTACACATTCCTCGCATTGGCGGTAGCGTCACCGTGGTACATCAAGAACGCGCTTTGGTTTCACAATCCGATTTATCCATTCGTTACGGGTGAGGTCGCTGAGTTCGGAGCGAATGGCGTTCGCTACTTCAATGCAGAAGATGAGCGTAAGCTCGATAAGCATTTTGAAGCCGCTCGCAAAGCGATACCTGACGTCGTTGCCGCGCAGCAACAGGAGCTAGCCAGCGCCGCAAGCACGCGGGTCGAGCGACACCCGATGAGATTGTGGGAGTTCTTCTTCAGGCCGCAGGCTTATCTGATGGCTGAACACTATCAGTTGCCGAACTATTTATTTCTTATCATTCCCCTCATCGTTTTTCTGAAGCCGAGGAAATGGATCTGGTGGTTGCTGATTCTGGCCCTTGGGTTTGTGTTTAGCGTGACCGCGACGGCATGGATATCTCGCTATCTCGTTCCGGCTTATCCTGCTTTGACGATCGTTGCTGCTGATGCGCTCTACAAGTTATCCACGCGGTTTAGACCAAGGTTAACGATTGCGAAAAGCATTCCGGTGTACGCGCTTGTCCTTGCGTTCGTCCCAGTGATCACAGACTGTGTTCTTTTGTTTCGCTACTTTCACTCGTTCGACTACGTAACCGGAACTGTCTCTCGCCATGAGTTTTTAACTCGACTCACGTTTTATCAACCGCTCGAGTTCGTTAACCGGGAACTGCCCTCGACAGCGCGAGTGATGATGATTGGGGCCCAGATGAATTACGGGTTGAATCGTTCTTACTACGCAGACGAGAGTTGGTTTGTGACCAAATGGCGGCGGCTGCTAATACAAAACGATTCGCTCGAGGCGGTGAATGAGAGTCTCAAGCAACAAGGGTTCACTCACATTCTTTATGGTCATGGTCTATTTACTTTTGCTGCTCAAATGGGCCTCGAAGGGACCGGTGGAATGAGTTTGCTCGCGAAGCCGGAAGACGGCGGCGCCGCGCGAAATCCCGAGTATCCGCTTTTGCGCAATTGGTCCACATTCGAACTTTATAAGGAACGATATCTGGAACCGGTCTACGGCGACGATGATTTCGAGGTTCTCAGAATCAAGTAGCTCTTCTCTGTGCAACCTCTGTGTGCTCTGCGTCTCTGTGGTTAGTTATTCCTGGAAATTAGATAACCACAGAGAACACAGAGGTCGCGCAGAGAATCCATGAGTAGGAATTTTTTGGTGCAAAGCCTAATGAAACGTGCCTTCGCTCTTGCTCTGGTTATTCTATTTCCAGTTGCGCTGACGAGTTTCATCTGGCTCGAAGTGATTCGCGGCGTGGCGTCGCGCGCGATCGATGGCTCAGGCCACTTCGCGATCGGGCAGATCTACGATCAATCGATCTTTCCGGACACCTTTGGTTGGACCAACGCATACTTCGGCGGCATGTCGTTTCCGAATTTTTATCCGCCGTTGTTCTTTTGGCTTGTTTCCCTCCTGCACCACACAGGCTTATTCTCGTACGGTGCTGCATTCAAGCTCGTCGTCGGAGTGCCGCTAATCATCATGCCTCTGGCCTTCTGGGCCGTCGCGTATGTCCTGTCAGGCAAAAACGTATACATCGCTTTCGGAGTAGCCATTGCCAGCGCCACGCTCTATTCGCTCGGTGAGATCTTCCAGCCGAATACGGGATTAGACATGTCGAGCACGCTACTCGACGGCTTTTACACGCAGCCTTTGGGATTCGTGTTGTTGCTCGCATGGATTCTGGTTTACCTGTTGCCCCGACAAGGAGTTCGCCAATTCGCCGCCGCTGCTGTTCTCTTAAGCCTCACCGTGCTTGCAAACTTCTTCAATGCAATCACAGCGATCATCTTTATCGCCTCGGTGCTGAGTTGTGACATCGCTGCATGGTTGCGCAGCTCCGATCCAGCCCAACGCCAACAGCAACGAACGAATCTTCTCTTTCACTTTTTATCACCATGGCTCGCGGTCGCACTGTCTGCCTTCTGGCTGGTTCCGATGCTTAGCTCTTACGAGTATCTCGTGACGCGTCCATTGATCAGGCCACTGAGCCTGATGATTACAACGCCGTTATGGTGCTGGTATTTCCTGGCCGCAATCGGAGCGGTGCTCTGGTGGCGAGCTCCAATGGGCAGGCTGGGACCATACCTGCTCGCGTGTTTGATTCTGCTCGTCTTGCTAATCTTCTCCGGAACCTTCGCGCCGGCATGGTTTCCGCTACAGGTCTTTCGTTTCTTCTCGACGATCAACTTCCTGCTTTGCGTGCCAGTGGGAATCTCGCTCGCATACGTCGTTCAGCTTTATCTCGCGAAAAGAGCGCGCTGGAGCTCGCCGACCGCGTCCAACAAAGCGGGTTTTGTCTTTGCAGGTATCGGTGTGGTGCTTGTCATCGCGCTTGGTCTCACGATGTCTTCGAAAAAACTCACGAAGGCTTTTGCGTTCTACACGGCGGAGACCTATCCACGCATCTCGGAAGTGCTGGAGTTCGCGAAAGCCAGAAAAGATGGACGCTATCTCGTTGAGGTTTTACCGAACTTCGCTCCGAGCGGGCTCGTGCGTTCTGACAGTCTCGCATTGAACGCGTATCTCGGCGCGCAAGGCAATCAAACAATCAGCATCGTTTATCGTGAAGCATCGCCAAACTCGAGTTTCTTCAATGCTGAGTTGAATGCATTTTCTGTATATCGAGAAAACTTCGGGATCAGCTCGGCGCTGCTTTCAGATCTCGACTTCATCAATCAGCCCTTTGCGCAACACATCAAGCAACTGCAGTTTGCCGGTGTTCGCTATCTCATCATCGGCACGCCGCAAACCAAAGCTGAGCTGAGTCGTGAGAGTGGGATTGTCGCGCGTCACGATATTGGCGACTGGACCATATTCGAGATACAGGCGAGTGCTGCTCCGATTCGGACGCTTCAGTATCGTCCGGCGCTGGTCGTGAGCGATTTCACGGTAAAGATGCGACGCCGGAATCAGTACGACTTTATTCGTTTAGCTGAAGAGCAGTTTAATGATGCGTGGTTCGATGTTCTGCTGGTGCGATCTCCGGAAAGAAGGATCGATTTGCTGCCGCAGCTCGATCAGTTTGGTGCGTTGATACTCGACACATACGAATACCAGGATGAAGCGAAGGCGCTGGCGCAGTTGAAAGACTTCGCACAAAGCCACACGTTGATCCTGCTTTCCAGCGAAGCGCCGCTTTTTAATCGAATCAAATCGGAGATTCCGCGTGCGATTGTGATCGAGCGATCGAGAGAAGGGTCTGGTGACTGGATTACAACCATCGAGCCGTCTGAACATTATGATGGGACCTCGATTCGCGAGACGTGGAAAGCAATTCGCAGCGCACTTGATCGAGAGAAAGTGGCGATTGCTTCATCCGAACAAACTGTGCCCATGCTGATCGCGCAAACATTTCACCCGAAGTGGGTGCGTTCTGATAACCAGCCGCTCTACGCAGCCACACCGTTTTTTACGTTCGGATTCTTCGACCAGGCTCCAAGCCTTAACTTTCAACGGACGCGCTACGACATCTGGGCTTTGTGGTGCTCCGTCGCGGCGCTCGTGTTCTTAGGAATTGTATTAGCCGCGGATTTACGCAGATGAACGCTGATCTGCGTTTATCCGCGAAAATCCGCGGCTAAAAACGTATGCAAAAGTTAACCATTCGACGCCTCGTTCCCATCGTGCTTTTCTCGATGCTGTTTGTGCTCGCCGTGCGTCAATCAGTGTCGATCGATCCCGATCTGTGGTGGCACCTCAAGGCCGGACAGCAGATCATCGACACGCGCAGCATTCCGCACACCGATGATTATTCGTTCACAAAACAAGGCAGCGAGTGGGTGGCCCATGAATGGCTTTCAGAAGTGATCATGGACGCCATTTACCGGGTCACTGGTTTGACTGGTCTCGTCACGATCTTCTCACTCATTATCGTTGTTGCCTTGTGGCTTACTTATCGTCGCTGCGAAGGGAGACCATACGCCGCCAGCATCGCGACTGTGCTCGGGGCCGCAGCTTCGTCGCCGTTGTTTGGTGTGAGGCCGCAAATGCTCACGCTACTCCTCGCGAGTATTTACATCGTTCTGCTCGAACAATTAGACACGCGGCGAATTTGGTGGCTCGCGCCGCTCATGCTGCTCTGGGTCAATCTTCACGCCGGATTCGCGCTGGGCCTCGCTCTGATCGGACTCTACATCGTACGCGCGGTGCTTGACGGTGAGTGGAACCAAATACGCCCGCTCGTCATCGTTTTGATTGTTTGCACCGCCGTCGTGCCGCTCAACCCGAACGGCTTTCGCATGTTCTCTTATCCTTACGAAACGCTCACCTCGCCATCGATGGCAGCGTTCATACAGGAATGGGCGTCACCGGATTTTCACAAAGTCACTTACCTGCCGCTTGCGATTCTCCTGCTCAGCACTTTCGCCGCCATGGCGTTATCACCAACACGCCCGCGCCTCGGCGAGATCTTTCTCGTGCTGATCACTGCATTAGGCGCTCTGCGATCAGTCCGTCACATTCCGATCTTTTCCCTCTTCGCCGCGCCAGTGCTCGCAAAACATCTGTGGGCTGTGGCGAAAGATCGCGGGTGGGATAAATTGTTGACCGGCGCAGAAGTGCGCCCAACCGGCTTAAAGTTACTCATCAATATCATCCTCCTGCTCGCTCCCGTGGCCTTGGCCGTAACGCGTGTCTGGCACTTCGCGTCGCACCAGCGAAGCTACGAAACGCTCAGGAACCCCGTCGCTGCAGTCGAGTTTCTCAAGTCGCAACGTCTGCCGGGACCGATTTACAACCGCTACGGCTGGGGCGGCTATTTGATTTATCAGCTTTATCCGGAATATCGCGTCTACATTGACGGCAGAGCAGACGTCTATGGCGACGCCTTCTTCACTGAGGCGATGCAGGTGTACGACGGTGTGGGAAACTGGAAAGAACCGCTCGATCGTTACGGCATTCAGACCGTGATAATCGATACCAATGTCGCGTTGTCTACTGCGTTAAGAAATGATAACGAATGGTCCAAAGTTTACGATGATGATCAGGCGGTGATCTTTCGACGGGTTCCGAGACAAGCTCAATGACGAAAGCTTCAAATCGTGTCTGGGTGATTGTATTCATCATTACCGCGGCCGGCGTGTTTGTGCTCAAGACGTGGATGGCGTTTAAGACGGCCGGTGCTCCAGACATCACAGTCTGGAAAGACTTTCTCGTACACGTGAAAGAGT
>Ga0207712_10001717_pt1 | contig 14702 bp, 10 predicted proteins | sample KBSS44metaG_FD_184402 | JGI IMG/M metagenome (GOLD analysis project Ga0207712, IMG submission 184402) | Switchgrass rhizosphere microbial communities from Kellogg Biological Station, Michigan, USA - KBS S4-4 metaG (SPAdes) (version 2) | ecosystem: Host-associated > Plants > Roots > Rhizosphere... | reverse complement strand
GAATCCATAATCAGGTTCAAAAACACTGTATTTATAAGTTGCCGAGGCGCGTGCGGCACGTGTAAAGTAGCGGCGTTTTCTAACCCCTGCGCACTCCCCGTTTTTCAAAACTTGTTGGAGGTCAAACCGGATGTCCAGTGAAAGCATCCCTGCAAACGAGTACCCAGACCGGGTCGGTTTCAAGCCAGACAATCCGTATTTAACGACTTTTCGACCCTACATTCCGGCGGGGGTCAGCATGCGTGAGCTGACGATACTGCCGCTGATCGTGGGAACGGTACTCGGCATCATCTTCGGTGCGTCCTCGCTTTATCTCGTGCTCAAGGTTGGTCTAACGGTTAGTGCGTCAATTCCGGTTGCGGTGATCTCCATCACGCTTTTCCGTGTGTTATCGAAATTGGGTTTGCGCGACGCCACGATTCTTGAAAACAACATCGTTCAGACAGCAGGTTCAGCCGGTGAATCGATCGCTTTCGGTATCGGCGTCACGATGCCCGCGATCTTGATTCTCGGGTTCGATCTCGAGTTATCGCGTGTGATGCTGGTTTCTGTGCTCGGCGGCCTGCTCGGTATCCTGATGATGATTCCTCTGCGACGCGCGCTCATCGTCGCTCAACACGGATTTCTCAAGTATCCCGAGGGCACTGCCTGCGCCGAGGTGTTGAAGGCCGGCGCTTCTGATGAATCTCGCGCCGCCGCGCGTGAAGGATCGAGAGATACCACGATCGTCGATCAAGCTGCGACTGGAGGCAAGACGATCATCAGCGGCTTCGGTATCGGTTTTCTCTATTACGGTATCGAACAGATCTTTAAGACGTGGAAAGAGTATCCGGCCAAAGTCTTCGGCAAACCATTTGAAGGTGGCTCGGTCTCGATCGAGAACAACCCTGCGCTGCTCGGCGTCGGTTACATCATCGGGCCACGCATCGCATCGATCATGGTTGCGGGCGGCGTGCTCGCCTACCTGGTTTTGATTCCGGCTATTAAGTACTTCGGCGGCGGCTGGATGACGCCGCTCGCTCCGGAAACTACACACCTGATCAAAGACATGAGCGTCACGCAGATCCAAAAGGGTTACATCCTTTACATCGGCGCGGGCGCAGTCGCAGCGGGTGGAATCATCAGTCTGTTCAGATCGCTGCCCGTGATTTGGAGCGGTTTGAAAGGCGGCCTCGCGGACTTGCGACGATCCGGTGCGGGCTCCAATGACAACGCGCCGCGCACGGACCAGGACCTGTCGATGAAGTTTGTGCTCGCCGGAATCATCGCGTTGATGATCGTCATCATGGTCGTTCCGCAGCTCAACCTGCGCTTCAACATTCTTGGCGCGATTCTGATCATCGCGTTTGGATTCCTTTTTGTAACGGTTTCGTCGCGACTAACGGGTGAAGTCGGATCGTCGTCAAACCCGATCTCGGGAATGACAGTCGCGACGCTGCTGCTGACGTGTCTGGTATTCCTGGTTATCGGTTGGACCGCCCCACCGTACTTCGTAACCGCGCTTTCGATCGGCGGTATCGTGTGTATCGCTGCTTCGAATGGCGGAACGACGTCCCAGGACTTAAAGACCGGCTTTCTCGTCGGCTCTACACCAAAGTATCAGCAGATCGCGATTCTCGTCGGCGCTCTTGTTTCTGCACTCGCGCTCGGACCAATCCTGCTGGCGATGAACCAGTCGGGCAGTGTTTACGTCCCTGTGGCCCAGAACAAGGATTTCAGTTTCCCGGCCGATTTCAGGTTTAGTCCCGATCAGTACGTCAAGAGCGGCGATCAGCCGAAGAAAGAGCGGCTGCAAGGCGGACAGGCCAGCGCCGATACGAGTGAATACAACGTCGTACATAAGACGACTACCGACTATGGTCCGGCTGGACGTTACTTCGTGAACGATCAGGGCGTGCCGGTTTATCTCGCGGATCCGGGCATCAATGGTATCTACGACAAAGTGCCGGGCACGAACAACACCGTCGCGAAGTTCACCGCACCAAAGGCGACTTTGATGTCATACATCATCAAGGGAATTCTGAGTCGTGAGCTTCCGTGGGGACTTGTGTTGCTCGGAGTGATGATCACGATTGTGCTCGAGTTGAGCGGCGTGCCGTCGCTCGCTTTCGCGGTCGGTGTTTATCTGCCGATTTCAACGTCGGCGCCGATCTTTGTCGGCGGCGCGGTGCGGTGGCTGGTTGACAAGTACCTGCGGAAGAAGCCGGAGAATATGAATCTCAGCGAAGAGCAGATGGCGGCTGAGACTGACAAGAGTCCCGGTGTGCTGCTCGCGTCCGGTTATATCGCTGGTGCGACGCTCGCGGGCGTGATCTTCGCGTTCCTGAATTTGAGAGAGGGCATCGTCGCGAAGTTGAAGGTTTTCGAGGAGTGGGCGACGCATCACAATCCGTTCTTCGAAGGACCGAATTCAGACGTGCTGGGAATGATTCCATTCCTGATACTCACGATTCTGCTGTATCTTGTTGGGCGGGAGCTGGTACTCAAACCGAGCCCCATTGCTCGCAGAGAAGAATGAACCCGTGAACGACAACTGTAGGGGCGGCCCTCTGTGGCCGCCCGTGCGATAATTTCACGGAGCGGGTGGCCACGGAGGGCCACCCCTACAGTTGCTCCTAGACCGCCAAACTATATGAGTATTCGAGTCTTTACCATTTTTCTGCTGACACTTATTTTATCTGCTACCTCATTCGCACAAACTCCGCGCACGCCCACTGAAACAATGCGCGAGTTTTACCGCATGATGCGCGAGCGGAAGTTTCGCGAAGCGTTCGGTATGACTATCTATCGCGCGGCCATCGAAGGCCTTTCGACGCAGGAATACGACGATCTCAAACCCGATTTCGACAAGATGGCCATCGCGGTCAGCGAGAAGATCCCTGAGAAAGTTGACATCACCGGCGAACAGATCAGCGGCGACGCTGCGACCGTCTTCGTGAAAGTGGTCGACGGCGACGGCAAGGAAAAGATCGAGCCCGCATCGCTGATCAAGATCGACAACGCCTGGATCGTAGGCGATCGCGAGAACCTCGAACTGGTCCGCAAGGAAGGCAAGAAGTTTTTCTTCGAGGCCCGCATTAATGCTCACCACAGCGACGTCCAGGACATGTTGACGCGTATCTCACTTGCCCAGGTGGTCTACGCGCAGGGCCACAACGGCCAGTTTGGCAACATGGCTGAGCTCATCACCAGCGGCCTGGTCCCGAAAGACCTCGAAGGCGCCGAGACTACGGGCTATCGCTTTCAGGTGGTTCGCGCCACGGATGGGAAGTCGTGGTATGCGACCGCAGAACCCGCCCAGTACGGCCGCTCGGGCCGTCTGTCGTTCTACCTCGACGCTTCGGGCGTGCGAAGCGGAGACACCGCTGGCAAACCGCTCGTAGTAAAGAATTAAAGTATTGCGCTACTGCGAGCAGGTTTTCTAGAATGCTCGTGCGGCTAACCGCCCCCGATCGTGCCCCTCCTCAATTGGTCCGAGAATCTCTAGTGGTTTTCGAAGGATGTCGGAGCTACCACGCAGAATAGTGTCGCAACTGCGCCGTTTTATCGGAAACCGGCGGCGCTCTAAGCGTGTGCGGACGCGGGTGAGCTTCACGTTGAGCTTGTCAGATCCGCGAGTGGGCACGAACGGCTCGCGCCGCTTACCCACGCTCGACGGGCACACATTGGACCTCAGTGTCACGGGGCTAGCGCTGATTGTTCCCGCGATCCGGATCGGCGAACACTATCTCGCCGGGGCCGATCGGAAGCTACACGTGAAGCTCGATCTGCCGGGTGGGCCAGTCGAGATGAAGGTGGTGACGGTCAGGTACGAGGATCTGGAAGATGGGAGTGGATACCTGATTGGGGCTCGAATTCAAGAGATCAGCGACGCGGATCGAAAGAGTTTCGAGAAGTACGTTTTAGCCGCGGATTCACGCGGATAAACGCAGATCTAGCCGAATTGCAGCACCCCAAAGACTGCGGGTACGTGAAAGTTAGGTTCTGGAGTTCTGGTCGGTAGCCAGGCGAGGTAACGCTCCGGCGCTTCCGGGCCGACACAGCGAAACACATTTGTTCGCCAAACATCGCCCGCCGACGGCTTAGGAAGCGCCTCGCTCCAGGGAATTCTCATCCCGACCAGTAACCGTTCGCCTTCGAGCTTCGCGGCGGTCGTGAAGCCCGACGCGAATTCCCAGTCCGTTTCTCTTCCTTCCGGCTTCACTTCTATTCCGAGATCGATCCACTCGCCTGTTGGCGCTGCTTCAAACTCGTAATACCGCCACGGAGCTGCGGGATCTGGCGCGAGGAAGATCTCGCAGACGTCGCGATCCCAAAGGCCTAGTGTCTTTGTGTTTGTGATGGGATTTTCCGAGACGATCAACGGCTCCTGCTGTTTTCCAACAAACCGCACGTGCAGCGCCGCTTCGGACCAGCAGACTCTCGCTTCCGCATGACGCGATGGCATCGCCGGCTCACCCGACCAGTAATGCTCGATCTGTACGGGCTGACACTGCCGCCAGATTTGATTATCGAAGTCGGAAGGGCAAATTGGCTGATTGATGTGGTGCGCGATTACTGTCGGATCAGTCATATCGAAATCAGTTTTAGACAGGATTTACAAGATGAGACAGGATTTACATGTTAATTCTGAAAAATCTTGTAAATCCTGTCTAAAACTCACCTCGATTTCAACGCGTTCATACAGTCATCTACCAACTTCACTGGATCTTCACCCGTAAACACACGCGCCGTACTCGCCCTCTTCCCAAACTTCTGCATCAAGTACTCCGACTCATCAGCCACGCCACCCGTCCCAGTCAAACACCCAATAATCTTCCCCTCATCGTACGCAATCGTGAACTCGTTCAACGATCCCATAGCGCCCGAAACGAACAGCACAATATCGCTCGACCTCACGAGCACGACATTTCGCCCTTTCAACCCAAACCCCGTATAGATCAACGCATCGCACGCATCCACGGGCAGCTTGTACAACTCGCTGTGCTCGCGTTCATTGCTTGCCGGTGAGATGCCGATATGAAAACTGCCCGCATCGTGCGCTGTCTTGCCAACAACGTAAACAATGCCCGTCGTTCCGCCCGTAAGCAGCAAGACGTCCTTGCCGGCAATCACGTGCGCGAGTCGTTCGGCCTTGTCGACAAGGGTGTTACCGGTCTCGAGCCGGGCGCTCTCAGCAGCGGCCGAGCCCATCACTCCAACTTTAGTCTTCATAGTTATTCTACTGTCTCACGAGCCACCTGATCGTCAACCTGTAGGCGCACAGAACGCTCTTCACGGTCCCACCAACGCTGCGTTATGAACCAGGCGAGGCCCGGCAGCAGAAAGAACGTCCCAATGCCAACCGTCACGATCCGCGGCGAGATCTTAAACCGGTCCAACAGCTCGCCAGTGACGTAGTTAGATGCTGCCATAGTTAAAGTCACCAGCGCCAACTCCGCCGCAAACACGCGCCCGCGAAAGCTATCTACAACCGAGCGCTGCAGTATCACTGTGGAAAAGACCCAAAGAATGCTGCCGCCACAGTGCGCGATTCCCAGCACGACGAGGGCAAAGATGAAACTCGTCGCACTACCAAACAAGATGTAAAAGACGCTGGCAATCAGGAACGCGATTCCGATCGACGCCTGCATCCGCCGGTTTCCTTCACCCGCAATCCGGCGAGCGACGATCGGGCCGACAGCAGTTCCGATCCCTCGTGCTGCAAAAAGAACGCCGATACCGCCCGCCGCGTCTTTGCCAACCGGGAAAATACGTTCGCCAAACACGGCCAGCAATGTCAGTATGCCACCGCCTAATCCCCACGCTGGTTTTACGAGTAACGCCGCCAGAACACGCGGCCGATCCTTAACATACTTGATACCTTCAATCGTCTCCCCAATCCCCAAAAGACGGCTCAGCGAGACTTTTTGTCGTTCACGTTTCTTACGTTTCGGAAGACGAATACTCGCAATCAACGCCGCCGACAGCAAATAGGTTGCGGCATCGGCAATGAACGCGACATCAGTTCCAAACAAGCTGGTGATGAAGCCCCCGATTGCGGCGCCGATAGTGAGCATCGCCGACCACGTCACCGACGAGATCGCGTTCGCGGCCACCAGCTCACGATCCTCGACAATCGATGGTATCGCCGCTGTCTTCGCGGGCTCGAAGAACGTCGACAGTCCGAGTTGAAAAACCGTCAGCACATAGATGATCCACAACTGATCCGGGCGACGCACAAACAGAAACCCCAGCACCACGAATGCGCGCAGGATGTCTGACACGATCATGATCCGCTGGCGGCTGAACCGGTCAGCGATCACGCCCGAGATCGGCCCGAAGAAAAAGCTGGGAACGAAGCGCGCGACGAGCAGTAGGCCGACGTCACGACCCGAGCCCGTGAGTCGGAGGATGATCGTGTAGAGCGCGATGGTGTCAAACCAGTCGCCCATTTGACTGACGACCTGCCCAAGCCACAGTTGCCTGAAGCTACGGTTCCTCCGCAGTAGATCGATGTATCCGACGTGTGTTGGCAAGTTCTCCATACTATAGCGGCCCAGAGTAACCAGCCTGACTGAAATTCTCAATCTGACCTGTCAGAATGGAATGACTCAAAACCAACAATCGCGAATTCCCGGAAATTTCAACGGCACGACAGTTGAAATATGGACGGCGCGGCGCAGAAGCCAATGGCTTCGCGGGCCCTCCGCACGGGGCCCGTAGCCGCAGAGTTCTATGACACAAACGAGTCGAGAAACATCTCACCCAGCACGGCAATCCGATCGTCTCGGGTTGCCACTTGCCCAATTTACCGGAGAGAGAGCTGAGTTGCTCCCAGCTCTGTCTCCGGTCGCGTCGGTGCGCGCATCGCTGGGTCACTGGTGGCACACAAACCAGTTGTGGATTGCGTGGACATTGCTCGCTGTGCCGCTCGTGTTCGAATTGATCTACGGCACGTTTCTCTTGCCCTATCTCATCCTGACCCCGATCTCGATACTTGCAACTTATCTGATCTACCGCAGCGCGCGTTCGCGTCTGCAATCGCAGACGGGAGAGATCGAAGCGCTCAGTGAGCTTCATCTCGCCACCGCGGAAGCGCTCGCGACCGCGATCGACGCCAAAGATCAAACAACACATTGCCACGTTCGTCGCGTGCAGATTTACGCCGCGGGCATGGGCGAAGTGTTTGGTCTTTCGCATGATGAGATCGCCGCGCTTAAAGCGGGTGCGTTGTTACACGACATCGGCAAGCTCGCCGTTCCGCCGCACATTTTGAATAAACCCGGACCTCTAACTCATGCTGAGTTTGAGAAGATGAAGATCCACACGGTCGTCGGAGCCCAGATCCTCGGTCGTGTGGATTTCCCTTATCCAGTGATTCCGATCGTCAGGCATCACCACGAACAGTGGGACGGCCGCGGTTATCCTGACCGCCTTCGCGGTGAACAGATTCCCATCACCGCGCGCATTATCTCTGTTGTCGATTGCTTCGACTCGATTCGCGAAGATCGACCGTTTCGCCGCGGCATGACGCTCGACGAAGCGACTGCGTTGCTGCTGCGCGGTTCCGGGATTCATTTCGATCCGGTCGTAGTCGAGCAGTTCATCAAACACCTGCCGCGTTTTGACGCCGAGATCGAACGCCTGGGCTTGCAACATCAAGCGGTAAACTATCCAACCGAGCCGCCGATTCAACTGAGCGAAGTTGATATGAGTCAGACGCGTGAGCGCGGCTCTTACATCGCTTACGATCAGATCAAGAAGGCGCACCGTGAAGTTTATGCGTTGTACGAGATTGCCCGCACGTTTGGTACGTCGCTGAACGTCGAGCACACGCTCGAGATTCTCGTCGACAAGGTGGGCCACGTCGTCCCGTTCGACACGTGCATCGTTTACTTCTACGACGATCAGAAAGGCTACGCTACGGCGCGACACGTCGCCGGCAAGCATGCACAGAGACTGTCTGGGCGGTGTATCGCACTCGGTGAAGGCGTCACGGGCTTTGCGCTCGCGAATCGAAGCGCTGTTAACCAGTTACATCCGAGTCTTGATTTCACGGACATAAATCCCGACGCGGGCGTTAAGTACCGATCGATGGCGTCGTTGCCGTTGTTCAAGGACGACGTGTTGCTCGGCGCCCTCTCGGTCTACTCGACGGAGCTCGAGCAATACACTGACGATCACATGCGGCTGCTGGAAACTGTGACGCGGCTTGCTTCGGACGCGTTGGGAAATGCGATGCAGCACGCTGAAGCGGAGTCGAATGCGTTGACCGATCCGCTTACGGGATTGCCGAACGGGCGTTACCTGTCTTTGCGTTTTGAAGAAGAAGCCGCACGCGCACGCCGCACGGATCGCACGTTCCAGGTTGTGATGCTCGACCTCGATGAGTTTAAGAACGTCAACGATACTCACGGGCACAAAGCGGGTGACAAGATGTTGCGCGAGGTGGCGCATCTGATCGCGGGCCAGTTGCGTGAGTACGATTTTCTCGCGCGTTCAGGTGGCGATGAGTTTGTCGCGCTCGTTCAGGAAGTTGTTGGCGCGCAGGTTGAAGACTTGTGCATGCGCATCGAGAGTGCGGTGTCGAAGTTCTCGCTGCCGCTCGGACGGAACCGTGCTGCGCGTGTTGGAATTAGTATTGGAACGGCGACATTCGGCGTCGATGGCGACACCCTGGACCAGCTCGTGGTCGCTGCGGATAACGAGATGTACCGCATGAAATCCACCCACCGGGTGGGCCGCACGAGTGCGCAGGAAGTGCCTCAAACGACGGGTTTCTGAGAAGAATTTCACGCAAAGACGCAAAGATCGCAAAGACGCAAAGGCGCGCCCGATAGCCTTTGCGTCTTTGCGCCTTTGCGTGAAAACTAACGTAAATCTTGACATATTCCTCACTCATCGCTTTCAATCGCTATGAGGCATGGTAGCTCCCGCCGAAAATCACAGCGCCACACTCTTAATTGTTGACGACGACGCGGCCGCACGCGACCGGTTCCGCGAAATCTTCGAGGCTGCGCAGTACCGTGTCGTGACGGCCACAGAAGCCGCCTCGGCCCTGCGCGTGCTCAAGGGTGTTCGTTGCGACCTCGTCGCACTCGATCTCGAGATGCCGGGCGTCGACGGTCTCGCACTCTGCAAACTGCTGCGCGCGCAACCCACCACGAGCAAGTTGCCGATCATCGCGCTTTCGGAAAGCGACGACGAAGCACGCAAGGTCCAGGCATTCACCGCCGGCGCCGACGACTACATCACGAAACCTTCAACACCCGGCGAGCTGTTGTCGCGCGTCAGCCTGCACGTGCGCACATCACAGCGCGAGTGGGCGCTGCTCGGCAGCAATCGCGAGCTCAGGTTTTTGTCAGACATCGGTCGCGGACTGTTGCGCGCGCTCGAGCCCGAGCAGCTCGTCCGTCGCGTTGCGGGGGCGACTTACGAAGCGATCGACAGCTCGCTTTGCGCCGCGTACGTCACGGTCGGTAAAGACAAAGATGCGATGTGCGTCTTCGATCGAGAAGGCGCTGCCGACGATCCGACACTGTTAGACACTGAAGCATTACAACGATGGCTGCGGTCGAGGGAGTCTGCAAACTCGTTACTGGTCACTGAAAAGAACTCGTTCTTACTGCGCGACGATGCTCACCTTGCTGAGTATGTGTCGCCATTACGTTTTGCCGGACGCACTAAAGGCGCATTAATCGTCGCGTTCGATCGTCGTGAGGAATGTGGCGAGTCAGAAAGACGTTTGATCGAGGCGGCGGCGCAGCAGACCTCGCTCGCTGCGCACATCTGTTCGCTCTATCAAGCGGCGCGTGACACGTCGGTAAGTCTGGCGAGAGAAGTCGAACGTCAAACGGCTGAGAGTGAAGCGCAGAAGAGGCTGATCGAAGCGATTGTCGACAGTCTGCCGCTTTCGCTTTACGCGATCGATCGCGAGTATCGCGTGGTTGCCTGGAACCGAAATCGCGAGCTTGGTGAGCTGGGTATTCCGCGCGGCTCAGTGCTCGGGAAGAACGTGTTCGACGTGCTCACACGCCAACCTCGCGACATGCTGGCGGAAGAGTTTGCCCGCGTGTTCGAGAGCGGTGAGATCGAGCGCATCGACCAGGAGACTCCGTCGCCAAAGGGCGACATCCGGCACTGGGTCATCAGCAAGATCCCGATGTGGGCCGACAACACAGGCGAAGTCAGCCACGTGATCACTGTCGGCGAGGAAGTCACGGATCGTGTGGAAGCGAATCGCGCGATTGCACGCGCCGAGAAGCTCGCCGCGGTTGGTCGACTCGCGGCGGGCGTGGTCCATGAGATCAATAATCCGTTGGCAACGATCTCCGCGTGTGCTGAGTCGCTCGAGGCGCGGGTTAACGAAGGCGTATTCGAAGGCTCTGCGGCGGCGCTCCAGGATCTGCGCGAGTATCTTGGACTGATCCGCAGCGAAGCGTTTCGTTGTAAGAGCATCACGATGGGCCTGCTCGACTTCAGCCGCACACGTACTTCGGACCATGTAACGATCAATCTCGCGGACGTGATCCAATCCGCTGTGCGCCTGCTTTCGCATCAGAAACGCAGTCCATTCGTCGCTTTCAAAACCGAGATTGCTACCGATTTGCAGTTTGTTTCGGGCGATCCGGGCCAGTTACAGCAAGCCGTTATCGCGCTCGCGACGAATGCCCTCGACGCGATGGGCGACAGCGGGACGTTGACGATCATCAGTCGCAACGAAGGCGACAAAGTCGTAGTGGATGTGAGCGACACGGGCGTCGGCATTCCGCCGGAAAACCTGCCGAAGATCTTCGAGCCGTTCTTCACGACGAAGGAGATAGGTCGTGGAACCGGTCTCGGGCTGGCCGTATGTTATGGTATCTTAACGGAGCATGGCGGCACTCTTGACGTGCAGTCAACCGTGGGATCGGGTACGACTTTCACGATTACTCTTTCCGCAGTCAAGATAAGCGAGGAACAGACAGTTTGAGTGAGCAGCAACCGCAGGCACGAATTCTGATTGCAGAAGACGAGGCCAACCTTCGACTCGTTTTGCAGAAGGAATTGGAGAGGCTGGGCTATCGAGTGCAGGCCGCGCCTGACGGTGAGGCGGCTTTGCGCAAACTCGAAGAGAGCAATGTCGACGTGCTGCTGTGTGATATCAACATGCCGCGCATGGATGGTATGGAGCTGCTGCGGCGCGTTTATCAACGGCCCAATCCGCCCGAAGTGATCATGTTGACGGGCCAGGCCACGGTGGAGACTGCCGTCGAGGCGATGAAGCTCGGCGCTTACGACTATCTCACGAAGCCTTACAGCATCACTGAGCTCGACGTTCGCGTGAAGCAGGCCGCTGATAAGCGACGGTTGCGTGTCGATAATCTTCGTCTGCGCGAGCAACTGGCGCGACAGTCTGCGCTGCCTGAGATCGTTTCCGTGTCGGAAGTGATGAAGGAAGCGATACGTTTGATCGAGCGTGTGGCGCCGTCGGAAGCGTCGGTGTTGATTACGGGTGAGTCGGGGACGGGAAAAGAGCTTGTGGCCCATGCGATTCACCGGCTGTCGAATCGTGCTGATGCTTCGTTTGTCGATTTGAACTGTGCTGCGTTTCAGGAGTCGCTGCTGGAGTCGGAGTTGTTTGGTTACGAGGCGGGCGCGTTCTCCGGCGCGAAAGGCCGGAAGCTCGGACTGATCGAGCTTTCTGACGGTGGGACGCTCTTTCTCGATGAAGTGACAGAGCTGCCGGCGCAGCTACAAGCGAAACTTTTGCGAGCAATTGAGACGCGCACGTTCTTCCGTGTTGGTGGTGTGCGCAAGGTTGAGGTCAACGTTCGTATCGTTGCGGCGACGAATCGAAACCTCGACACCGTCGTCAACGATGGCGTGTTCAGATCCGATCTGCTTTATCGAATCAATGGTTTTCAAATCAGTCTGCCGCCGCTGCGCGAGCGACCTGAAGACATCGACCCGCTGGCGCGTTACCTGCTCAAACAGGTTGCGGGAACGCAGCCGCCGGAGCTCACTGAAGACGCGTTCACGGCGTTGCGTTTGTATCACTGGCCCGGGAATGTGCGGCAGTTGAAGAACTGTTTGGAGCGCGCGGTGATCTTGTCGAACAACGGCCGGATCACGCTTTCGGAGCTTCCGCCCGAGGTGACGCGGCCGGCTGTGCCTGCCCCGGCGTTAACGAGTGTCGCGCCTGCGGTAGTGGGTGGTGATGTAATGACTGTTCCGGCTGCGGCTATTCCATCGACGGCCGGATCGTTAAGAGAAGTTGAGCGGCAGCAGATTCTCGCCGCGCTCGAGCAGACGGGCTGGCACCGCGGCAAGACCGCCGAGATCCTCGGCATCTCTCCATCCACACTCTATCGCCGCTTGCGCGATTACGACCTCGAGCGAAGACGTTAACCACAGATTACACGGATTAAAATGCGGATTAGGTGGGGCCTGATTGGTTGCGGCGACATCTCGCGGAGGCGTGTAGCGCCTGCGCTGCGTGATTCGCCCCTGTGCGAGTTGGTGGCGGTTAGCAGGGCGCAGGCTGAGCTCGCGGAGTCGTTCGCTGCTGAGTTTGGTGCGCGGCGGTGGTGTGCGGACTGGCACGATTTTTTGATGGACTATGAAATCGACGCCATCTACATCGCTACTCCTGTCCATTTGCACGCCGAACAGGTAATCGCCGCCGCCGAACGAGGCAAACACGTGTTGTGTGAGAAGCCGATGGCGCTCAACGTGGCGGAGTGCGATCGGATGATCGATGCTTGCCGGTCCAATGATGTCAAGCTTGGTGTTGCTTACTACCGACACTTTTATCCGGTCGTGCGCCGCGTGAAGGAATTGATCGATTCGGGTGAGCTGGGCGTGCCGGTTGTCGTGCAGGTCAACGCATTCGAGTGGTTCGATCCGGAACCAACTGCTGCGCGTTCCTGGCTACTCAGGAAAGATCTTTCCGGCGGTGGGCCCATGTTTGATTTCGGCTGTCATCGCATCGAAGTGCTGCTCGATTTGCTCGGCGTTATCAGCGACGTTAAATCAACGCTCGCTAATGCCTTCTTCGATCGCGAAGTAGAGGACACAGCGACTGCAATGTTTCAGTTTGGGCGAGGAACATGCGGAACATTAACCGTGACTCACGCCGCCCGCGAACCGCAAGACACTCTCGACCTTTTCTTCGGAAACGGCTCAATTCACATCCCCGTGCTGAACGAAGGAACGATGCGAGTGTTGACGCGAGACGGCGAGCGCATCGAAACACACCCGAATCACGCCAACATTCACCAACCCTTGATCGAAGATTTTGTGATGGCTGTCCTTGAGAACCGTGACCCTATCGTATCCGGCGAGGTAGGCCGCACAGTAGCTTCAGTCGAGCAAAACATCTACAACCAATCCGCGTTTTGAAAAATCCGCGTTCATCCGTGTTTCAGTTTTTTCCGATCAATCTTCCCGCGATCATTCTTCGGCAACGAATCAACAAACTCGACCCAACGCGGATACTTGTAAACCGCAATGTGTTCCTTCACGAACTGCTTGATCTCTTCAGCTAACTGATCTGCGGCTGTAAACCCTTCTCGCACGACGACGAACGCCTTCGGCTTCACGAGTCCCTCAGACTCGTGGCCCACTACTGCACACTCCAACACCGCCTCGTGCTGCAACAAACAATTCTCGATCTCCGCCGGCGCAACAAACACGCCCGAGACTTTCAGCATGTCGTCCGTGCGACCGTGATACCAGTAATAGCCATCGTCATCGACGTGAAACTGGTCGCCGGTCGTACACCAGTCACCGGCGAAAGTCTCCTTCGACTTCTCGTGCGCGTTCCAGTAGCAAAGCGCGGCTGAGTCGCCCTTGATCTTCAGCGTTCCCATCTCACCTGTAGCGACTTCGTTGCCTCCAGCATCGACGATCCTTGCTTCGTAACCCTCGACGATGCGGCCGAGACTGCCAGGCTTGATGTCGCCGGGCCGGTTGGTGATGTAGATGTGAAACATCTCAGCGGAACCGATGCCATCGCAGATGTCGACGCCGAACGCGTTCATCCAACGTTCGTAAAGCTCTTTCGGCAGCGCCTCGCCGGCTGAGTAACAGAATCGCAGGCTCGAAATATCTTCAGCCGAAGCGCCTGGCACGTTGAGCATTGAGTTGATCATCGTGGGAACGGTCGTCAGGATAGTCGGACGATAACGCTTGATGACTTCGAACATCTTTTCCGCGGTTGAGCGCTCGGAGAAGAGTGCGGTTGCGCCGCCGACTGCGAAAGGAAAGAGGAGGTTGGTGCCGGTTGCGTAGCCGAAGAAGAGTTTTGGAACTGAGACAGTCAGGTCGTCAGCGCAGACACCCATCGTCCCTTTTGCGAAGACTTCGGTATTGAAAGGCAGATCGTGTTGCAGATGCACCGCGCCTTTCGGGTGTCCCGTCGAACCGGACGTGAAGAGCCAGATCGCGATATCGTCGCGACGCGTGTCTGCGGGTTGGCATTCGTCAGATGAAGCGTTCACCACTTCATTAAATTCAACCCATTTGATTTTTTTAGACAACGGGTGGCCACGGAGGGCCACCCCTACAGTTGAATCTTTCAATTGTAGGGGTGGCCCTCCGTGGCCACCCGCTGCTACAACCAAGACGCCGCGTAGGTAGCGTGAGCTTGCCGCGGCTTCCGCAAATGTGTTTAGCAGTGACTCGTGAATAACCGCGACTTTCGCACGTGTGTAGTCGAGGTAATACTCGTAATCCGC
>Ga0207712_10001716_pt1 | contig 14705 bp, 15 predicted proteins | sample KBSS44metaG_FD_184402 | JGI IMG/M metagenome (GOLD analysis project Ga0207712, IMG submission 184402) | Switchgrass rhizosphere microbial communities from Kellogg Biological Station, Michigan, USA - KBS S4-4 metaG (SPAdes) (version 2) | ecosystem: Host-associated > Plants > Roots > Rhizosphere... | reverse complement strand
TTCAAGGCCGAAATGTGAGCTTGAAGAATAAGCAAACTGAGCTATACGAACGATATAGGTATAAATATGGGTTCTGATAAGAGCAATGAGTCAAATGAGTCATATAAAATCACATTAAAAGTCTTTTGACGTCTATGACCCATTTGACTTTATGACTTGTATTACTCTAATGTTCTTCGTGTTGCTCATTTGGTTGAAACTCTTTACCACAATGTGGACATATATATGTTGGAGATTTCCTGTTCTTTCTCATTTCTTCTAAAAATCCTGAAGTAATTATACCAGCAGGAAGAGCAAGCAAAGCAACTCCTGCTAATAATATAATCACAGTAAAAACTTTTCCCATTACTGTTAGCGGCACCATATCACCATAGCCAACTGTAGTTAATGTAACGACCGCCCACCACATTGTATCAGGAATGCTGGTGAAATGTTCTGGTTGCCTGGGATGTTCTACAAAATAAACCATACAGGAAGCAATGACAATAAGAAAGGATGTTAATATAAAAGCAAGCATTAACTCACTGAAGCGGGTTTTAAAAACATTTGTGACCATCTTGGTTGCTTTGGTATATGCAGTAAGTCTGAAAAGACGGAAGAATCTCAACAGGCGGAGCATACGAAATAATCTGAAATCGGAACCATAACCGCGGCTGGCAATTGTGGCAGGCAAAAAAGCAAAAACATAGAACGGCAGAATAGCCATCAGGTCGATCAACGCAGCTGGCGAAATCATATATTTTAACCGGCCATATACACTGTGTTTGTATCTTGGATCATGATTACTGCTCCATACACGCAATACATATTCTATGGTAAAGATGATAACAGAAATAAGATCGAAATCACGAAAGAATTTTTTATGAGGAAGGAAGACCGAGTCTACTGTTTCCAGCATTACTGCTGTTACATTCAAAATGATAAGAACAATTATAAATATATTGATGATCCTGTCCCAATGAGATTCGCCAACAATTTCAGGATGAAGCAGGCTGTGAACCTTTTTTTTGGTTACATGATACATGGCAGGTAAAAAGTATTGATACCGATAAAGATAGAAATAAAATCAAGAAAGGATAAAGACGTTTATAGATCCTATTTCAAATAAAAAACGGCTCAGCCTCATGGCTGAACCGTCCTGTCCTGGAAACCGTCCTATTGAAAATATTGTTATTGCTTAATGATCTTTTCTGTTGATATTAGTTTGCTGTCTCTGCTTATCTGCACCAGGTAAAAGCCTTTCACCAGTTTCGCTGCTTCAGTAACTGTAAAACTATTAAAGCCACTATTTACTAATATATTTTTTGCAAACTGCTGCTGACCGCTCATGTTATAAACTTTAATAGTTATAGTGCTTTGCTCGGTTGCTTGATAATTAACAGTAAAGTCGCTTGTAAAAGGGTTGGGTGCAGTTTGAATAGTAATTCCGGATGTATTGCTGAATTTTACTGTTCTTGTTTCAGAATAACTCAGCGAGCCTTTAGGCTCGGTTGCTTTGATACGATAATAAACTACGCTGGCTTTTGCATTTACCGAGTTATCGTTATAGTTATAAGACGATTTGGTATTGTCGGCATTTACATTTTTAATATTAGAGAAATTTATACCGTTATAGCTTCTTTGAATTTCGAATATAGTACCATGATCATATTCCGCAGACCATGTCAATGCAGGAACATCATTTGAAAGTGTTACAAAAAAATAGTCCCATTTAATAGCCAGTGGTACTTGCGCCAGGATTTCAACAGCACATCCTGGTATATAAGCCATTAGTGAATCAGGTGCTGCAAAAGACTTGTAAACAACATTTGGGTTTACGATGCCCAGCTGATTATCATAAATAGTCAATGGGTTTGCACGGGTTTTGTCATAAATTTTAATAGTATCTGTTGTAATTCCGATGACACCAGTTGTTCCTATATTAGTAGTAGTCGTATATCCTGTAAAGTATAAATAACCCGCACCAGTCACAGTTCCGGTATTATTAAAATTTACTGCCTGTACTCTCGCTATTGGTCCATTGTAAATTGAACCGCTATTCACGATATTTCCAAGACCAAGCGAAGATTCGGCCCACATAAATGAATAGTTATAAACATAACCGCTCGTATTGGTAATACCGCCATGTGAGATCATACGACAATAATTATAAATCATTGCTTGTCCGTTCTTGAAGGTAATAGACCCTGTCGTTTCAAATTTTCCCTGGTTTATAAAAGTACCTCCGTTATTTACGTAATCGCCGGCAACAGTAATGGTGTTTTTATTTGTTATAGATGTTGTACCTGTCATTGTCAGGTTAGCTCCGAAAGTCATAAACCCCTGGTTGTTGATAGCGTTATTATTGGTCATGTCCACATCGGCATCCATTTTAATTGTGGCATTAAAATAATTATTCCATACCTGGTTACTTCCATTCATTTGCACACTTGATGTTATCCAGACAGTGCCATAATTATGAAGTGTAAAATCTGTATTAGTTTTTAATTGTGTTGCAGACGTATACTTGAAAGTGCCATACACATATAATGTGCCGTGCATATTAGGAGAAGCAATGCTTGTGGGTTGAAAAACTGCGCCACTTGCTACAGCTATTTTAGCCCCGGTAGCAAAACCCGTAATATTTCCTGTATAAGTTCCGGAAGCAATATAAAGACTGTCACCTGCGAGAAGATTATAATTGGTTGCAGTTCCGTTGTCAATATATACTGTGGCTGAAGATGATTTGCAAAAGGCTGAACCCAAAAGGCTTAATAAAATGATAAGGGTAGAATTACGATTCATTTGTTTTCAATTAGGGTTGAGATTTCGGATAATTGTACGGTGCGTTTTCAACATATTCACCACCGTAACACTCCGCAAACATAATACTGCAATTACGATCCTGCAATCGTAAATCTACCTTTAGAAAAAATCAAAACAGAAGAAACCGGAGTTTAAACGGAAAATATTTTTTGATGTATCATAATGGAGCCATAATAATTATCAATGTAAATATCCTCTACTTCTATTCTTTTTTTGAGATTGTATATTTTCGTATTGCAGGTGCCACTTTGGTTCCCAACAATTCAATTGCATGCATCATTTTATTATGTGGTAAAGCTCCGAGGCTCATTTGTGCAAGAAATCTTGTATGACCAAACAGCTCATGCTCGTATAATATTTTATCAATTACCTGCTGCGGGCTACCTACTAACAAAGATCCTTTTGGAGATAAAGACGCATCAAACTGTTGCCTGCTGGCAGGAGGCCAGCCTCTTTCTTTTCCAATACGTGTCATTACTTCTGCATAAGGTGGAAAAAATTCATCGGCTGCTTGTTGCGAATCATCAGCGATATAGGTATGCGAATTAATACTTAGTTGTAACTTATTTATATCATACCCGGCTTTTTTATATACGTCACGGTATAATTGAATATGGGGAACAAAACCGGTTGGTGTTCCGCCAATAATTGCAAGCGCCATGGGTAGTCCATGTTCTGCTGCACGAACAATGGATTCAGGGGTGCCGCCAACTGCTATCCATATCGGCAATTTGTTTTGATAAGGTCTTGGATAAACACCACGATTATTTATTGTTTGCGTATGCTTTCCTTTCCATGTTATGAATTCATTTTCGTTTAATTGCAAAAGCATTTCCAGTTTTTCAGAAAACAATTCATCGTAATCTTTTAGATCATAACCGAACAAAGGAAATGACTCAATAAATGATCCACGTCCTGCCATGATCTCTGCACGACCACCTGACAAAAGATCAATGGTTGAAAATTGTTGAAATACCCGGACAGGATCATCCGAACTTAACACGGTAACGGCACTTGATAGTTTAATCTGTTTTGTTTTTACCGCTGCTGCTCCCAAAACAACTGACGGCGCTGATACTGCATAATCAGGACGATGATGTTCACCAATTGCAAATACATCAAGACCGACCTGGTCAGCCAGTTCTATTTCTTCAATTAAGTTTGGTATACGTTCTTTAGGTGTAACAACTTTTTTTGTTATGGGATGAATGCCTACATCTGCAAACGTGTAAATGCCTATTTCCATAGTTATATCAATATGTTCTTCAAAAATTTAATCACTCCTTCAACAATTTAAAGTAAGAAAAGTTGCTATAACTCAAATGAATTACTTCCTTGATGTAAAGGATATGTTTTATCCTTCCAAATAAAAGTTCCGCTAACAGTTGCCGGCAATTGGATATTGCAATGCCATTTCCCGGATAGTAATTGCTTGTAGTCAACAGCGATCTTCCCCTTCGGATGAGGTAAATAACCTGAAATATTTTTCAATTGACCTGGATGGGGTTCAATTTTTACTTTGCTAAATCCCGGCGCATCGCTATCTATCCCGAGTACAATGCGCAACAGTTCAATATTCGGACTACTTCCCCATGCATGACAATCGGACCGGGCATTATTAATATCATCTATTTCGGCCCATGTTGTCATTCCCATTGCTATGTTTTCTTTCCATTTAGTTAACATGTCTAGGTATTTATTACCAAAACCGGCCTTAGCAAGAGCTTTGTGTAAATAAAAACGAAAATAAACAGATGCTTTACTGATACTTGTATCAATGATCATTTTCTGAGCAATAGCAGTCGCAGATGCTCCATCAATAACATCGGTGAGTATTGCTAGTGAGTTGCAGTGTTGTGAGTATGTTTCTTTTTCTTTTGTATCACTGAATAATTGTTTGGACGGGCTCCAATAATTTGTTTTAATAGTTTGTTTAAGCAGACTTACCTGGTTATCATAATTATCTGCAAAAGATCGCATGCCGGTTTGTTTCTCAAGCAGGGCAGCAACTTCATAGGCCATTAGTAGTTGCAGATCCATTGCAGCTGAAGAACCATCTTTGCTAAATGGAGCCATGCCTGCTTCCCATCCTTTCTCATTTATCCAATCTGTAAAATTCCAATACGGTACATTTTTCAGGCTGCCATCTTTTTGTTGGTATCTGTTAAAAAATTCTAATACCATCCTCTCAACAGGTAATTGTTTGCGGATAAAATCAGCATCGCCACGATACATCCAGTAATCATGAAGCATGGATATCCATATTAATGAAAATGTCGGGATCTGTTGTGAATGAGCAGTAGGATAGCGGCTCATTGTAATACCTTCAGGCATCAATGAATTTCGTAATTGCTCAATAGCATTACGCATTAATTTATCATCACCACTATTATACAATGAAACAAGGGCTTGTATGCGGGTATCACCGACATATTGTAGTTGTTCATAGTAGGGGCAGTCCATGTAAGTCTCATGCGCACATAATCTCGCAGTCCGCCATCCTGTTTCTAAAATTTTATTCAAGTCATCATTATCGCTTTTGAAACTGGCATTGAATTGAAAAGGATAGCCTTCATATAATCCATATAAATCGCTAATGATAAGAGCTTCTTCTTTTGTTTCAATATCCAGTTTTATATAACGATAGGTTCGCCAAAGCAATGAAGTAAAAACCTGTTCATTATTTCCTGCGGAGATCAATTCATCTTTTGTACCAACAAATCTTTTTCCTTCTATTTCATTACGGTTTCCCTTCTGGTGCTGATTTCGCCAATCTGTTTTATTTCCTTCATCAATGTATAATCCTTCGGCATAAGAAAGACTAATCATTGTATTTTTGCCTTTGCTGAATTTTAAAACAGGATAGGCTGTTGTTAAAAAACTTTGATCGAGTATTAAACTTATTTTGCTATTGGCCGGAACAGAAAAACTGTTATTTCCTTTTAAGAAATCACTCTTAATACTGGCGCCGATTGATGACCTCACCTGCACCAAACGTTGCAGCGTTATTTCCATTTGCGGAATAGAGCGGGGTACCAGCATCCATCCATTCGACCAGGAAAACACACCTTTGGGCAAGCCATTGAAAAGTTGTTGTGCCGACTTCCACGATATATCGTTATAATTTATCTCATTCCACCCTTCAGGATAATAAATATAGTTTATTCTTTCGGTAGGCCCCGCAGCATAATAAGTATAGATAAGCTGGGGTTGTAAAGGACTGTATGCACTATCTTTTATGCAACGCCATGAAGAATTAGTATTTACTATTTTTTCTTTAGCTGAATTACCCTGCAATATAAAAGCTGTTTGCCAGCTGATCTGCGCTTCCTGTCTTTCTTCTCCAAAATTCCATACGATTGCTGCTAATACATTATTGCCTTGCTGCAAATAAGGAGCAAGGTCAACTGTTTCATAATTCCAGCTATATATGTCGCCTCGTGCAGGACCGAAAGAAACCATTGCACCATTTACATAAAGTTTGTAACGGTTATCGGCAGATACGTGGATAATGAACGATGATGGCTTTTGATCCAATGAAATTTTTTTTCTGAAATGATATACGGCATAATCATGAGCTGCTGTGTTGGGAACTGTTATCCAAAATGCATCCCATCTTTTGTGCAAGATATCATCGGCAACCTGCTGAGAGTAGGAAAAAAGAAAACCAAGGAATGTTAAGAGAAGAGAGAATGTTTTTTTCATAAAGCAAGTTAATAAGGTAAAAGTAATAACGTTGTGCTAAGAGAGTTTACTCAGGATCTCCATTTTGCATCTTCTTCCTTACTTTCCTTTACACGAAACCGGGTGATCTTGCGTATTAATGCTAACGGGAGTTTTTGATCTAATGGAAATTGTACCGAGCCTGCTGCAGTTTTATATTTTGTGAGTTCTTTACTAAATGCCTTTATCACTGATGGGGTCGGATAAAAACCAATATGATGTTTGAATACGGCAAATGTTACCAATATTCTTTTGTAGGAATAAGCAGGCATGCTCCATTTTAATCCTTCTGTGGCGCCTGGTGCTGCTGAAAGGACACATTCATGCATTTGCCAGAGTTTAACCTGGGTTTCTTGCGGTGCTGCGTAAATATATTCTTCAATAGTTTTTGGCTTCATAAAAATTCTATCTGCTAACGCCTAATATTTGTTTATACAAAATGTGCAGTGATCGGCTTAGTGATAAAGTAAAAATAAATGTTAATATACAATTTGTAAAAAGGCAATGGCGGTAGAGGATTGTGCTTCACTTTTAAATAAACAAGGCTCATTTTTTAATGAGCCTTGTTTATAACTATATTCTGCTATTTGTGCTTAATGTTTCGCTGTTACGGGCGGATTATTGCTATTATTAGTATTGTTATTATTGGTATTGTTACCGCCACCTGCTGTTACTGGTGGATTGTTTGAATTGTTTGTATTATTCTCATCAGCTCTTGCAGTGGTAAATACTGAAAGAGTAAGAATGAGCGATGCAAGCAAAAAGATTTTTTTCATAATAAATTTTTTAAATGGTGAAATGATGATTCGTTTTATAGAGATTGGTGGCAATCATCAGGATATACGAAGCAGAATATAGTTGTAGCAAGTTAGTGAATCCTGATAAATAGTATGAAATACTTTTATTTTGATTTTTTCAATATCCGTTTTCTATGCAAAGTTCCCCATGCCTGCAGCTCCTCGATCAACTTTTCCAGTGTTTTACCATAGGTTGTCATTGAATATTCCACGACAACGGGTACTGTATCATACACTGTTCTTTTTACAAGTTCATTCATTTCCAGGTCCCTTAACTCTTTTGAAAGCATTTTATCGGTGATACCATGCACCTGTTTTGCCAGTTCACTGAATCGCCTATTGCCAAATGATAAAGCAATAATGATCGGCAGTTTCCATTTGCCGCTTAAAATGTCCAGCGCATCTCTTACAGGGATCAATGCCTTCGTACAAGTCTCCTGTGTTCTTTTTTCTTTTATCTCGGTTGCCATAATATTGTTAATTAACTACTATCAAAAAGTATAGTGCTATACATTGGTATAGTACTATAAAAAGTATAGTAAATGTAGATACATTTGTATAAACAAAAAAATAATTATCATGGCAAAAGAAACATGGGTTTTAGATCCTACACATTCGGAGCTTCAGTTTAAGATCAAGCATTTGATGATTTCAACTGTAACCGGGCAATTCAATCAATTTAAAGCTACAGTGGAAACAGAAGGCGATGACTTTGCAACTGCAAAGGTTCATTTCCAGGCTGAGGTCAGTTCTATTTCAACCAATAATGAACAACGTGATGCCCATTTAAAAAACGGCGATTTTTTTGATGCTGAAAAATATCCTGAGATCATATTTGAAGGACATAAAATGGAAAAGAAAGGCGATGATGAATATAAATTATATGGCAACATAACAATGAGAGGTGTAAGCAAACAATTGGTATTAGATGTTGAGTTTGGCGGTATCACGAAAGATCCATGGGGCAACATGAGAACCGGGTTCTCTGTATCAGGAAAGATCAATCGCTATGATTTTGGGATGAGCTTCGGCGCAGTTTCAGAAACAGGAGGATTGTTGTTAGGTGATGAAGTGAAAATACATGCCAACGTTCAATTTGTAAAGCAAGCTGTAGCGCAAGCAGCCTGATTCTTTATAAATTTTAGGATCACAAATTGTGATCAGTTCAGATTCTGCCAATGTTTATCTTCGTAAAAATTTACAAAAGGCAGTAATATGAATGAACTAATTGGAACGATCACCAATATTGCTCTTACGCTGTCGTTCATTGTAGCACTGGTATTTGGTATTGCACAAGTAAAAGCAGCGGCAAGAGATCGCCGTGAACGACTTACACTTGAAACACTCCGCAATTTTCAAACTCATGAATTTGCGGAGCTTATACATTTTATTAATGTTCACGACTTTCCTGTTGATCGGAAAGGCATGCAGGCATTGCCCGATAATGAACAGGTCATGTTTATTCAGTTTGCACAACAAATGGAATCATTGGGTATGCTTGTCGCTGAAAAATTTATAAGTATTGACTTGGTTGATAAAACGCTCGGCTCATTTGTTACAACTTCCTGGCAGAAGTATAAAAAGATGTTTCTTGATATAAGGGAAAAAGCACCCGATCCTTTTCTTGGTGAATATTTTCAATGGCTGGCTGAACAAATTGACGAAAGAATGAAACAAAATCCACGTAAACCATTTTATGAAACACCTGTGCCCTCCCTACAGGCCACTCCGTAGTTTTAAAACTTAACTAACAATCCTATCCCGACCAGCGACCTTATCTGCAACGCCGCAGATCTTTTATTCTTACCAAATAATCTTGCATCATCGTCATAAATAAGATCGAGTCCCCAGACTGCTGATAGTACTTTTGAGATCTTTGCATTTAAGGTATTGGTCATATAAAGATCTACATTCTGCGGGTTGTGCCGATAGTTTGAAAAAAGATCAAGCCTTCCCTTATAGGCTAATACTTTATTGAATTCTTTCAGGTAATTGATAGAAACAAAAGCCCCAAACTCAAGATTGCTTTTCTTTCCCGGCTCTACACCATAGAGACCTTTATTTGACAGCGCCGTGTCTCTTACTATTACCCAGCGTGCAGTAGCTGGCGACAGAAAGATGGAAAGATGCTTTGTAGGCTTATAATCAAGACCTGCACCGAGTAAAAGATAACCAGGCGCCATGAATGCAGAAGAAAATGTTTTTACATTGGCTGGATACGTGTATCCCTTGAAGAATTGCGAACGAAGATTCAACAGGGCTGAAACACTTAATTTATCCGTAATACCATAACCATACTTGGAAAGCAGGTCAAAGCGGTCATCATTCTTGCGACTGCCTAGGCTGGTTGTTTTAATATAACCGAGGTTAAAATCAAATGTATTGTCCCAGCTATGTTTATCTTTTTTATAAAAAGCATAGAAATTAAGTACTGAACTTAATGCCAGTGAAAAATCTTCGCCACCCGCAGCCCAGTTACTCAGCGAACCTTGTGAAAGATTGAGGCTGTACATACCACCACATCGCCATACAGCAGGTATAGTATCATTGGGATCTTTTGAAATTTTTCGTTCGCTTTCTGATTGAAGTTTTTTAACTGTTCCATCCTGGGCTGATGCTGATATAACTAAAAGCAGGGAAGCAATAAGCAGTAGTTTTTTCATACAAGGTTATTTGGGAAAATTAAGTATCAAAACTAAAGCCATTTATCAACGCTTTAATTAAGGGCTTATAAACATATTATGGGGCTTTTTTTCAACTTCTGATCGTGAAGAATAAAAAATAGAGGGAATGATTGTCCCTAGCTTTATTGCAATTATCATCGACTGTTATGTTACACCCTTCGACGTTCGGTATTTCTATTGAGCAATTAGCCAGAAATAAATGCTGGCACAAATTTTTATATATAAATGATGAGAGAATAAAAGGAGGAGTTAATTGTTTTGTAATAAAAAAATAAATAATGGAGCATGATGAATTAGATAAAACAGCGGGAATTGTAAGTATTGGATTGCTTGGAGTGGTATTTTTGTTTACTCTTTTAGATTCATTTTTAAATTAAATAGCCAAGATTTCTATTGAGGGTCAGAAGATCATTCTTCTTCACGGTTAAATTCATTTACATCTTTTTCGCTTAGCTCCGTGATCCCTGTCCATAAAATAGGGCCATGAACCTGCAGTCCTTTTTCCACTGCAGCTGACTTAATTTGTTTATATATCTCATGAGAAGTAGGAAATGTTTCTTGTGTGAAAACAACAATATCAGCATTGTACGACTGAGCACCGGAAGTATATAGAAAGTTTACCAAAAATGTCCGCATAAAGAATTTTATTTATGGAATGAAGGTATAAAAAATTTTTTCTGACTTAATCTAAAAAAGAAACAAGCCATTTCATCAATTTGTGATGAAATGGCTCAGGTTGATGATTTATTATATAAACTTTCTTAATCGAACAATCTTTCCTGCGGAGGTACTATCCCCTGTAATCGGATATAAATAGTAGTTTGTCCACGATGATGAGACTGGTGTTCAAATACCTTATTCATTAAGGCAAACCTCGTTTGTTCAAATCTATTGAACATTTTTGTTTTCTCACCCCATTTATTTACATCCGAATTTTTCACTGCGTTGATGCAATAGTCATAACTGGCCGTTATATAATACATCACTGAATCTTTTTTCTGCGCAGTAGGGCTATGCTCAATATCAGAAGGTAACCAGGAAAGCGGTGACCCTCCTGTTGCATTCATCATTAAAAAAACATTGGCTGCTGCCAGGTGCAACATTTGCTGAGCAAAGCTTCGGATACTATCAACAGCTTTAAAGGAATATTTATCTGCCGGCATTGTATTCAGGTAATCTATTGTATAAGATTTTCCACGTTGCCAGTCTTTCACCATTTGATCTTTAATGTCTGCTGAACTTAACGATTGGCCATTGCTGCAGAAGGATAACGCAAGAGCAAAAAAGAAAAAATTAAATACTGATAAAAGCTTTTTTTTCATAAACAGTTTTTTAAGAATTAGGTAATCAAAATGAAAGGAACAAAATAAACTTCGTATGCAAGATTATTTTTTAATCTTGTCATCAATGGAGAAATAATAAATAGGCAAATTAATATCGCCTCGGCCCGGATGCGGCTCTTCTTATTAAAGCCACGATCAATGTAAATAATGCTGATCCAATTACTGACCAGATAACTGGGAATGTTTTTCCTCCAACTTTAATAGCTAATAGCTCAGGCAAGCCAAATTTGCCTGCCAGCCACATGCCTATATAAGCGCCAATAAATCCAACGACAATAGATACAAGGCAACCGCCAAGATCATAGCCTGCGAGTGATTGTCCTACTCCTCCGCAAACTGCGGCAATAATAAGAAGTATCAATAATTGGGTGAGAGTCATAACTAATTTTAGCCCAAACGTAGCAATTTAAATGCCGTATCAGTTAAGATATTTTATTTAAGACCTAGTTAAAGCTTAATTACCACTCGGAGCTGTGGGCCTGGTGAGAATATCATCATTGCTTACTCCTTTCTTTTTTGATACATTTTCTGTAAGCTTTCCAAAATTCCATGTAAGTGCAAGTACACCGGCACGCCTGATCTGCCTGGTCATATTCTCGTTATAAAAATTCCTGTCTTTCGTTATCGTTTTGTAGTCATGCGTTTTTTCAAAGTAATTCACCGCTCTTAAAGAAATGTTGACTTTATTTTTAAATACTTTGTAATTGAGCGCAACATTATGCCATGTGCTGAATGGATACGTGGTTTGAATGGTCTGAGGGTCTTTCCATAGACCCAGGTAACTGCTTACTGTAAATTTATCAGTGAACTTATAACTGGTATTCAGATTAAAATTGCATCCGAGGCCGGTATTGGACTGTGATGCATCCGAATTATTTTTTACTGTGCTATACCGAAGTGAGCCTCCTATAGTGAGATTCCATTTTCGGGTGATCTTAGTATTCAAGTTCAAATTAAGGCTCGACTGAAATTCTTTTCCAATATTCAAACTTGTTGTTTTTGTAATCCCTGTTTGCGGATCAAAGGATGAATATTGAAGTATTTTATTACCACTGTAACTTCCTTCAATATTAATTCCCGCAAATGTATTTCCCTTACCATATCTGAGTTGTGCAGATAAGGCATGAACGGTTTGCGGACCAAGATCGGGATTCCCGTATGAAATATTCAATGAGTCATTATTGAAAACAAAAGGATTCAAATCCCAGATATAAGGACGTTGTAATCTCTTTGTATAACCAAACACCAATGTTGTTACTGAACTTACCCTATTGGTGAATTGAATATTGGGAAGCAATGTGGCGTAACTATTTTTTATTTGTGTGTTAGATGAGATGAAGTTGCCATCTACATTCGTGTATTCAATACGGGCACCCAAACGAAGACTTGATTTCTTTAACCGGAGACTGTACATGCTGTACAAGCTAATAACGTCCTGTGTGTATTTGAAATAATCAGTGTTGGACGGATTCATTTTATAATCAGCCGCGGAGCCATATTTGATAAGGCTTTCAAAGTCGGAGCTTGCACGGCGCAAAATTGCTTTTAATCCTCCTTCGAGCTTACCATTCTTTTTTATGGGGATGCTGTTATCGGCTTGGATGGTATATTGATTATTGACGGCATTACTATTATTAACTAAATAACGATCTGTGCCAGGGTTATCCTGGAAGCTGTTGAGTTTTGAATCACTTTTACCAAACTCTCCCAAAAACCGGATACTGAATTCTCGTTCTTTATTCTTTTTAAAATGTTTGATATAATCGCTTCCTACATTTATACCGGGATTATTGCTTTTATTATTAAGGCTATAATAACTTACTGTTGATGGTTCGGAAATAAAATCCGTGGTGATCGTTTGATCACTTACTGTTTTGTTCGACCAGCTGTCAACATTGGTGTATAAACTCAGCGTATTAAGACTGTCAACTTCCCAACTCAATTCAGCATTACCAAAACTCCAGCCGGCGCTGTTGCGTTGGTTGCCAGCGAGAGTTCTTTTGGTGTAAATGTCTTGTGTCGCCGGTATTGTAGTATTGGAATTATATTGTGATACAGGATCGCTATAGCCAGCATTCATAAAAACGCTTATACCCACTTTGCCAAATTTTGCATTTCCATTGATGGCATAATTGTTTACCTTATCGCTTGTCCGGTTAAAAGAAGAAAGAGTACCGTTATACCCAATCACTTTTTTCTTCGTGATGATATTGATCAGTCCTCCTACACCTTCACCGTCGTACTTTGCAGAAGGCGCAGTTATCACTTCTATTTTCGAAATGAGTGTGCCCGGGAATCCTCTTAAGGCCTCTTTGACATTCCTGACGAACATAGAAGTTTCCCTGCCATTAAGGAGCACTTTGAAGTTTGATTTGCCATTCACTTTTATATTATCTTCTCCATCCACAGATACAAATGGAGTTTTCCTCAGGATGTCAATAGCAGTTTCTGTTTTATTAGTTGGGTCATCTTCCACATTAAAAACAATTTTGTCATCACTCTGTTCCACCATTGGTCGTTGTGCAGTTACTACGACTTCTTTAAGCACACCCGTTGCCCGAGATAGTTGAACAGGGTCTATTTGCATATCACCGCTTTTTTGATCAACGTTGATATTGATCCTATTTTCAGCAAAGCCTGTATGTGTGAAAGAAAGAATATAATTTCCTGTATCCGGTTTATTCAATTGAAAGCTTCCATTTTCCTTTGATAAGGTTGTTTGCAGTGGGGCTGTAATATTTTTTTTAAAGATGCGTACCGTTACCAAAGCAAGGGGTTTGCTGCTATCGGAAACTGTTCCCGTCAGTTTCATTTTCGTTTGCGAAAACACATACCGGGGAAAAATTAATAAAATTGCTGATAAAAAAACGGACACTAAAAACTTTCTCATAAGTGTTGATTTTGCTGCTATGTTGATAATCGAAATATAAGGTTAACGAATTATTTCGTAGTCGGAGAGCTTTATTTGATAAAAGGCCACAAGTGAATGATGTGGGGTAAATGCCTGTGTTTAAGATGAGCCTGTTCATGGTTTGTCCATAGCCTGGCTCTTGAAATACTAAAAATGTTTTATGTAATGATTATAGTCCTCCTGCTGCCCTTGTCTATTTTTAAAAATAAGTCTCTAAATCTCATTGGCGGGCACCTGCAAGAAAGATATATTTTTGCAGGCAGCTGATAATTTTTCCTGATCCAAATATGATTGGTATGAGAAAAGCAACTGGATTAATTATTTTTTTCCTGCTTGATTTTTACATCACGTCAGCACAGTCGCTACCAGTTAACCGCCACTTATTTTTTTCAAATGACAGTGTAATAGAAACAACGTTGACTACCGATATAAAACTATTACG
>Ga0207712_10001712_pt1 | contig 14729 bp, 9 predicted proteins | sample KBSS44metaG_FD_184402 | JGI IMG/M metagenome (GOLD analysis project Ga0207712, IMG submission 184402) | Switchgrass rhizosphere microbial communities from Kellogg Biological Station, Michigan, USA - KBS S4-4 metaG (SPAdes) (version 2) | ecosystem: Host-associated > Plants > Roots > Rhizosphere >... | reverse complement strand
AAATTTTCTTCCCGTGGCGCGGGCGATCGATTTCCCCAAGCTCGTTTTGCCCACCCCCGGCGGGCCCACGAAGCAAAGGATAGAACCGCGCGGGTTTTTCACGAGTTGCCGTACGGCGAGATATTCGAGGATGCGATCCTTGATCTTCTCAAGGCTGTAGTGGTCTTCGTTGAGAACCTCTTCGGCCTTAGCCAGATCGCGAATCTCTTTCGACTTCTGTTTCCAGGGCACGCTCAGCAGCCAGTCAATGTAGGTGCGCGAAACGGTCCCTTCGGCTGACATCGGAGGCATGGCTTCCAGGCGATGCAACTCCTGCATGGCCTTTTCCCTGGCCTCATCGGGCATGCCGGCTTCTTCAATCTTCTTTTTCAGCTCATCCAGTTCCGTCTTCTCGTCTTTACGGCCCAGTTCCTTGTGAATCGCCTTGATCTGTTCGTTCAGGTAATACTCTTTTTGCGCCTTCTCCATCTGACGTTTGACGCGCGTCTGGATGGTGCGATCGAGCTGTCGCTTTTCCAATTCAGTATCCAGCAGCTCGATTAGCCTTTGCAGGCGGGCTTGCGTAGAAAAGATCTCCAACAGCCCCTGCTTATCTTCGACTGAAATTCGGAGTTGCGATGCCAGCGCATCCGCGAGATGCGAAGGATCCTGATTGCGCAAAGCAGTTTGCAAAGCGTCTGTCTGTGCATCAGGCGCCAATCGCAAGTGCTGTTCGACCAACTGACCAATCTTTTGCACGAGCGCATCAACGCGCGGCCCGTCTTCGTTAACGATGGGAGCTCGACGCACGAGAGCAGTAAACGCACCCGCATTGTTTTCCACCCGTACGGTGGTTGCGCGTTCACGGCCTTCAACTACGACTTTGATCTGACCATTGTCCTGTTTTTGTGACTGGAGAATCCGGCCCAGAGTCCCAATTGTGTAGATCTGATCCGGCGTTGGCTCATCAACCGTCGCATCGTGCTGTGTGGCCAGGAAAATCGTGCGGTCCGAGGCCAGCGCCTGCTCGAGGGCGCGGACTGACCCGGGACGTCCGATTTTGAAAGCAACCTTGGTAAACGGAAAGATGACGACGTCACGGATCGGGACCATAGGATAACGCGCCACGTCAGCAGGAGTGCGGTCTGTGTATTCTTCCATGATTCGAATAAATGAGACTTTCGTGGGAGTTCTAGTAACGCCTATAAACGCTCAATAGCCGGCCACTCGAAGGTTGCGAATAAGGGCGAGCCGCCAACCGCCGTCTCGCCCTTTTTATCAACGGAGATTGTAGACTATTTATGCGGAACCTGCCACCAAGTAAATGCATAAAACCCTTATTAGCGGTGGTTGGTTTCGCCCGGGAAACCCCTGTTTGTTATAAGGAAAACTCAACAAAGTTGCGGGTATGAATAACCCCTACGGCGTAGCCCGCCAATGAGGGAGTACTAGCGCCATTCGCAGGCCCCTACGCTTCTAACGTCCTTAATCAACGTCGACGTCCTCGTCCGTAACCCCGGCAAAATCCTTGAGTCGTTCGGCTGCAAGCCTTTCAAGCCGTCGTGCTTGAGTTAACAAAGTTCTCCGAAGACCTCGAGAGACCTTTCGCTCGCTGATAACGCGAGCCAAACTAGCAATTGTGTTCGCGCGCCGAGCTATGCGAATGTCGGGATGTTTTCGAGCAGGGTAAATATCCGCCGGAATAATTCGGCCACGATAGTCTTTAGGGAGCTTTAGGACCGCCATTGATGAGGGCGGTTTCTCATTGAGGACTGCGGCTAGTTTGGATTCTTTAAGGAGCTTCTGGAATACCGTGTATTCAGCGCGAGAAAGACGCTGGCGCGCTTCGGTTTCGCTAATATCAAAAAAACTAAGTGGCCAGACCCTTATCTCCGCAACCTCGAAGGGGTCCAAGACATTCATTGCGACTGCGTCTGTTCGCTGATTCGTGAGGTGTCTTCCAATTCGTGAACTTAGACCCTCGTATGTTTTTCCGACGTAGATTGGCTCCCCGTCAAAATCGTAAAAAGCGTAGATTCCATATTTGGAAGCGCCGATGCTCTTGCCATTTGGATCTTTCGTTTGAAGGAAGGTTCGAATCTCCTTCCGAATCGCCTCGACATCCCCAGCTAGCTGGACTGGTTTTATCTTAGGCGCGGGTGGCTCTGCGGTAGGAAAGGCCTTTCGTTTCTTTCTTGGAGTGCGTTTGTCTGCCATGTTCCTCTTTCCAAACGACGTTTAGATAGTTCTCGGCAATCCAACGAATTGCCGGCACACAGACAGCATCGCCAAATCCAAAGAGTGCCTGATTGAGGGGGACATCAATATTAAAGTTATCGGCCCCCATCAAGCGGGCGCACTCGCGAGCAGTCAAAAGGCGTACTTGATAGGTGCCATGCCCAGCTTTGAACAAGATTTGCCGTCCACTTCCACCACGAGGGGTGCGAAGACAACCGGCAATACCATCTGTCCTTAGTTCGGCCATGGACTTACCGTTTCTGACTCGCCTGAATACTGTTCCATAAGACCATTTTGGCGTCGCAATTAACGTATCAGCGGTTTTTCGGTGACGTGGGCTCATTTGCTCGAGCAAATACTTTGCGCGATCATTCGACCACCACGCTTCAGAGTCTGCCGGAAGGCTCTGTAACACATCCTGTAGCCGTAATTCCGATAGTGGAGGACTCGGCAAACTCCGTATACGCCACTTGATATCTGGATGACTCAAAATGAACTGAATCAGAGCATTCGGCCGAATTTGTGTTTCATTAGAGAGTTGCTCGATCCCAGATGCATCCTCATCCACCTTAGTTGCGACAACAAACAAACGCCGCCGACTTTGAGGAACGAAAGACGCCGCATCAAGAATGAAGGGATCAACAACATAACCCAAGTCGTTTAGCGCAAACATCGCATCCTCGAAGTCCCGTCCACCATTGGAGGATAGGAATCCTGTCACGTTCTCAATTAGTATCAGATGTGGAAGGCGGTCAGGGATTCTTTCCAAAACCCGAATAAAACCCCAGAAGGCAGATGAATTCTTCCCATGCAGCCCTTCACGCGAGCCAGCCAGCGAGAGGTCATTGCACGGGAATGACGCAGTCGCCAATCCAACGGTTGGAATTTGAGATGAGGAAAGCGCATTGATATCCCCCGGCACAAAATGATCGTTGCCATCGGGGAAGTGTGCCTTATACATCTCCTCTTTCTGGGGATCGATGTCATTAGCGAAAATGGTTCTCCAGCCTTCCAGCTCAAGCCCTAGGCGCATCAAACCTATTCCAGCAAAAAACTCGGCAACAGTCTTGGTTGGCTTCTTGTTTCTAAATTGTAAAGCTTTGGACAAGGTCTTCCCTATTCGTTTGGTCCCAGGGCTTTCGCCACTCGTTTTAGGACCATCGATTCGCGATGTAATTCATGTTCCCAGATTCGTACAACCTTCCAGCCCTCTTTTCGCAAACGCAGTGTGGTCATCCTATCACGGATCATATTTCGAGAGATTTTTTCGTTCCAATACACCCTATTATTAACAGGCATTCTCAAATGCTTTGCGCAGCCGTGCCAAAAACAACCATCCACGAATATAACAACTCTCTGTTGCCGGAATGTAAAGTCAGGCTTCCCGGGCAAGAGCAAATGACGGCGCCAACCTCTTATGCCATGGCGTCGAAATATTTCTACTAACTTTGTTTCTGTGAGCTTATTGTGGGTGGAACGGACAGCAGCCATTATTTCCGAACGCTTCTTCTTCGGAAACATATCCATTAGCTTACTACCAAGATTCGGTTGGATTTAGGCCGCCGCGCCGTCAATGCCGGTCAGGCTTTCACCGGGAACAGCGCGCCGGCGCTCGACCATTTCGCTGGTGATGCAGAATTCCTTGATGCGCTTCTGAGAAGGCATGGTGTACATCGCCTCAAGGAGCAGTTCTTCCAGAATCATCATTAGCCCGCGTGCACCGACTTTCCGTTCAACTGCCTGCCGGGCAACGCATTTGAGCGAATCTTCCGTGAACTTCAGTTTCACGTTGTCGAACTCAAATTTCTTCTGATACTGCTTCACCAGGGCGTTCTTTGGTTCGGTAAGAATCTTGATCAGCGCTGCTTCATCCAGTTCTTCGAGAACGCCGCAAACCGGCAAGCGGCCGACAAATTCCGGAATCAAGCCAAATCGAATTAGGTCTTCCGGTTGTACGTTCGCCAGCGCCTCAGCCTGCCGCTGACTTCCCGACTTAACTTCCGCATGGAAGCCGAGCGATTTGTTACGCAGCCGCCGTTCGATCACTTTCTCCAACCCCACAAAGGCGCCGCCGCAAATAAAAAGAATATTGGTCGTGTCAACCGGGAAGAATTCCTGGTGTGGATGCTTGCGCCCGCCCTGGGGCGGAACGTTGGCGACTGTGCCTTCCAGAATCTTCAAGAGCGCCTGCTGCACGCCTTCGCCTGAGACATCGCGAGTGATCGATGGGTTCTCGTCTTTGCGGCAAATCTTATCGACTTCGTCGATGTAGATAATGCCCTGTTGCGCGCGCTCCACATCGCCATTCGCCGCCTGCAGCAGCTTCAGAATAATGTTTTCCACGTCTTCGCCGACATAGCCGGCTTCCGTCAGCGTGGTGGCATCGACAATGGTGAAGGGAACGCTCAGCAAGCGGGCGAGTGTCTGCGCCAGCAGAGTTTTGCCCGTACCGGTGGGACCGATCAGCAGGATGTTCGACTTTTGAATCTCGACTTCGTTCCGCCGGCGCGTCAGCTCAATGCGTTTGTAGTGTTGATAAACCGCAACGGCGAGCCGCTTTTTAGTTTCATCCTGGCCGATGACGTATTCGTCAAGAAAGTCTTTGATCTCGCCGGGCTTGGGAAGCGGCGGGCGTGAGGCGACCTGCTCTGCCTGTTGATCGTCGGTGATGATCTCGTTGCAGATGTCGATACATTCATTACAAATGTAGACGGTTGGGCCCGCAATGAGCTTCTTAACTTCATTCTGCGATTTACCACAGAACGAACAGCGCAAAGTGTCATCGGTTCGTCGTACCATAGGCGTCCCTTTAAGAGTTTGCGTTCGGGCGGTTGCTGGCGCCGCTATTCGCGGTGCGCTATCACTTCATCTATTAAACCATATTCCTTCGCTTGCGCGGCGGACATAATACGATCGCGCTCAACGTCGCGCTCAACCTGTTCGAAGGGCTGACCTGTATGAGTGGCGATAATCTGTGAAGTAAGCTCGCGCATACGAATGATTTCTTCAGCCTGAATGCGGATGTCAGTAGCCTGACCCTGGGTGCCACCTGATGGCTGGTGGATCAATATTCGGGAATTCGGCAGGGCAAACCGCTTGCCCTTTGTGCCGGCCGCCAACAGCAATGCTCCCATCGAAGCGCATTGTCCCACGCAGATGGTTGTCACATCGGGGCGGATAAACTGCATCGTGTCGTAGACGGCCATGCCGGCCGTTATCGATCCGCCCGGAGAGTTGATGTAGATATTAATGTCTTTTTCCGGATCCTCGGCTTCCAAAAAGAGTAGCTGGGCCACAATCAAATTCGCGATCTGATCGTCAATTGGTGTGCCGAGGAAAATGATGTTGTCTTTCAGCAGGCGGGAATAAATATCAAACGCGCGCTCGCCGCGCGACGTTTGCTCTACGACCATCGGGACCAGTGCCATTTTCGTTAAGCCTCGGGTAATTCGTATCTGTCGGAAGCAAATATAAGATTTTCCATTTGTCGTTTTTCAATTGTCATTCTTCATCGATCGAAAAAGGAGTTGTTTGGTTCGTTCTTTCGTTCCATTCGATGACAAATGAGAAATGGCAAAGGAGAAATGGAAATCCGTTTTCTACTCTTCTGTCTTATCGGACTCGGTCTCGGTCGGCGCGATCCATTCTGCATCGGTCACGCGCGCGTTTTCGACCAGCAACTCCAGCGCTTTTCGATTGCGCAATCTGTCGGCGATGCTACGTTCGCCCCCCTGCTTTGTCAAGGCACTACGCACTTGCGCTTCGCTCTGTCGCATGGCTTGTGCATAGGCCTTGATCTCGGTGTTAACTTCTTCATCGCTGACTTCGATTTTCTCTTCCTCGGCAATCCGATCGAGTAGCAGCGAGCCGCGCAGATCTCGTTCAGCCTGGTCCTTCATTGAGTCACGCGCCTTCTCCCAATCGAACTCCTGGCTCCGCGGATCCATGCCGTGATCGATCATGTTTCGCACGACTGACTGTAGATTCTGGTTGGTCTGGTGCTCCAACAAAGACTGCGGCACTTCGAACGGGTGCGCGTCGACCAACTTCTGCAACAGTTCACTCCGCAGAGTGTTCGTCGCTTCGCCGGTTGCTCGCTGAGCCAGATCCTCACGAATCTTTCCGCGCAGGGTATCGAGCGAATCAAGATCTTCACCCATGCTCTGCGCCCATTCGTCATCGAGCTCCGGAAGTTCCTTGAGGCGCACCGCCGTCACTTTGGCGGTGTAGTCAAGCCGCTTCCCGGCCAGGCCTTTTGAACTGAAATCCTCAGGATAATTGACGGTAAAGGCTTTTTCGTCGTCGGGTTTGACGCCCAGTAGGTTCTCGGTAAACTCCGGTTGCACGCCGGCGCCGCCAAGCTGAATATCGACGTCTTCAACGTTGATGTCTTCTGCCTCGGGTGTCTCGACGAACTTGCCGTTGATATTAACCGTCACGGTGTCGCCGAGTTCAGCTCCACGATCTTCAACCGGCTGGAGCGACGCCGAGGATTCGCGCAATCCGGCGAGCACCTCTTCTACGTCCTCATCCTTCACTGGACGCACTCGTCGCTCTGCTTCCAGTCCGCGATACTCGCCGAGTTTAAATTCGGGAAAGACTTCCACATCCACCTGGACCTTCAGCGCTTCCTGCCCGAGCTTGTCCAGTCCCTCCGTTTTGTCGGGTTGCAAATTGGGTTGGCCGATCACCGCGAGCGAGTGTTCGCCAATCGCTTCATTGATTGCGTTTGGCAGAAGCTCCTGCATCACTTCGCCTTCAATGGCTTCCTTAAAACGTTTGCGAATGAAGGAGCGCGGCGCGTGGCCGCGGCGAAAGCCCGGGACGTTCGCATTCTTCGCCACGGTGTCGCTGATCCGATCGTAGGCTGCGCGCACCACGTCAGGCTCGATCTCTATCTTAAGTTCCTTACGTGTGTCGGAAACGTTGATGACTTCGCTCTTCATTGCAAAATAAAACCCGTTGCGACGCGATGTTCGGCATCGCAACGGAATCCTTCCTTCTAAATAATCATGAAATCGATTTTGAGTTTACTTGACTGCTTACTGCTCACCGCTCACTCTTACGTGGTGCGAAAGGGGGGACTCGAACCCCCACACCTTTCGGTACCAGATCCTAAGTCTGGCGCGTCTGCCAATTCCGCCACTTTCGCTCGTAACCTCAATCAATCAAACCGTGCATCAGAATAGCATGCACGACTTGGCGAAGTCACAAGCGCACTGCTTCGCAATTACAACGTTCGCGTTAGTTTGGAAAGCGACCGCGGGGCATCGGCGTCCAGGCCTTTTGCGTCGGCCAATAACGCCGCAAAAAGTTGCGCCGGAATGATGTAGGGAATCGGCGCGAGGAATTCATCGATCTCGCGGGGCATGATTACCGCGCGCGAACACAGCGCGGCCGTTTCCAGGTCTCCGGTAATCGCCACCGTGTCGGCGTGGAGTTCGCGCAGTCGTCTGATTAGCTCTTTAGTTCCTCCCAGCATCACGCCCGGCGGTGCAAAAAGGATCACCGGAAAATGCCGCTCCACCATCGCGAGTGGCCCATGCAGAAAATCGGCGGAGGAAAAACGTTCCGCCACGACGTAGCACGTTTCCATCAGTTTCAAAGCCAGCTCATAGGCATTTGCATAGGCCAGGCCACGCCCGACCACCACGCAATTTTCCATGAACACAAAACGCTGGACCAGTTCACGAATTGCAGTTTCCTGCTCCAAAGCCCGCGCGGCGAAATCGGGAATGGCATTGTAGTCAAACGGCGGAGCTTTTTCGGCGAGCGCCGTGGCCAGCATGTAGAAAAGTATCATCTGGCCCGTATAGGTTTTCGTGGCCGCCACTGCACGTTCGCGGCCGCCATGCATCAGCAGCGTTTCGTCGACCAGATCGACCATGGCCGAATCTGCTTCGTTGGTGATGCCGACTGTGTACGCACCGCCAGCGCGTGCGTTTTCCAGAACTCGGTTGATGTCCTCACCTTCACCGGATTGCGAAACTCCGACCATGAGCGCGTGGCCCAACTTAAGTTTCGCGCCGTATAGCGTGTGCACCGACGGCGCCGAAAGTGAAACGGGAATGCCTGTGGTTATCTCCAGCAGGTAACGTCCGAAGAGCGCGGCGTTATCGGAACTGCCGCGCGCGACCAGAACGATCAAATCAATGTCGCGCGCTTTGAGGAACGAGCCGAGGCGCGCGATCTTTGCCTGTTCGGCGGCGATCGTTGCGCGCAACGCGGCTGGCTGTTCGCCAATTTCCTGAAGCATTAAGGACATAAGAATAGAGACTGCTTAATCCCACCGTTTAGAGTCGGGCTACTGCCCGACTCGGCGGGCGGTAGCCCGCCGCTAAACAATTGATGTGTTCAAATAAACAGTTGATATATTCAAATCTGACCGATCGGAAGAGTAACCATTTGTATTCGCCGCAGTTTTCAGGTAAATACTCGCACGCTCTTGAACGCCCTCAGTTGCAGTCATCTTGCAGTCAATGCCGCACACTCTAACACGAAGCCGCATTTTCTTTCTGGTACTGTCTTTCGCCGCTTGCCTGATCGCCAGTGCGCAAACTGTGACCCGGGCTCAAGACAGAACGGTCGTATGGATGCCCAGGCTCATCCCTCAACCAAAACAGGTGTTGCCGAGTTCTGGCGGATTCTATCCTGGCGCCGGCCCTCGCATTGTGTTGGCCGACCCGCGGTCAGAGGAGGATCGATTTGCGGCGCTGGACTTCGCTGCTGACTTTAAGGAAATGACCGGCATCGCAGCCTCAATCCGGCAGGGAAGCGGGCGCCGCGCAATTCTCATCGGTCTGATCGATCACCCTCGAGTTCGCGCAGCCCTCAACCGAGCCTCTGTTGATGTACCCCTGACGCTAAGCGATGAAGGATACGTCGTGGTGTCCGATTTCGATGGGGTAGTCGTCGCGGGCAAGACAACTGCCGGTACCTTCTATGGCTTGCAGACAATGAAACAATTAGTGCGCTTCGACCACGGGACGGCCATCATTCCCGCGGTGCGCATTATCGATTGGCCCGCCATGCGCTGGCGCGCGGTTTCAGACGACATCAGTCGTGGTCCAGTGCCCACCGTCGACTACATCAAACGCCAGATTCGCACCGAAGCCTATTTCAAAATGAACATGCACTCCTTTTATATGGAGCACACGTTCGGCAGCGAGTCGCACCCGCTGATTGGCCCGGCAGGTGGCTCTTTGACGCCGGCGGAGATTCGCGAGCTGGTGGCTTATGCGCGGCGCTATCACGTTGAGCTGGTGCCGGAACAGCAAACATTTGGTCACTTGCACAAGGCCCTGCGCCTGGAAAAATACGCGCCGCTGGCTGAGACACCTCAAGGCGATGTGCTGTCCCCGCAGCAAGCGGGAAGTTACACGCTGGTCGCTGATTGGTATCGCGAACTGAATGAACTATTTCCCGGCCAGTTTTTTCACATAGGCGCGGACGAAACGTTCGAGCTGGGCGAGGGTCAGAGTCGTGAGGCGGCTCGAGAGCGAGGCGTCGGTAGGATTTACTTTGAGCATCTCGATCGCGTGCGTGCCGTGTTGCAGCCTTACAAACGCCGCCTGATGTTTTGGGGTGACATCGCACTTCACCATCCTGATTTGATAGGCAGCGTGCCCAAGGACATGATTGCTCTGAATTGGCAATATGGAGCGCGCGAGGATTTCAACTCGGTCATCAAGCCGTTCAAGGACGCCGGGCTCGATCAGTTTGTCTGCCCCGGCGCCAGCAACTGGAACCAGATTTTTCCCAATATTGAAAACGCGACGAAGAACATCGTGCACTTTGTCCGCGACGGGCAAAACGCCGGCGCCATGGGAATGATGAATACGACATGGGACGACGATGGCGAAACTCTTTTTGAAACTGCCTGGTACCCGATCGTGCTGGGAGCGGCCGCGTCGTGGCAGTCAGGTGAACTGGATGTCGCAAGGTTTGATCGAGATTTCGATTGGGCGTTCTTCGGCAACGACGGCGATCAGTTTGTTAAGGCGACCCACACGCTGGGAAGTGTTCCGGAAGGATTAATGGCGGGAACGACTGACGAACTGTTTTGGCGCGACCCTTTCACCACGCCATTTCAAATTCAGATAAGGAGTCTCGCCCAAAAGACGCGACAGATGCGGCTGGCGGTTGAGGAGGTTTCTGAAACACTCATGCGGAACGAAGGGCGCGCGCGAAGAAATCGGTCGACGATTGCGGCGATGCAACTCGCCGCCCAGCGTTACGATCATCTGGGCCATCGCATGCAGACGGTGCAAAAGTTCAGCGACGAATACTGGACCGCGTATCTGAACCTGGGCGATCGGACCAAGGCCCGGAAGCTGCGTTACTACAGCAGCGCCATTTACAACAACATGCGCGAGCTGGCGGAGGAACTGGCAATTCTGAAGGAAGGTTATCGCCGGCAGTGGCTCGCTGAGAATCGTCCCTACTGGCTGGACAGCGTGTTGGCGCGTTACGATCAGATGATTCTGCTTTGGTTGGAGAAGAGCCGGGCCACGGATGAAGTGCTGCGGAATTATCAAACCACCTCGACGCTGCCAAGTCCTGAGGAGTTTGGCCTTGGACCAAGGCCCGCGTCGTCGCCGCGATAACTACGTGCGAGTTTAGCGAAGCTCTTTGGAGTGCGCCGACCTGTCGGCGCTTTCAAGTGGATGCGACCGTTGCATCCCTCGGGCCCATAAGAAAGCGGCGACAGGTCGCCGCACTTTAAAGAGCTTTGCTGTTAGGATAAATGACTGAATCACCCCCAACAAATTCACGACTCGTTTCCCTCGATGTCTTTCGCGGCATTACCATCGCCGGCATGGTGCTGGTGAATAACCCCGGTTCGTGGAGTCACATTTATTGGCCACTCGATCATGCCGAGTGGCATGGTTGGACGCCCACGGATCTGATTTTTCCTTTCTTTCTTTTCATCGTCGGCGTCGCCATTCCACTCGCATTTGCGCGCCGCCTGGAAGCCGCTGGTTCGCGCCGCGCCCTGTTCATGAAGGTGATTCGGCGAACGCTAATCATCTTTGGGCTCGGCCTCTTCCTTGCCGGCTTTCCCTATTTCCACCTTTCAACGATGCGAATTCCCGGCGTGCTGCAGCGCATCGCCGTCTGTTACTTCTTTGCGGCGATAATTTTCTTGACGACTCGCGCCCGCACTCAACTAATCATTCTCATCGTCTTGCTGGTGGTTTATTGGTTGCTGATGACGCGCGTCCCGGTACCTGGTTTCGGGTCGGGCGATCTCGGTAAGGAAGGGAACCTCGCTGCATATATGGACCGCGCAGTTTTTGGCGTTCACGTTTGGGCCCAGGCGAAGGTCTACGATCCGGAAGGACTGTTAAGCACGATGGGTGCGCTCGCGACCACGTTGATGGGGGTGCTAACCGGGCAACGCCTGCGTTGCGCGACGCGGACTCCGGTGGAAAAGGTTGCCGCGATGTTTGTGGCGGGCGCGTTTTGCATCATGGCTGGTTGGACGTGGAATGCCTGGTTTCCGATCAACAAAGCCCTATGGACGAGCTCTTATGTGTTGTTCACCGGCGGCATCGCGCTGCAGTTTCTCGCACTCTGTTATTGGCTAATTGACATCAAGGGCTACCTGACCTGGACTAAACCGTTCGTCATCTTTGGCGTGAACGCGCTCGCGCTCTTCGTCGGCTCAGGAATAATGGCGCGCCTGCTGACATTGATTAAGGTCCCGCGCGGCGACGGTTCGCGACCGGCGCTGAAGACAGTCTTGCACAACGCGATGTTTGCTTCGTGGGCCTCGCCAATAAACGCATCGCTGCTGTTCGCGATAGCATTTATTCTGATTTGGCTTTTCCTGATGTGGCTGCTGTACCGGAAGAAGATTTACATCAAGGTGTGAAGAGCGTCCAATTGATTCCCCTCCCATTGGGAGGGGTTAGGGGAGGGCTTACGGGGCAAGAAAGTAAATGATCTTACGCGCGGCCTCGAAGGCCGAGCGTGCTCTTTTTTAAGTTAGTGCGGGCCAAAGCCCTCCCAAACACTCCCAGAGGGAGGGCTGATACAGCCCCAGGAGCGTAGAATATTCAAGCTAGGACACCACCCAGGCCGCGCCGAAGGAGAAATGCAAATGCAAACTTACATCGCATTAATGCGCTGGACGCAACAGGGAATCAACAAAGTTAAGGACAGCCCCGGACGATTAGACGCAGGTCGCAAGGCATTTCAGGAGATCGGCGTGCAGATCAAAGACACCTACCTGACGATGGGCCGGTATGATTTGGTTTGCGTGATTGAAGCGCCCGATGACGAAACATTGGCGCGCGCTATGTTGTCCCTGGGAGCGCAGGGCAACATCCAAACCGAAACGCTGAAGGCCTTCACCGAGGATCAGTATCGCCGAATCACCAGTGCAGTGTGATCTTGTCAGAACCGCCTGCGGTAGCGGGCGGGCCCTCTGAATTGCGGAAAGCGAATTTCGGATTGCGGGTTTGAATTCGCGCCCGCCAGCTACCGGAGCTGTTTGCCATAACCGTGGCCGCGAATAACTCGACCTGCCAGCACTGGCGTGCGCTTACCGCCATCAACCTCGATCTGCCCATTCACAATCACATACTCGATGCCGGTTGGATATTGGTTCGGCATATCAAACGTCGCGCGATCCTGTACGGTCTCAGGATTGAAGATAGTGATGTCGGCAAACATGCCGGAGCGCAGCAGGCCACGGCCACGATCTCGCAGCCCCACCCGGGCCGCGGGCATCCCCGTCATTTTGTGAATGGCCTGCTCCAGAGTCAGCAAATGCTCGTCGCGAACGTAGTGCGAAAGAATTCTGGGATAGCTACCCCACCCTCGCGGATGCGATTTTGCTTTAGAGAGCGGGCCGTCCGTGGCCCGGGCGCCACTGTCGGTGCAGATGCTGACGAAAGGCGAGCGAAGTGCGGCGCGCACGTCGTCTTCCGACATCATGAAGTAAATCGCGCCGGTCTGACCGTGGTCCGCCAGAATCAAATCGAAAAGGGCGTCGAGCGGGTCCTTCCTTTGTTGCACCGCGATCTCAGAAAGGCGCTTGCCTTGCAGATCCTCGAGATCGCGATTCACGACCGAACCGATTAATACTCCGGCGGCGCCGCCGCTGCCGAGGTAAATATTCTCCCAATCTTTTGAGTCGGTCATGATTTCCTGCTTCAGCTGCTGGCGAATCCGCGCGTCGCCCAGGCGTTGCAGCATTTTTTCAGTTCCACCTTCCAGAACCCACGGCGGCAGGCAGGCGGTAAGTGAAGTGCTGGCCGCGATGTAGGGATAAACGTCGGCGGTGATCTTCAGCCCGCGACGGTTGGCCGCTTCAATGCGCTCCAGAATCTGTGGCATGCGTCCCCAGTTCTTTTTGTAAGCAGTCTTCAAGTGCCAGATTTCCACGGGAATATTCGCCCGTGTCGCAATCTCAAAGACCTCCCGCAGTGACTCGTCGAGCGCGTTTGCTTCGCTGCGTTGATGGGTGGCGTAGATGCCGTGATATTGGCGCGCGACTTTTGCCAGTTCAACCAGCTCATCCGTATTGGCAAAGCGCGCCGGCACGTATTGCAGAGAACTTGAGAGACCGAGCGCGCCTTCCTTCATTGCAGCGGCGACCAGGTTTTTCATTTGCTCCAGTTCGGCCGGTGTAGGCGGCCGATTATCAAACCCGACCACGTATTCGCGAACCTGGGTCGCACCAACAAAGGTCCCCAGGTTCACGCCGCTGCCCTGTTTCTGCAGCCGGTGGAAATACTCGTCGAGCGTGCGCCAGTCGACGGTGAGTCCGTATCGCCGGTTGAAATCTTCGTTCTCTTTTATTAACCGTTCGTTGGTGGGCGCGATTGAGTCACCTTCGCCCGTGATCTCGGTTGTCACGCCCATCATCACTTTGCTCATCGCGCGAGGATCAATCAGCAGATAATTCTCCGATTGGCCCAACATGTCGATGAAACCGGGGGCCACCACCAGGCCGCGCGCGTCGATTGTGCGTTTCCCCCGCAGCCGCGCGAAGTTCCCAACCCCCAGGATAAGGTCGCCGTTGATCGCCAGATCCGCATCGTATGCACGACCTCCTGCGCCATCGATGATTCGGCCGTGCTTGATCAGCAGATCGACTTCCAGCGGGGTTTTGACATTGAGGTTCTCGCCTGCGGTGTGGCTCCTAACGTTGGTTGATGGCGAGAATAGTAATGGACTCATAATCGTCAACAGCAGAAAAACGGACAGTCTCATGGCGTCTCCAAAGGTTCTCGGGTAATCTGTAACGAAACTCGGCGCGGATTATAATCACAGAACCCGAAAGTCAGAACCCCCCTGCGGTAGCGGCGGGCCGGATCGATAATGTCACAAGCAAACAAAGAAAGAACCAGCGTCACCCTGGACGATGTCGCGCGCGCGGTCGAAGGCAAACTGACCGGCGATGGTGGTAAGGCCGTGATTGACGTCACGCACGACTCGCGACAGACCCAGCCTGGCAGTTTATTTGTCGCAGTGCGCGGCGAATTGTTCGACGCTCACAA
>Ga0207712_10001704_pt1 | contig 14760 bp, 12 predicted proteins | sample KBSS44metaG_FD_184402 | JGI IMG/M metagenome (GOLD analysis project Ga0207712, IMG submission 184402) | Switchgrass rhizosphere microbial communities from Kellogg Biological Station, Michigan, USA - KBS S4-4 metaG (SPAdes) (version 2) | ecosystem: Host-associated > Plants > Roots > Rhizosphere... | reverse complement strand
TGCCGGATTAAATGAAATGGAACATCGTGGTTTTAGTTCTTCATTGATAAGAGGAGTGGTGGCGAGTTATCAAAAAATTGCGAAGGATTAAGCTATTATTGCCAAAAATTTCTTTTCCATTTTAGAAATTTATTTTTCATGCAATGTCCGCAAGGTCTGTAACCTTCGTTGATTGCTTCTTTTTCCGAACAAAAGAAAACACGGTTCTTTGTTTTCATTTTTTTGCCTGAATTGCATGACAGCGTTCCGTAATTTTTTAATCTTTTATTTCCCCCTGAGATAATTTTGCTGCTCTTAATCAGCGACTTTAATTTTTGTTTTTCTAATTCGATATGATGAAACATACACAGTGGGTCAAACTATTTTTCCAAAGAAGAATATTTAGCAGCTTCCCAGCCGATCATTGCCATTTTGCGGTTGCTTCCCCAGTGATACTGGCCGAAAGCACCTGTTGATTGAATAACGCGATGACACGGAATTAAAAAAGCTACAGGATTATCACCAACCGCAGAGCCTACTGCCCGTGACGCCTTAGGACTATGAAGCTGTTCCGCAATACTCCCATAAGTTGATAATCCTCCCATTGGAATCTTCAAAAGCGTTTCCCAAACTTTCAGTTGAAATGCGGTGCCTTTCAGGTGCAATTTTATTTTATTGAGATTCTTCCAATCCTTTGTAAAAATGTACAAGGCATTTTGCTGAATGAGGTCAACCATTTGTTTGAATTGCGCATTGGGGAAATTATTTTTCAATGCTACCAATGCTTCCTGTTCATTATCAGCAAAGGCCATATAACAAATCCCTTTGGAAGTGGATGCTACAAGTATATATCCAAACAGTGTTTCGGCAAAACTGTAATTGATCAATAAATTTTCTCCGCCGTTTTTATATTCACCCGGCGTCATGCCTTCAATGTTGATGAAAAGATCATGCAATCTTCCTGTACCTGAAAGTCCGGTTTCAAAAGCCGCATCAAATAAACTCGCCTGTTTATCTTTCAAAATACTTTTTGCATGCTCCACACTTATGTATTGCAAAAATTTCTTCGGACTTACACCTGCCCAATCGGTAAACAAGCGTTGAAAATGATAGGGACTTAAATGAATTTTTTCCGCCACTTCATCCAGGCCGGGTTGTGATTTAAAATTTGTTGTTATATAACCAATAGCTTCTTCAATACGGCAGAAATTGGTTGTTTTATTTTCTTTCATTGTTTTTCTTTTTTGATAACCAAAATTAGGAATGAGAAAAACGGTAGCCAACCCGATACTTGCTCAGTTTTTAGATAAAAGTTATCAGCATTTTTATAAGTCCATAAAAAAAGAATCACACTAAATTTATCATATAAAACCTGGTAATGAAGGCTAATAGCATTGCTATGTTAACCGGTCTCTTATCAATCTTTGATATTGAAGCGCTGATAAGGTATGGCGGATTGATGATTGTTCTTCTTTTAGTGTATGGCTCTACGGGTTTATTTTTCTGTTTCTTTATACCCACCGGCGCTGTATTATTTACAGCAGGATTATTTGTTGCTACAGGCGGGCTGCACCATAATATTTTCATCGTTTGCAGTTTGTTGATCCTTGCTTCTGTTTTGGGCAATCTTACAGGTTATTGGTTTGGATGGAAAGCCGGCCCGGCATTATACCGCCGGAAGGATTCAAAATTTTTCCGCAAGCATCATCTTACAACAGCCGAATCTTTTTATAAAAAATATGGATGGCTTGCACTAACAATCGGGCTATATCTTCCCATCGTCCGGACATTTGCATCTACGGTTGCAGGAATGGTGAAACTAAGTTTTCGTCGTTTGATTTTTCTGACATTTACAGGCTCAGTTGTTTGGATATTAAGTTTTGTATTGCTGGGATATTTTATTGGTAAGATGCCTTTTTTAAAGCCATGGTTAAAATATATTATTATACTATTTATTCTCGTAGTTACCATACCAATGATCATCTGGATAAGAAAGGAATTAAAAAGTTTGCGAAAAGAAAATAGAGATAGAAAATTATAAAATAAATTTTGCTGCTTCCCAGCGATGATTGTATTGCGATATGTTTTTGCAGCCTATCGTTTTATTTAATGTCAGACTATACAAAAGTGAAAGGGTTATTAGATGGAATGTGTGTTATTTTAATACCCGGCACTTTGGGCTGTAACCATTTTGCGGCATATTCCATACCCGCTTCTTCACTTACGGAATGACCCAGCACCAGCAAAGAAGTTTTCTGTCCCATCAATTGCCCATCCCGCACTCTTTCCACCGTTTCCCATTCCCTCGTCTCGCCGCTTAATATCACGTCTGGTTTGTTTTGCTGAATTACGGGGATCTGCGCCCGGGGATCCATATAACCAAATGCAAGGTAAATAGTACTGCATAGTTGTTTCAGGTTGCCGACCACTCTTACCATCGAAATGCCCAGCTTTTGTTTAGCAAGATCAGCTATTGATTGTATGGTCATTGGTTTGGATAAGGTAATCATGCGGGGTGTATCTGGATTATAATATTTTTCCCATCCCAATTTTATTAAATTACCCATAGCAATGCCATCTGGCTTGTGTGCATGCCAGTGATCATGAAAACGCCAGATAGCGATCTTATATTTATTTAATAGTCCGATTTTATACTTATAGGCATCATCATCTTTCAGCCATTCTGTTTCATCATTATTATTATAAAAGGGTGTTTCGTGAGCAATAATAAAATTAGCTCCGGCTTTATACGTTTTCTCAATAACTTCTATTGTCGGAAACATAGTAGTAACAATACCCGTTACTTGCTGCTCCATGCTCCCGGATCGTAATTGGTCCACCGTTGAGGGGCGATTGAAATCAGGAACCTCTTTTATTATTATATCAATGACCTGCTTTACTGTAAATGCACCGTTTGATTGCATCAATTCTTCTGCCTTGCTGATGCCGGGCAGCGTTACCACAGCAGCGCTTGCTGCTTTGGTAACATCGATTATAAATTTTCTTCTTCCATACAGATCTGTCATATTGCTAATTTAGAAAGGAAAGGTATTCAAAATATGAGTATGTATTTAGATAGAATCACTGTTAGGAAAGAACTGGCAACTGCTATAATTCTTTGCCGATACTTTTGGTAAAGTTGGGATTAAACATAGAAGCTTTTATGAAAAAACTTCGTGACTTTAATATTACAAATGGAAATTTGCGATAGTCACTTTATTGATTAAATAGGATTATTTTTGCGACCGATTTGAACGTTATTTATTTTAAGGAATAAAAAGAATTTGAAATATTTTATGAAAATGCGATTGCTTTCTTGTGTGTCGATGATCTTGTCTTTTTTTATTTCCAGTGGTCAGCAACTCTTCACACTTTCCGGAAAAATAACCAATACTTCATCGGTACCGCTACCTGGTACATCTGTTTATCTTCTAAATACCAACAGGGGTACGTTATCTGATGAACAGGGAAATTTTGAATTGAAAAATCTTTTACCAGGAAAATACACTGTACAATTTTCTTCTGTTGGTTATGCTACTACGGATCTGGAGATTACGCTGAATAAAAATTCTAATACTCCTGTTACCATTCAACTCATTGAAGCATCAAAGCAACTGGATGCCGTATTTGTTAATGCTCAAAAACGAGAAGAAGCTTTACAAAAAGTGCCCGTGAGTATTTCGGCGCTTTCTTCCCGGCAAGTAAGGCAATATCGTTTATGGAACACGGATGAACTTACGGCTATTGTTCCCAATCTTTATTCTTCCAATTCAGGTGATGACAGAAATGTAACTTCTGTCCGCGGAATTTTTACCACTTCCTATGATCAGGCGGTGACAACCTATATAGATGGAGTAAACCAATTTGGATTAGATACATATATTTCACCATTATTGGATATAGAACGCATCGAAGTATTGCGGGGCCCGCAGGGAACTTTGTATGGAAGAAATGCCATGGGTGGTGTCATTAATATTATCACAAAGCAGCCATCCAATTATACCAATGGTTTTGCAGAGATCAATGTGGGCAATTATGATCAACAGCGATACAGTGTTGGTATTCGTACACCATTGATAAAAAATAAAATCTATGCAGGCGCCGCTTTAATGTACAGCAAGAGAAATGGATTTTACACCAATGAATTTAATAATACAAGTTTTGACAAACAACATGCTCTTACAGGAAACTACTATTTGAAAATTATAGCCAATGAAAAGTGGTCATTCGCATTGAATGTAAAGCATCATATAAGCCGGAGCAATGGGGCTTTTACTTTGGTTAACCAATTTGCTGCTGATCCATTTAATCCTCCTTTTGTCGTTAACCAGGATGCAACAGCTATGATGATTGATAATACATTCAATGGTTCTCTCACGGCTAACTATGCAGGCAGGAATTTTAATTTCAGCTCACAAACAGCCTATCAATCAAATCATCGTTATTATGACCGGCCGCTTGATGGCGATTTTTCTCCCATTGATGGAGTAACGATCATTAATGATTATGGTAATAAGTGGAATAATGTAAAAGTATGGACACAGGAATTTAAACTCTCATCTCCTGCCGCTGCTACTTCTCCGTTAAAATGGACAGCGGGTACTTACCTGTTTCACCAGGACAATCCTACCAAACAAGCTGTTCATTTTGGAAAAGATGCCGCCATGGTTGGAGCTCCGGATATAAATTTTTCATTGATCAGTTCTCAAAAAGGAGAAAATTCAGGAGCTGCATTGTTTGGACAAATTACATATGCATTGGATGATAAGCTTGATCTTATTGCCGGTATACGGTATGACTATGAAAGAAGAAAGTATAATGTGTTAGGTGAGTACCAAAAAGATCCTGATCCAAATCCGCAATTTGAAACAAGACCGGATACAAGTGCAACAGCTCATTTCAGCGCCTTTTCACCAAAGCTGGGCTTGTCTTATGAATTATGCTCAAACAGTAATTGGTTTGCAACTTATAGCAGGGGCTATAGAACCGGGGGTTTTACTCAATTGGGAGCCGATCCTTCTCAACCTCCGTTATATGCATACAAGCCCGAGTACAGCAACAATTTTGAGATTGGCATCAAGAACAGTTTTTATAAAAATCGGTTGAGATTGAATGCGGCTTTATTCCTTGCAACCGTTACCGATGCACAAGTGCCTACACTGGTTTTACCGGATGCCATTACCGTTACTCGTAATGCTGGTAAACTCAACAGCAAAGGAGTTGAATTAGAACTGGCAGCAACACCGGTTAAAGGATTGCAGGTAGAATATAATTTTGGATATACAGATGCTGAATATAAAACACTGAAACTTTCACAAAATGGTTCAACCGTTGACCTGGAAGGAAAGAAACAAATATTTACACCGGAAACCACTTCGATGCTTGCGTTGCAATATGGATATGATCTGGGGACAAAACAACAATGGAGAATTGTAGTAAGAGGTGAATGGATGCGTTTGGGCAAACAATATTTTGATCTTAGTAACAGTATATCGCAAGAGGCTTATAGTTTATTGAATACACGTATTGGCATTTCATCAAAATATGGTGAGCTGATGTTTTGGGGAAAAAACCTGGGGGATAAAAAATACATCGCCTATGCGTATGATTTTGGGGCGGTGCATCTGGGTAATCCTAAAACCTATGGCGTTACACTGATGACGAATTTTTAAAAAGGAAAGCCGAAACTTCTGGATTGACACGAACAACATAAGAGATCGCCAGGGATTAATATAATTCTCCGGTATCCATATTTACCTGTAGAATTTTTTTGTCCATTCCCATTGAATTTAATTTTATATCCCCTGGAAGGGGATTATTATGGTAGTTACTGATGCTTACAGCGCCATAGAATTCAAATGATCTTGACTGCTTTATTGCTTTAAATGCGTTATAGCCTGCCCGGATGTATAGTTCTTTACCATCAAAAAATCCCCAGTAGTTATCAATGACTCTTTGATTTGGCTCATTGCCAATATATAATTCATCTGTTAACTTTCCTTGTTGAAAGCTGAAATTTGTTTCAGCTGGCCGGTTCTTTTTAAAATCATCAAAGGTTAAGAAAATTCCTTTTTGTATGATGGCATCATTGAGAATAGGTAAATTAAATCTTCCATCATAATAATTTGTAAGTTCGGTAAATGTGATCTTTCTCTTTTTTGATAATAGGATTCTTAAATCGGTTGTAGATAATTTGTGGAATAACGAATCAAAGGGTAAGAAGAAAAACTCATTCAATGTATTCCTTCTAAAGTTTTTCAGCATGTTAATAAAGAAGGTGTCGATTTTAAAAAGTGCCTGAAAAGTAGTATCTGATTTTGCGTACACATCTATATCTGCTGTACAACAACCACCATTATCACCAGTAGAAAACAGATCCTTTAATATAACTTTCTTTTTCAAAAATTTTTCGATAACGCCTCTTTGGAGCCAAAAAGATTTTATGACAATGACTAATGATCTGTCTGAAGAAGGATCAAAATTATTTCTGAAATAATTGTTTAGTATATCAGACCATGACGTTTCTAATTTGACTTTAAAGGCATTTGAATTCGTATAACCAAGCTTGGTTGTATCAAATCGCTTATCAATTACCTGAATTTTTTTAAATGGTATTTTTTGAGATGAGTAGTAAAGGCTTTCTTTGAAACTTTCGGTTATTGTTTGTGCATTTCTAATGTTATGAAGACCATCATCTTTTTGTGCAAAAAGCGAAAGGACAAAAATCTGAATAATACTTACCAGAAAAAAATGTCTTTTCATAGCATTATTTACATACAACTCCATCCCTCATTACGGACACCCCTTTCCAAAATATTTTATGAAACATACCTGAATATGCTCATGGCAATAACAGTGATCGTTAATAATACGGCTATATAATTAGTAGCTTTAAACAACCTGCTTCTCAACATCATTAATTCCTGCATTTGTTCAGCTGTTGGCGCAGCGCCTGTTTGTTCAACAGCTTTGCCTATTTTGTTCATGCGGCCTGCGGCAGGGCGGTTTACTGTGAACCCGATAATGAAAGCAATAATAGCCATGGCGCTTCCTGTACTCAGCACTTTGGCATTAGAAGTAGAAAACCATATTGGTTGAAAACCTCCTGATAATTTCCACATAAGCATAAGACCAGCTAAAATAGTTACAATAGCTGCGATCATTACAACAATAGGATACCCAGTTTTACCCAACTGTTGCATAAACTTTCCTCCTTCAGGCCCGGAAGCCTTTACAGCCGGTATAATAAATAAAGCCATATATATAACACTACCCGCCCAAAATACGCCGCAGACAATATGGAGCAGGCGAAGAACCAGAAGTAAAGTTTGATCACTCATGATTGTTGGTTTTATGGATGAAACTATTAATTGCGATTTGATAAAATTAATTAATACAGGGATTTTTTTATGGATTTTGATTTTTATACACTACTCCATCTTTCATTTTGTCTTGAACTTTGATTTGTTTGATTAGCTATGATTGCTTGATAGGCTATGATTTTATGGATATAATTTTAATTATTTTTCTAATCATAGTTTTCGTTTAATCAGTATAATCATAGTTCAGACATTACTGCTTATACACCACACCATCTTTCATTACAAATACAACTTTGCCAAAAACTTTTGGATCAGTTAATGGATTGCCATCTACTGCAACCATATCAGCCAACTTTCCAACTTCAATACTTCCTAATTGATCTTTCATTCCTAAAAGTTCAGCTGCATTCATCGTTGCAGCCTTAATGGCATCCATCGGTTTCATGTTGGCTTCAATCATGTAAGTAAATTCGAGCCAATTCATACCATGTCTGAACACACCTGCATCTGTTCCAAAAGCGATTTTTACTCCCGCTTTATATGCTTTTGCTAAAGTAGCTTTGATCTTTGGACCGATCTCTAATGCCTTTACTGTAACTATATCCGGATAATAACCCGGTTTTTTTGCCGAATCTGCGACTGATTGTCCGGCTGTAAGTGTTGGCACATACCATGTACCATATTGTTTGAACAGGCTTATTGCTTCATCATCCATATAGGTACCATGCTCAATAGAGTTAACACCGGCACGGATAGCTCTTTTCATTCCTTCGGCTCCATGCGCATGCACCGCTACTTTGAAACCATAATCTTTTGCCGTTTCTACAATGGCTTTTATTTCTTCTTCGGTGAATTGAGGATTGCTCCCGCTTTTCGCCACACTTAACACGCCACCGGTTGCTGTTATCTTAATAAGATCAGAACCTTCTTTATATCGCTGGCGAACTGCTTTACGACATTCATCAGGTCCATCGGCTACGGCATCTTTCGGACCAGGATCACCCATCAGGTCTGCACGATAGCCGTTTGTTGGATCAGCATGACCACCGGTTGTGGCAATTGCTTTTCCGGCAGTAAATACTCTCGGTCCTTTGATTAATCCTTTATTAATTGCATTGCGCAATGAAATGTTTACGCCACTGCCACCAAGATCTCTTACTGTAGTAAAACCAGCCATCAAAGTTCTTTCAGAAAAAACTACAGACTGGAAGGCATAATCTGCTGGGTTCATGGTGAACTCCTGTAAGTAACGATTGGGATTTGTCTCTTCTTCAAGGTGTACATGACAATCTATCCATCCCGGAGTAACTGTTTTTGTTTTCAGATCAATTGTTTTGTCAGTGGCGCTTGCATTGGTAAATCCATTTTCAACAGAAAGAATTTTGTTTTTTTCCACCACAATAGTCATGTTCTTTTTTGTGTCATTGGAAATACCATCTATTAATGTACCGCACCAGATATATGTTTTTTGCGCAGAAAGACAAAGAGTGAAAGTGCTGATTAAAATAAGCAGGAATGTTTTTCGCATATCAGTAGGTTGAAGGATAAATATAAAGAAAGATTCTGCTTTCTTTGAATGCAAATATTTTTCTCATTAGCGATTACTTCCTGAAACTGAAATAAATAAAAAACCATTTGAAGGCTCGACATTCTGGGTTTCATTACCCAATAAAAATATCAGGGGAGAAAAAAAACGATCTTTAATTTCCCGATTGGTATGTCTTTTGCGAAACCTCTTATGATGAAAAAAAAGATCATTGTGATTGATGATGACGCAAGCGTCAGAGAAATTTTCGGGATCATTCTTGACAGGGCCGGTTATGATCTGCAATTGATCGGTGATGCAAATGAGATATTGAAAAATAATTTTCGTCTTCCTGATCTTTTTTTGCTTGATAAACTTTTGTGTGGTCATGATGGGCTGGATATTTGCAGGTTTTTGAAAACACAAAAAGCAACTAAGAATATTCCTGTTGTGATGGTTTCTGCTTCCCCTGATATAGGCACACTTTCACAAAAAGCCGGTGCTGAGGACTATCTTGAAAAACCTTTTGAGATCAGCCTTCTTTTAAAAGTGATCGAGCGAAATGTAAATAGTGTCAGAAAAAGAGTTTTTGCGGAAGGAGATTGATTGCTCTTATTATTTTTCCCCACCATTGTGATTTTATTTTCCACATTCATTCAACGTCTATTTTATAGTCAGAAAAATATCGCCTATTTTTGCCTGACCTCCCTCCAACTAATCTTTGAATACTTTATCCTGAGCTTGTAAGGGCTGGTCGTGTTTGATTAGTTATTTATCAGATCATTTAAGGATTAAATTTTTAAAGAACCATTTATTATGGCTAAATATATTTTTGTTACAGGAGGAGTTACTTCTTCATTAGGCAAAGGCATTATTGCAGCTTCGCTTGCAAAGCTTTTGCAGGCAAGAGGGCTCACTGTAACTATTCAGAAATTTGATCCTTATATCAATGTTGATCCGGGAACATTGAATCCTTATGAACATGGTGAATGCTTTGTAACGGAAGATGGTGCGGAAACAGATCTTGATCTGGGCCATTATGAAAGATTTCTAAACATTTTTACTTCACAAGCCAACAATGTTACAACGGGAAGAATTTACCAAACTGTAATTAATAAGGAAAGAGAAGGGGCTTATTTAGGAAAAACGGTACAGGTCGTTCCGCATATAACTGATGAAATAAAAAAGCGAATGCTTGAATTGGGACGGGATGGTAAATACGATATTGTAATAACCGAGATCGGTGGTACGGTTGGTGATATTGAAAGTTTACCATTTGTAGAAGCCGTTCGTCAATTGCAATGGGAATTACCGGAAGAAGATTCAGTAGTTGTTCATCTTACACTTATACCTTATTTAAAGGCAGCAAAAGAATTAAAAACAAAGCCTACACAACACAGTGTAAAAATGCTCAGCCAGGAAGGAGTACATCCTGATATTATTGTTTGCCGTACCGAAAGACCTTTGAATCCTGAATTAAAAAGAAAGATCGCATTGTTTTGTAATGTAAAACCTGATGCTGTAATTGAAGCGGCCGATGCTCCTACTATATATGAAGTGCCTTTGGCAATGATGCGGGAAAAGCTCGATGTGATCTGTTTAAAGAAATTAGATATTACCGGTACCAATGAACCAGAGCTTACAAAGTGGAAAGAGTTTTTGGATAAATTAAAGTATCCAAAAAGTAAAGTAACTATTGGATTGATCGGAAAATACATCGAACTGCAAGATGCCTACAAATCCATTTTAGAATCATTTATACATGCAGGTGCAATGAATGAATGCCAGGTACAGGTAATGAATGTACACAGTGAATTCATTACCGATGATAACGTAGCAGAGAAGTTAGCAGGATTAGATGGACTACTAGTTGCTCCCGGTTTTGGGCATCGTGGGGTAGAAGGGAAGATCGTTGCGGTGAAATATGCAAGAGAAAATGGTTTGCCATTCTTTGGTATTTGTTTGGGTATGCAAATGGCCGTCATTGAATTTGCAAGAAATGTTTTGGGATTAAAGGAAGCACATTCAACTGAAATGGATCCTAACGCTGCTGATCCCGTAATTGACTTGATGGAAGAACAAAAAAAGATCACTGCTAAAGGCGGTACTATGCGATTAGGCTCTTATCCCTGCGAAATAAAAGAAGGCACATTAGCCGAAAAAATTTATGAAACGAATTTAATAAGTGAAAGACACCGTCATCGCTGGGAGTTCAACAATAAATATCTTGATCAATTTGAAAAGGCAGGAATGATTGCCAGTGGAAAAAATCCAGCTACCAGTCTGGTAGAGATAATAGAACTTCCCCAACATCCTTTCTTTTTTGGTGTGCAATACCACCCGGAATTAAAAAGTACGGTTGAAAATCCACAACCCATCTTTGTTCATTTTATAAAGGCAGCAAAGGCATACGCTGAAAAAAAATTGGAAGTGAAAAATCCATTGCTGCAAAGCGAAATGATTTAAGAGAATGGATCAGTTGTCTGAAGTCAGCGTTATGATCCTTCTTTACCGATTATTTACTTTATTTAGCCGATATGGCCTCTGACTTGATACCTCCGACTTCTAGCTTTACCCTATCTTTGCCATCCTTAAAAATTAAGAATGAATTTTGATCGCAATACAATCATTGGTTTCGTAATCCTGGCTGTTTTATTAGTTGGCTATCTTGTTTATAACAGTAAAGAACAAGCTGCTTTTCAGAAGAAAAAGGCTATAGAAGATTCTATTGCAAATATTGGTAAGGCAAAACCAGACACTGCTATACAAAGAATTGACGAGGCTAAGGCAGACACCATGAATAAACTGGCCAATGCTGGTAATTTTGGTGATGCAATCAAAGGAACTGAACAATTGGTTTATGTAGAAAACGAATTGATTAAAGTTGCATTCACGAATAAGGGTGGTCAGCCTAAATGGGTAGAACTAAAAAATTATAAAAATCAGGATAGTGGTTTTGTAAGGCTAGCCGGTTCAGATTTTGACAAGATCGGTTACTCGATCAATACAGGTAGTAATAAAGTTGCACAGACTTCTGATTTGTATTTTAATAAAATTGATTCTTCGAAAAACGCAGATGGCAGTAAAACAATTTCATTTACATTAAATGGGGATAGCGCCACTTCTATAACTCATCAATTTATTTTAAAGCCTAATGATTACCTGATTGATTTTAATATTCAATTAAACGGGGCTTCCTTGTTATCAAACGGCGTCATGAATCTTAATTGGCAGTATTCTGCTGCACAACAGGAGTCGTCGTTTTCTTATGAAAAACAAAATACCCAAGTGGGTTATGTTACCGATAATGAATTTGATTACCATACCATCACAAAAAGAACTGATAAAAGTTTTGATAAATCGACCAAATGGATTGGAGTAAGACAACGTTTTTTCTTCGGTGCATTGGTAGCTAAAAATAATTTTACATCGGGAAGTATGGAATGGACTTTTCCAACAGAAGAAGAAAAGAAAATTGTAGAATCCACTGCTAATATGAAAGTCCAGTTACCGGTTGCTTCAATGACAAAGGCAGATTTTAGCATTTATTATGGCCCATCAGATTATCACATCCTGAAAAGGTATGACATGAAGTTTGAAAAATTGGTGAACCTGGGGCAGGGGATGTACTCTTTTGTTCGTCCGCTCAACAGGTTTGTCATCATGCCTATTTTCGATTTTATGAAAAGCTTTGTTGGGAGCTATGGGTTAGCCATTGCTTTGCTTACCATTTTCATAAGACTTATTATTTCACCACTTACTTATTCAAGTTATTTAAGCGGGGCAAAAATGAAAGTATTGCGCCCTGAAATAGCTACGCTTAAAGCAAAGTACGGGGCCGATCAACAACAAATGAGTGTAGAGCAAATGAAATTATTCAGGGAGGCCGGAGTAAATCCTTTAGGTGGTTGTATCCCTGCCTTATTACAAATTCCTATATTCTTCGCTTTGTTTAGTTTTTTTAGTTCCGAAGTAGGATTACGTGGGGCAAGCTTTCTTTGGGCAAACGATCTTTCCGCTCCCGATAAAGTAATTCACTTTGGCAGCATACCGGTAATAACATCAATTCTTGGCGACCATATCAGTCTTTTCACTATTACTGCGGTCGTTACAAGCTTTCTTATTTCGCTGTATAGCATGAGCATGACGCCAGATCAAAGTAACCCGGTATTAAAATACATGCCTTATATTTTCCCGGTATTTCTATTGTTTATCTTTAATCGCCTGCCTTCAGCGTTAACGTGGTATTATACTGTTTCCAATCTTATTACCCTCGCTTTGCAGTTTGTTATTCAGAATTATATAATCGATCATAAAAAGATACTGGCTAAAATGGAAGAGAATCGAAAGAAACCGAAGACCAAATCAAAATGGCAGGAAAGAATGGAACAAATGCAGGAACAACAGAAAAAGTTAAAAGAAGCACAACAAAAGAACAGAAGATAATTATAGTTAAATCTCTCATAAGACGATCCGGGTTCAGGCAGAAGAAACCCGGATTTTTTTCTTACGCAACTTATTGTCTAAATTGGCACGTCTTTGTATTGTATAGCACCAGTAAAATGAAAACAATTCAAAACATATTACTTATTACTTCATTAGTAGTTACTGCTTTTCCTGTTATGGCTCAAAGGAAGCTGACAGAGGCGACTATTTCCTACGATATTATGGTGAATACCAGTAATGCAACACCTAAGGCTGCAGATCTTTTAGATGGAGCTACGAATGTTATTTATTTAAAAGGAAATTCAAGCCGTTCTGAAATGACAAGCTCGCTTGGTACACAATCAACCATCATTGATGGCAAAACAAATGATGTTACGATTTTAAAAGATTACGGCGAGCAGAAATACATGATCAAAATGACGCCGCTTAATTGGAAAGAATCTAATAAAAAATATGAGGATATTACATTTACTTATGCGAATGAATTCAAAACAATAGCTGGCTATAATTGTCAGAAGGCAATAGGTAAATTAGCTGACAATAGCACTTTTACCGTTTATTTTACAAAAGATCTTGTTCCTGTAAATAAAGATTTTCAATATTTGAATAAAAATCTTCCTGGGCTGGCTATGCAATATGAAGCCTCGATCGGCAAGTTGATGGTTACTTATACGGTATCTTCTGTAAATTTTAACCCTGTTGCGCAATCAAAGTTTGATTTGCCAAAATCTGGTTATCGTGTTATGACTTATGAAGAAAGTAAAAGCGCAGCTTCCGGAGGTCGTTAATAACGAGTGGCGCTGTTAGGATTGAAAGTAACCTTATCCAACAATACCTTCTTTTTTAATGGAAGAATATAAGTAGTGTTTCCCCTTTGATAAGTAATTACTGTATTTAAGTTGATATATCTCTCAGCCTGTGTGTTGATAACCTGACTGCCACGAAATGTATATCCTGATTTTAATGAAAAATTTGAAACAGAAACATCCCGGCTTGAAAGAAGTGATTTTTTTGCCCTGCTTGTTTTTACTTTGCCATCACCTAATGTAGCAAAAGCAGTAACTGCAGAAAATCCCAGCAGAATTACCACAAAGAGTTTTCTTTGCAGAATTTTCCCAATTGTAATTAGTGTCGGGTGGTTCATTGCTTACAAAAATAAAAACAAAAAAGGATATAAAACAAACCGTTTATCCAGAAGTTTAATATTCCTTTAACGGCAAAAGTGGATAATTGTTACGTGAGGTCTTCAAAAAATCTTTTCTATTTGCACATATGGGGAAAACCCGGAGCATTTAAATCCGATTTTTTTATACTAACTTGTTGAGAGCAGCCAGTTTAAACATTCTATATACTTCTTTCAGCCAAAACTCTCTACAAATATGAAAGACAACCCCTCTCGTGAAAACAGGGACCAGATCAGGGAATTATTAAAGCAATATGATGATTTGAAAAGTGGTCGTAATCCCAGTTTTATTGATGAAGATTCTT
>Ga0207712_10001699_pt1 | contig 14778 bp, 10 predicted proteins | sample KBSS44metaG_FD_184402 | JGI IMG/M metagenome (GOLD analysis project Ga0207712, IMG submission 184402) | Switchgrass rhizosphere microbial communities from Kellogg Biological Station, Michigan, USA - KBS S4-4 metaG (SPAdes) (version 2) | ecosystem: Host-associated > Plants > Roots > Rhizosphere... | reverse complement strand
GGCTATCGAACCGGTTCGCCGGGTCGTCCTCCTACCGAAGCCAGCCCGGTTGGATACCTCATGGTTCGCTACGCTTTGCCACTGGCCCTGGCGCTTGCCGCCGCAGCGCCACTCCTCGCCCAATCATCCCCGCCAGATACATCCGGCGTCACTAAACCGACGCCGACGCCTGCCCAGAGCCCACTGGACTCAGCCCCTCCGTCGGCGGACTCGCTTGCAGCCGTATCCCGTCGCGGACGAGCCATTGCCGAAGCAGATCATATCGTATGGCTCGCTAATGGCGCTATAGAGTCCTCATACTTACCTGTCGACAGCATCCGACGTTTCATCCCGCGACGCACGGATCGTGGGTGGGAGGTCGCCGACGGCAGGCTCTCGGACGACGGATCCACCTACCTGATCTCCCGCCTCGCGACGCCGGGGATACAGCCCGATGTCTGGGCGTCATCGCTGTTCGACCCCGCCCTCCCCGACACGGGATATTTCGCGCGCGCCGCCCGCGCGATCGAGTCGTCGTTGACCATGTTCCGGCCCGTCGAGCAGCGGCCGTACATCGCGACGATCCTCCCGGCGGACGACGGTCCGTCGTGGCACGTCTACCTGTACCCGGCCCCGACGGTCGAGGGCACCTGGCCCCGCGGCGGCGACATGCGATTCCGCGTTTCCGCTGACGGCCGAATCGTCACCGAAGCGCGCCGCCTCCACGAAACCATCGCCGAGTACAGTGTCCGGACCGCTCGGTCGGCGACGACGAAGGCAGGGGACGGACAGCCCGCTGTGAGCGGCAACGCGCCCGAGGACACCGACGTTTTCCACGTGATTCAGCGGCGCCCTGCCCTGCCCGAGCTCATGACCGTCGGCCGATTTCAGTATCAGATCGACGTCGACGGTGGCATCCGCCTGCTGAACGTCCGGTAAGCGACGGCGTGGCCCTGTAAACGCGGCGGTCACCCGGGGCATCTCACGGCGAGTTGCACCGGTGGTTGGACCACGGCCGCATAGAACCTTTTCTCGCCATAACGTGTCTCACCCGCACGTCATGGCGAGTCGGGCTGCGCAACTGGCCGTTGCGACTGCGCCACGGTGGAGCTTGCGTACGGTCGGTGCGACTTCAATCATCGTCCGATCCGGCGACTCCTCAGGCACGCCGGCGTTTCATTCTGCAGATGAGCAATCCCATGATCCACATCCCACGGAATCGCTGGATCACTCTGGCCGCGATCGTCGCCGCCGTTGGTGCCATCTCGGCCTGGTACTTCAGCCCCGCAGCAGCCGAGACGGACGATTCCGTCATCGCCCGCGTGAAGAAGGGTGACTTCAAGGTGGTCGTCACCAGTGCCGGCGAGCTGCGCGCGAAGAAGTTCGTCCAGGTGCAGGGTCCGCTGAACATGCAGCAGGCCGAGGTCTATCAGACCAAGATCTCGACGCTCGTCCCGGAGGGGACCGTCGTGAAGGAGGGCGACGTCGTCGCGGAGCTCGATCGGTCGGGCATCGCGGGGAAGATGGCGGAGGTCTCGCTTGCGCTGCAGAAGGCCGAAGCGCAGCTGCTACAGGCACAGCTCGACTCGACACTCAATCTCGCCACGGCCCGCGAGGAGATCAAAACGCAGGAGCTCTCACTCGAGGAGAAGCGCCTCGCGAAGGAGCAGGCGGCGTACGAGTCGCCGAGCGTGAAGCGCCAGGTCGAGATCGACTACGAGAAGGCGACACGTCAGTTCGCGCAGTCCAAGGCCAACTACATCACGAAGACGCAGCAGGCCGTCGCGAAGATGGCCGAAGTCGGCGCCGACGTGCAGCGCCAGCGGAACAAGCTGACCATCGTGCAGGAGGTGTTAGGCAACTTCACCATCCGCGCACCGTCGCCCGGCATGGTCATCTACGTGAAGGAGTGGAACGGCAAGAAAAAAGGCGTCGGCTCGCAGGTCAGCGCGTGGGATCCCACCGTGGCCACGCTGCCCGACCTCGGCCAGATGGAGTCGCTCACCTACGTCAACGAGATCGACGTCCGGAAGATCGCGGCAGGCCAGAAGGTCACGATCTCGCTCGACTCCGACCCGACGAAGAAGCTGCCGGGCACGGTCGTCGCTGTCGCGAACGTCGGGGAGCAGCGGCCGAACGCGGACGCGAAGGTGTTCGAGGTGAAGATCCTGCTCGCACAGGCGGACACCACGCTACGCCCGGGCATGACGACCTCGAACGCCGTCGAGACGAACCTCGTGAAGAACGCGCTCTACGTTCCGCTCGAGGCGGTCGCGGTCGATGGCACGACGCCGTTCGTCTACAAGCGTGACGGCACCAGTGTGACGAAGCAGCAGGTCGAGACGGGCCTCGCGAACGAGAACGAGATCGTCATCGCGAAGGGCGTGGAGAAGGACGATCGCCTGCTGCTCACGCCGCCCGCCGACCGCGACAAGCTGGAGATGAAAACGCTCCCCGGCGCAAAACCCGGCCCGGGTAACGTGCCGCAGCCGGGGCCGTCTGACACGTCGAGATCGAAGCCAGTCCCGGTGCGACCAAGTGCTCCCGCACCATCGGCCGCACCGGGCGTCGCCACGAAGTCCTGAGAATCGACAGCCCTCGGGAGCGCCCTCTTGAACGAGGCGTCCCGGGGGAGGTTCGATTCCCAATTTCCCGATTCCCGATTCCCGATGCAGGTCCGTGATCTCGGGCACCTTCGCGCCGAGCTGACCGCGCACGTCCTGTTCAGCGTGCGCACGGCCGTCGAGGCCGTCGGCCACAACACCCTTCGCGCCGCGCTGACGTCCCTCGGCATCCTGTTCGGGGTGGCGTCTGTCATTGCCATGCTCGCCATCGGCAAGGGCGCCGAGCAGGAGATCCTCGAGCAGATGAAGCTGCTCGGGTCCAACAACGTGATCGTCACGCCGCTCATCGAGCAGAAGGAGGAGAAGGCGAAAGACGAGGGGATGAAGGAACCAAAAAAGTTCTCGCCGGGACTAAACGTGCATGACGCCGCGGCGATCCTCAGTATCGTGCCTAACGTGAGCACCACCAGCGGGGAGGTCGTGCTCCAGACGCTCGTGACGCGCGAGGGCCGGCGCCGGTCGGGCAAGGTCGTGGGGATCGATACGACGTACCTCGATCTGCTCAACCTGAAGGTGGCCGAGGGCAAGTCGTTCGCCCCCATGCAGGTGGCCGACGGCGCGCCGGTCGCGATCATCGGCAACGGCGTGAAGACGCGCTTCTTCACCACCGAGGAGCCGATCGGGAAGCCACTCAAGGTCGGAAGCGTCTGGCTGACCGTCGTCGGCGTGCTCGAGGATCGTAAGGTGTCGGACCAGACGTCGCAGAAGCTCGGCATCCGCGACGCGAACATGGACGTCTACGTGCCGCTTTCGACCATGCTGCTCCGCTACCGCAATCGCGCGCAGGTGACGGAGCGCGACGTCCAGCAGGCCTCGCGCGAGTTCAACGACGACGCGAATGCGCAGGCCACCGAGGACGCCGAGCAGCGCGCCGAGCGCATCAACTATCACCAGCTCGATCGCGTGATCGTGCGCGTGAGCGACGCCCGGTACGTCACCGGCGTTGCCGACATCTTGCGGCGGATGCTGACGCGCCGCCACAACTCGGTCATCGACTTCGAGATCAGCGTGCCCGAGCTCCTGCTGAAACAGGAGCAGCGCACGAAGACGATCTTCAACGTCGTGCTCGCCGCGATCGCGGCGATCTCGCTCATCGTGGGTGGCATCGGGATCATGAACATCATGCTGGCATCGATCCTCGAGCGCATTCGCGAGATCGGCGTCAGGCGCGCCGTCGGCGCGAGCCAGAAGGACATCCTCGCGCAGTTCCTGAGCGAGGCGGTGCTCATCAGTCTCGCCGGCGGCGTGGCCGGCATCCTCGTCGGCGGCGGCCTGAGCTTCGGCATCGAACGCTTCGCCGGCATTCACACGATCGTCTCGTCGTTCTCGGTGTTCATCGCCTTCGGCGTCTCCATCACCGTCGGCGTCGTGTTCGGCATCGTCCCCGCGTGGCGGGCAGCAAAACAGGATCCCGTGGTATGCCTGCGTTACGAATAAAAGCCATCAGCCGTACGCGCTTCGCGCGGGCTATCAGCCATCAGCCATCAGCCATCAGCGTGAAAGCGGCGTGCGTGACGGCGCTGTTGGCGGCTGCGACTCCGCTGCGCGCCCAACAGCCGGTGACGCTGCAGCAGGCGATCGCGCTCGCGCAGCGGCAGGGGATGCAGGCGCGCATGGCGCTCGACACGCGCGACGCCGCACGGTGGCGAGATCGCGCCTTCGGCGCGCGACTCATGCCGCAGCTCTCCCTCACGGGAACCCTGCCCAACTACCTGAACTCGATCGAACCCATCATCCAGCCGGACGGCTCGACGAGGTACGTGCCACGCAAGGAGACCCAGTCCGCGCTCGGCATGAACGTTAGGCAGCTGCTGCCGATGACGGGCGGAGAGCTGCTGATCAGCTCGGGGCTCTCGCGTCTCGACGTCCCCGGGAACCTGGCGTCGCGCGTGTACAACTCGACCCCCGTGACGATCGGGCTCACGCAGGACCTGTTCAGGCCGAACACGCTCAAATGGGACTCGCGCGAGCAGGACCTCCGCGCGGTCGTCGCCGACCGCGAATACCTCGAGGCCCGCGAAGAGGTCGCGCTCACCACCGCGACCGCGTTCTTCGATCTCTTCTCCGCGCGCCTGGGCCTGGACAACGCGACGGCGAAGGTGGCGATCAACGACACGCTGTTCAACCTGAACAAGGGGCGCTTCGAAGTCGGCAAGATCGGCGAGAACGATCTCCTGCAGAGCGAGCTGGCGCTGCTGCAGGCGCGGACGGCGCTGGATGGCGCGAAGCTCGACTTCGATCGCGCCAGCGCCGCGCTCAAGCGTCTCCTCGGGCTGCCGCCTAACGCCCCTGTGGAGATCGTCCCGCCGATCGACATTCCACTCACCGAAGTCGATACGGCCCTCGCGGTCGAACAGGCACTCCGGAACCAGAGCCGAACGATCGGCACGGAGCTGCAGGGCGTACAGGCGAAGCGCCGCGTCACGGAGGCAAAGCTCAACAACGGGTTCAACGCGAGGGTGACGGCGACGGTCGGCTTCAATCAGCGCGCGCTGGTGCTCGAGCAGGCCTATCAGGACCTCGCGCAGAAGCAGCAGTACGGGTTGAATGTCTCGGTGCCGATCGTGCAATGGGGGAATCGGAAGGCGCAGGTGGAGGCGGCCCAGGCCGAGCAGGACCGCGCGACCGCGAACGCCCACGCCACGCGCGAGCAGTCCGCCGAGGAAGCCCACTTCGCCGCCATGCAGCTGGCGCAGTCGGCGCGCAACCTGACGCTGTCCGCCAAGGCCGACACGGTGGCGGTCAAGCGCTTCGAGGTCGCGAAGAACCGCTACATCGTGGGCAAGATCGGCATCGACAACCTGTACCTCGCCCAGAACGAGCGGGATGGGGCGCTGCGCGGATACATCGACGCCCTCCGCGGCTACTGGGCCTCGTACTACCGACTGCGCCGGCTCACGCTGTACGACTTTGGGGAGAACCGAACGATACGGTAGCGACTGGGGACTGAGGACCGGCGGAGAGCATCCGAAGACATCGTCATCCCGAGCGAAGCGTTAGCGAAGCGAGGGATCTTGGTCGCAGTCATCGTAGCCGGGCTGCCACGATGATCGCACACGAGATCCCTCGTCGCTACGCTTCTCGGGATGACACGGCCGTCGGCTGATCGGTCTGGAAGCGTCTACGGACCTGGGTCGTTAGGTGCCGGCTCCCGTCGTCCTCGCATGCGCTCGTAGAGCTTTGCAACGACCGGCGTGACCACGATGGTCGCGGCGATGCGGATCGGTTGCGTGAGCTTGGTCGCGATGTACGCGGCCGCGAACGTGCCGGCAGTACCGGCGGCGCTCGTCGGCCGCCACCCGAACCGGATGGCAAGCCAGAATCCGGCGAGCACGGCGAAGAAGATCGTGAAGTACACGATGACGGCCACCGTGCCGTATTCGGCCAGCAGATTCTGAACGGTCTTCTTCAACGGCGCCGGGAAAAGAGGAGAGTCGCGGTACCCGCCTAAGATACCATCACGGGAAGCGGGAGACGGGAGACGGGAGACGGAGAACCCTCAGGAGGCCATCCTCGCATTGAGAGGCCGCCCGAGGGCTTACGTCTCCCGTCTCCCGCTTCCCGTCTCCCGTCTCCCTTACTCCTGGCGCAGTGCCAATATCGGATCCGCACGCGTTGCTCTGCGGGCCGGAACCACGCACGCTGCGAGGCCCGCGAGCGTGAGGGCCAGCGCCACCCCCGCGAACACCGTGGGATCCGTTGGCGCCACCGCGAAGAGCTGCGATGTGAGAAACCGCGTCGTCGCCAGCGCGCCACCCACTCCCAGCAGGACGCCGATCATCACGAGCACCATCCCCTGGCGGATCACCAGGCGGAACACCGCCGCCGGCCGGGCACCCAGCGCGATGCGGATGCCCATCTCGCGCGAGCGCTGCGTGACCGCGTACGCCAGCATGCCGTAGAGGCCTACGACCGCCAGCAGCAGCGCCACCGCCGCGAATCCCGCGAGCAGCTGCGTGCGGAACCGCTCGCCCGACACCGATTCCGAGAGAATGTCCGCCATCGCCTGCGGCGACGAGAGCGGAACATCGGGCTCCAGCGTGCGGAGCACGTCACGCAGTGGCGAAACGAACCGTGACGGATCGCCGCGGACGCGCAGCGCGAGATTCATCGTTCCAGTGCCGAACCCCGCCGCTGGCTGGTCGTTGAAGAAGTACATCAGATCCGGCGCATTGGACGCCTGCCCATAGATGCGCACGTCGGCGACCACGCCGACGATCTCCGCCACGAACGGCTTCCCGAAATCCACGACCAGTCGCTTGCCGATCGGGCTCGCGTTCGCGAACAGCCGCCTCGCGAGCCCCTGATTGATGACGGTCACGCCAGCGCCATCGCCCCGATCGGTTCGCTCGAACACGCGGCCCGCGACGACGGGAATTCGCATTGTCGCGAAGTAGCCGTCGGTCACCGTCGAAATAGTCGCATTCATCTTCTCTGCGTCCGACGCTGGCGGCTGGCCCTCGATGTAGAAGTACGTATCGCCGCCCCCGCGCAGCGGCAGGAGCGTCGTGGCCGCCGCCGACTCCACGCCGGGGATGGTGCGGACCCGATCGAGGAGCTGGGTCCAGAACCGGTCCACCTCCTGCCTCGTCCTGTACCGCGTCGCAGGCAGCGACACTTCGGCCGTGAGCAGGCGCGAAGGATCGAAGCCGGTCTCGACGTGCTGCAGCTCCCAGAGGCTCCGCACGAGCAGTCCGGCGCCGATCAGCAGGACGAACGATAGGGCCACCTGGGCAACCACGAGCGCGTCACGCGTGTAGGCCCCCGCGCGTGTGGCAGACGTTTTGCCTAACGATTTCATCGTCGCCGCCAGGTCCGGACGCACCGCGTGCAGCGCCGGGACGGCGCCGAACACGAGACTCGTCGCCAGCGAGACCACGATGGTGAACGCGAGCGCGACGCCATCCATCTCGACTTCCGCGAGCCGTGGCAACAGTCCATCGCCGACGGCACGGACGCCCGCGAGCAGGTAGTGGGCGAGCACGATCCCAACTACGCCCGACACGAGCCCGAGCACGACGCTTTCGGTCAGGAGCTGCCGCACGAGCCGCCCGCGCCCCGCGCCGAGTGCCGTGCGCACGGCCATCTCACCGCTGCGGGCCGATGCGCGCGCGAGCAGGAGACTCGCGACGTTGCCGCACGCGATGAGCAGCACGAGTCCCACGGCGCCGAGGAGAATGAACAGCACCGGCCCCACACTCCCGATCACGGCTTCGCGATACGGGACGAGGGCGAGATGCCACGATTCGTTTTCGGCGTAGGACGCGGCAAGCGTTCCGGCAATGTCATCCATGTGGCGCTGGGCCTGCGGGATCGTGACACCGAGCTTGAGCCGGCCGACGAGCCGCAGAAAGTGAAAGCGCCGAACGGACGTCTCCGGCGTATTGAACGGGATGGGCCGCCAGACCTGCACGTCCATCGTGCGGTCGAGCACGGGCGGCATGATACCGATGACGGTGTGCGGGCGGCCGTCGACGGCAATCGACTTGCCAATGATGTTGGCGTCGCCAGCGTACCGGCGCTGCCACAGGCCGTACGAGATGATCGCGACGTCGCTCCCGCCATTCTCCTCTTCGGCCGAGAACACGCGGCCCCGGTACGGCTCGACTCCGAGGGTAGCGAAGAAGTTCGAGCTCGCAATCGAGGCGCGGACACGCTCCGGCTCCTCATCTCCACTCAGGACGGCCGAGCCGAAGATGGTCCGCGCCGCGAGCGACGAGAACACCGAATTCCGCGACCGGTAATCGAGGAAGTCCGGCGGCGACACCGACGCCCTGTCGTTCTGACTGAACGACCCGTACATGTACACGAGCTCGTCGGGGCGGTCGTACGGCAGCGGCTTGATCAGCACGGAATTCACGATGCTGAACATGGCGCTGTTGGCACCGATGCCTAACGACAGCGTCGCGATGACGAGCGCGGCGAACAGCGGGCGCTTGAGGATCCCCCGGAGCGCGTACTTGAGGTCCTGCAGCATCGGGTCGAGCCTCCATTCGTCGGTGAGCGTCCAGAGCGCGTGCGGGAATGCGCCGAGCGTGCGAAGGATCAACCGGTTGGCCTTGTAGCGGTCGATGGGGTGGGATCGGTCGAGCAGTGCGACACGGTACCACAGCTCGCCGATCCATTCATTCGTCCAGTCGTCGCGACGGCGCTCCGGCACGAGCATGCGCACCGTGCGGACGATGCGTCGGCATCGCTCGTAGAGTGCGCGAGCATCTGCGGAGAGCTCGCGGTCCATCATCCGGCGCTCGGCTTTCGCGTCACGAGCCCGAGTCGTTCGCCGAGCGTCCGGTAGTGTTCGACGGAAGTGGCGAGCGCGCGCGAGCCGGCGGCGGTGATCTCGTAGTAGCGGCGCGGCGGCCGCTTCTCGCGTTGTGCGACGGCGTGGGATTCCCACTTCGAGCGGACGTACCCGTCGCGCTCGAGCCGGCCGAGCACGGGGTACACGGTGCCACTCGGCAGGCCGGTAGCGTCCATGATGTCGAAGCCGTAGCGGACGGAGCGGCTGACGGCGCCGAGGACGGCGAGGGCCGAAAGAGAGAGAGGCTTCACAACTGGGAGCCGGGGACAGGGAACCGGGAACCGACGGCGCCGAGTACCGAGCCTACCTATGTAGGTATCGTACAGGGTTGGATAGCTCGATGGCTCATATGGTTCGCCGCGAAAAAAAGACGCGGGGCGGTCGGATATCCGACCGCCCCGCGCCCTCGTATTGTCACGGATTCATCGCCGTGCCCGTCAGGCCCGACGAGCAGGCCTATCTGCTTTGCATCTGGAACGAGTTCGAGAAGATGGAGAAGGCCGATACGCCATCGAACGCGACCTGGAAAGCGACCCTGTAGCCACCCGTCTTGGTCAGTCTCACGTGGTCGAAGGTGACCTTTCCGCTCTGTACGTACCGAGTGACCGTAGGCGTCGCGGCGGCTCCGTTGTCGCTGAAGAACGCGATGCTGCTGCTGTTCCCCACAATTGACATGACGACCGGAGTTCCGTTCGCCGCGTTCTTCCCGGTAACCTTGTCCGTGACGTTAATCGTCGGCGCACCGCCGACCGTCAGCGCCAGGTCCTTCTTTGTTGATCCGTTTGCAATGGTACCCAGATCCGTTAGCAGGTAGGCGGACAGGTCGTACACGGCGCTCGGGCTCCAGTCATCCGGCGATCCGGTAACGCTGCCACCGCCGAAGAACGCCGTCGCGGCGTAGAGCGATTGCGGCGCGAAGAAGTTTGCCACGCGCTGCGCCAGCCTCATCGGATTCATCCCGCCGAATGCGAGCCCGCCGGCGGGCGTGAACTCCGCTGGACCAGCGCAAGTCGGCTGCGTTGTCGGCAGAGCCAGGAACTTGTCGGAGTGATTCAGCCGCGACGAACCGTTGAAATCGTCGGTGTTCGCGAAGCAGAGCCCGAGCGTCGCGGCCACCTTGAACTGTGTGTCTCCTGCGCCGAGGATGATCTTCGGAATCGACCGGTGCTCGTACGAGCTCTCCAGCTGACCGCCGCCGCCGCTGCCCGTCCGGTACCCGTAGATCAGCACCCTTTTGGCGATCGCGTTAGCGGTCGGGTGAGCATCGTCGTTCAGGCTCGACGTAATCGCATCGGCCCACGTTGCTGTCTTCGGCCATGCTGCCCACCACGAGTTGGTAAATCCTCGCTCGTACGCACCGGCATCCGTATCGATCGATGTCTTTCCGCGCACCTCGAACATCCAGCCGCTGCCGAGGGCAGGGCCGAAACCTCCCGGCAGAGGCAGCGCGTTCGCGTACACGACCGGCAACATGCAGTTGAGGAAGCCCTTTACGAGTGCGTCGAACTGGTCGCCAGTCACATCCGGATTCTGAAGCGACGTTCCTCGAATGACTGCGGCTCGAGAAAGCCCATCGAACGCCTTGTCCGTCGACGCCACCGTCGGGCTGCCGTCTCTCGTAAGAAGACCCTGAATGTCACCAGCGGTCGTCACCAGCAGGTCATTCGACCGGTCGGCGAAGGCCCGGGCGTACCCCTTGAGGTCCGTGACGTTGCAAACTCCCGTCACGCCGCCGAGGGCCAAAGAGGGAGCACTGGGCACGGTCGGGCCCGTGGGCGCCGACGCAGGCTGATCGGCGCACGCTGCAAGTACTGCAGACGCCGCGCACAAGGCCAGCGAGGTTCGCAGCAGGGATCGCATTCTGGGTTTCCTTGAAAAAGGTGCGGTGCAACAAGTCGGACGCAGCAGCATGGTAGCATGCTGCCGTCTCCGACCCGTCAGTATGGGACCAATCGGTTAACCCCCGGTTAGTTTGCTTTCACCAACGCCTGGTAGCGAGGATCCGATCGAAGGCTCCTGAGCCACCATGACTCATCCTTGGCCGCGAACGGGCGTTGCTGAGGATTCGCCGCCATTTGCCGTGCGAAGTACTGCAGTGCCCGGTCCTTGTCCCCCGTCTGGGCGTAGATGATGGATGCCAGGTTCGCGAGCTCCAGCCGCGGATCGAGCTGCGAGTCTCCCTGGTTCGCCTCGGCGAGCGCCCTCGCGCTGTCCGGCTGCCCCGCCCGGATGTATGCGATTCCAACCATCAGGTTGCTCTTGAGCTTGTAGAAATCCACCCGGTTCGCGGGGGCGCGTGCCACGACCGTGTCGCGCATCGTCCAGACCTCCGCCATCTTCGGCTTGGTGCCCTCCAGCGTGTAGAGCCACAGCCTGCACTCCACGAACAGGAAGTTCTCCGGGAACCGGGTTGCGCCCTGGTTGCAATATTTTGCCGCCTCGTCGCGCAGCCCCAGGTCCAGTGTTGCGCCGAACAATCGGTAGATCGTGCGGTCGATGTCGACCAGGTACGGATCGGCCTTCGCCGCGTTCTCCGCGGCGAGCTTCGCCATCGAATACTGCTTCTTGTTGATCAGAAGATGGCTCAGCGCGTTCCACGCGCTCGCGCTCTGGCTGTTCGCCGTCGTTACGGCGGTGAAGTCCCGCTCGGCGGACTCGATCACGGCCAGGGAATTCTCGGTCGGCACGACGTTCTGGAGCCACTGCCAGTAGTGCAACGACCCGCGCACCTCGATCGCTTCCGGGTCATTCGGCGCGAGCTTGAGCGCGCGATCCACGTGCGCGAGCCCGGCATCGAGCGTCTTCGCAAACTCGGGGTCGGACGGACGCAGGAGCCGAGCGGCGCGGAACGCCAGCCATCCGCGGTCGATGATCGGTTGCGCCCAGTTCTTGTCGATCGCCTCGACCTTCGCGAGCGCTGCATCGGACTCGGAAATCTTCTGCATCGCCGCCGGGATGTCTCGCGCGCGGATGAGGACGTCGATCTCCCCAACGGTCTGCCGCGCTCGCTGCAGCGCGTCCCACGCGGCACTGTTCCGCGTGCCCGACTTGCTCACCAGCTCCTGGATCTCCTTGCCTACGTGCTGCCGCAGGAAGAGAGACATGTTATATGCGAGCGAGTCCTGGAGCTCGAGCAGCTTCTCTGGCGGCTGCTCGATCTTCGTGCTCGCCAGCTGATTCCCTGTCAGGGCGTCGACGACGTTGAGCTCCACCTTGAGCTTCCCGCCTGCCGCCGGCGATACCGAGCCGGTCACGAGCGTCCCGATCTTGAGCGCACGCGCAATGCTGTCGGGAGTCAGGGTCTTGCCCTTGAACGGCGCGACACCGTTCCGCGAAATGACCTTGAGCTGCCTGACCGCCGTCAGCTCGTTGATCAGCGATTCGGTGATGCCGTCCGCGAGGTAGCCCATCTGCTTTCCAGGGCTTCGGTCCTCGAAGTAGGTGACGGCGATGTTCGTCTTGGCGAAGTCACCCGTGAGCCCCGCGGGCGTGGTGGCGCCCTGGCTTTGCTTCCAGGCGTACCACCCGCCGCCAGCGCCCAGTACCAGCACGGCCACCGCGGCGGCGATCAACGGTGTCTTCTTCTTACTGGGACCTAACGCCTCACGCTCGACCGTGTCGGCGGCGATCGCCTTCGCACGCAGACTGTCGCGCCGGCGGCGTGCCGCGCCCTCCGTGTCGAGCATCGCGGCGGCGAAGTCCGTGGCCGAGCGGAACCGGTCCGCGGGCACCTTCGCCATCGCCCTGACGATCGCGTCCTCGACCGCATCGGGGACGGTGCCGCGCACGATCTTGAGACTCGGCACGTTGTCGAGCGAGTGCCGTGCGAGCAGGGCCATCGCGGTCGGGCCGGTGAACGGCGGCTGACCAGCGAGCAGCTCGTACACCACGCACGCGAGGCTGTAGATGTCGCTCTCGGGCGTGACGTCCTTGCTGCCCATCGCCTGCTCGGGGGACATGTAGGTCGGTGTGCCGACCGCCATCCCGGTTCTCGTCAGCGTCTCGCCGCCCGCTACCGAGACGGCGCGCGCGATGCCGAAATCGGCCACCATCGCGCCACCCTTCGCATCCAGCAGGATGTTCTCGGGCTTGATGTCGCGATGGATGACGCCCTTCGAGTGCGCGTACGCGAGCGCGTCGGCGACCTGCTGCGCGAGCTCGATCGTTTCGTCGACCGGAAGCTGCTTCTCCTTGTTCAACCGGTCCCGGAGCGACATGCCTTCCACGAACGGCATCACGTAATACAGCACGCCGTCGGCGGAACCCGAGTCGAGCACGCCAACGATGCGCGGATGCTGCAGCGCGGTGCCGACGTCGATCTCGCGGAGGAAGCGTTCCATGCCGAGCGTGACCGCGAGCTCCGGCAACAACACTTTCACGGCCACATACCGTTCGCGCGTTAGGTCGCGCGCCAGGTACACGGTGGCCATTCCTCCACGCCCGAGCTCACGCTCGAACGCATAGCGCCCGGCGAGGGCATTCTGGAGGGTCGACAGCGAAATGTTGGAAGTCGTCGCTTCCACTGGAGCCTCACGGCCTTACGCAAACATATATTTCCACGGACATCACGAACCTTCCGTAACATCCGTCACATCGGCAAGTGTCTTAAGTCCTATTATATAGCGCTAAGGACGAACTGACTGCTAGGTATAACCCGAGGACGGCAGACCCAGCCGGGTACTGGCAAGCGAGCCGGACCTTTGCGCTCATCGCCGGAGCGTGGCGCCCAAAGTCGTTGGCTCCCTGCGCCACTTCGTCGCCTGCTCGTACGAATACGCCAGCCGAATTAGAGTTTCCTCACTCCATGGTCGCCCGAAAAATTGTAACCCCGCCGGTAGCACAGCGCGAGTGTAACCCATGGGCACCGTGATGGCCGGATACCCCGTGCTCGGCGAGAAGAGTTGGTTGTTGTCCCCATGCGGGGTATTCAGGTCGCCGATCAAGCGTGGAGGGTTGCTCCATGTCGGATAGACGAACGCGTCCAGCCGATTTTCATCCATGGCGCGCAGCACCGCCGCTCGCAGCGCTTCCCGAAACCGATCGCGCGCCGCACACCCCGGATTCCGCTCCGGTGGCAGCGACTCGGCCTGTGCCGTAGTCAGTCGCACCTCGACCGACGGGTGGAACCGGCGCGACCGTATCAGCTCGGCGAGCGTCTTCACCGGCAGCGTCGTGTCGTTGCGCGACGAGAGAAATCGCTCGAGATCGAACTTGAACGGGTTGCACCCGCTGCCGGCGGAGCGGCGGAGCGAGTCGAGCTCGGGGATAACGACGGAATCGAGGACCGTCGCTCCATTGCGGCGCAGCTCGGCGACGGCACGCGTGAAGACACGGACGACCTCCGTGTCCGTGGTCGCGGTGACGTATGCCTGGGGGAGCACGGCCAGGCGCGCGCCTTTCAGGCCGTCGCGCCGGAGTGCCTTCGCGTAATCGGGAATGGTGCGTGCCCGACTCGCTTCGGTGACGGCGTCGTTCGAGTCGTAGCCGGCGACGACCTGAAAGACGGCCACCGCATCGGTGACGGTCCGCGCCATCGGTCCGGCGATGTCGGACGCGAGGTTCAGCGGCACGACGCCGTCGCGACTCGTTAGGCCCATCGTGGAGCGGATGCCCACGAGCGCGTTGTGCGCCGACGGCCCACGGATGGAGTTGCCGGTGTCCGTGCCGAGTCCGACGACGCCGAAGCTCGCCGCGACGGCGGCCCCCGTCCCGCCGCTGGAGCCCGCGGTGACGCGGTCGAGCGCGTATGGATTCTTCGTGTAGCCGGGAAGGATGGAGCTCACCGTCTCGTAGGGTGAGAACGCGAGCTCCGCCATGTTCGACTTCGCCAGGACGATGGCGCCGGCGTCCTTGAGCCGCTTCACCATCGTCGCG
>Ga0207712_10001690_pt1 | contig 14819 bp, 13 predicted proteins | sample KBSS44metaG_FD_184402 | JGI IMG/M metagenome (GOLD analysis project Ga0207712, IMG submission 184402) | Switchgrass rhizosphere microbial communities from Kellogg Biological Station, Michigan, USA - KBS S4-4 metaG (SPAdes) (version 2) | ecosystem: Host-associated > Plants > Roots > Rhizosphere... | reverse complement strand
AGAGATCGCTTTTGTAGTTGGCATTTCTTTAATTGGCGTAGTGCTCTGGGGAACTTTGAGCGGCTCAATGCTTCCGATCGTTTTAAAACGCCTTGGCGCCGACCCTGCAGTTTCATCAGCACCATTTGTGGCGACCCTTGTTGACGTAACCGGCCTCGTCATTTATTTCTTCACAGCCTTTTTATTTCTCAAAGGCTTATTGCTATAAAAAAAGGTGATAAGAATCTTATCACCTCAATTTTTTCTATCAGAGTTTTATTTTATTAAGCAACTGCTTTTTTACTCATTCCCAAATACCAACCGATAACGCCACCAACAATTCCAGTAACTATTGTACTGGCAATAATATCCACCCCCATTCCAGTCATATCGCCCAAGTTCATAAAGGCATAGTTGAAAATGTTGATGGTGGCAGCAAATAATAAACCGATAACCGCACCGGTAGAAGCCCCAGCTGCCGCAGTCATTACACCTGCTTTATTAAGGATGTAAGAAAGCAGCAATCCAAAAAGAAGATTTCCTACAATCAAGGCCCACCATATAATATCATCATCTCCTCGCATAACTGTTTTTCCAATCTCGCTTGTGTGTTCTTTCATGAAACTCATAAGCAACATTCCCCATACCAGCCAACCCAGAAGGAAATTGGCAATACCGCCAATAATTCCCCCAATGAGAAACTTGTTCGTGTTCATAATTTTTGGTTTTGGTGAATAAATAATAGAAAAGGTAATGATTAAATTGACAGTTCAACATCTATTTTTCACACGTACCTGTAGATATTAACCCGGCTCAACCAAATGAAAGCACACAGGATTGTGTTTCAATTCGGTCCGTCCTTTTTGCTTTCTGCACATTTTTGTGCAATTTCGTTTTTTGGCAATCGTTCAGTCGTTTGCAGTTTATCCGATAAATGATAAAATCTAACCTAATCTTATGTGTGGAATAGTTGGTTACACCGGCCCAAGAGAAGCATATCCCATAATTATAAAAGGACTACAAAGACTTGAATACCGCGGCTACGATAGCACTGGTGTAGCATTATTGAATGGCGGACTGAATGTCTATAAGAAAAAAGGGAAAGTAGCTGAATTAGCAGATACACTTGTTGGCGAAAATCTTCATGCTCATATTGGCATTGGTCATACCCGTTGGGCCACACATGGTGAACCAAGTGATCGCAATGCACATCCGCATGTATCAGCAAGTGGTAAGTTGGCAATGATCCATAATGGCATTATTGAAAATTATTCGCAATTAAAACAGGAACTGATTAATAAAGGATACAGTTTTAAAAGTGATACCGATACAGAAGTATTATTAAATTTTATCGAAGAAATAAAAAAGAATAATCAATGTGGTCTTGAAGAAGCGATCCGTGTAGCTTTGAAACGTGTAACCGGTGCGTATGTTATTTTATTGATCGATGAAGATGATCCTGAAACTATCATTGCGGCAAGAAAAGGAAGCCCCCTGGTTATTGGCATTGGCAAAGGCGAACATTTTCTTGGTTCTGATGCATCCCCGATGCTTGAATACACAAAGGAAGTTGTTTACGTAAATGATTATGAACTTGCAATTGTAAAACCTGGTGAACTTATTTTAAAAAATCTTGGCAATGAAAAGATAACCCCATTCGTGCAAAAGCTGGATATCGAATTAGCCGCAATTGAAAAAGGCGGTTACGATCATTTCATGCTAAAAGAAATAAATGAACAGGCAGATACAGTTTTTGATTGCCTGCGCGGAAGGTTGGATGCAGAAAAAGGAACGATCACAATGGCTGGCGTTGAGAATAATATCGATAAGCTTGCTAAAGCAAACCGCATTATCATCATCGCTTGCGGCACCAGTTGGCATGCGGGACTGGTTGCAGAATATATTATTGAAGAGCTGTGCCGAACACCGGTTGAAGTTGAATATGCATCTGAATTCAGGTATCGCAATCCTGTTATTCATTCCGGTGATGTTATACTTGCCATTTCGCAATCAGGTGAGACGGCAGATACACTTGTTGCCATTGAAAAGGCAAAACAACAAGGCGCATTTATTTTTGGTGTGGTAAATGTTGTAGGCTCATCCATTGCCCGTACATCACATGCGGGAGCATATACACATGCAGGACCTGAAATTGGCGTAGCAAGTACAAAAGCTTTTACAGCACAGCTTGCAGTGCTAACAATGGTCGCATTAAAAATTGCAAAAGAAAAAGGCAGTATCAATGAAGAAAGGTATATGCATCTGCTACAAGAACTTCATGATGTGCCTGATAAAATTGCTTTGGTTTTAAAATCAGCTGAAAAAGTAAAGAAGCTTGCGGAAAAATATAAAGATGCAAGAGATTTTCTTTATCTCGGTCGTGGCTATAATTTTCCTGTGGCGCTTGAAGGTGCTCTAAAACTAAAAGAGATCTCATACATACACGCAGAAGGTTATCCGGCTGCAGAAATGAAACATGGCCCCATTGCGTTGGTAGATGATCAATTGCCGGTAGTATTTGTAGCAACAAAAGATGCTTATCATGAAAAAGTGCTAAGCAATATGCAGGAGATAAAAGCAAGAAAAGGAAGAGTGATTTCAGTTATCACAGAAGGTGATGACTATTCTGCTTCTCTTTCGGAATCTATAATGTCAGTGCCGGCTGCCGATGAAATTGTTGCCCCGATGCTTAGCGTTGTTCCTTTGCAATTGCTCGCTTATTATATTGGTGTAATGAAAGGTTGTGATGTTGATAAGCCAAGAAACTTAGCGAAGTCAGTGACTGTTGAATAAAAACCCGTGTCGCCGCCCCAGGCGGAGAACTTAGATCAGGTTTTCCTTACCTTACGAACAGCTCTTTATTTGTAAATGATATTTGTGTTACCAGCAGCATTACTACTATGTGTCTTCTGTTGCGTCGCACTCTTGTACCATAGCAACCCTATTCAACAATTATTCTGTTCCTTAACAAGAAATCAATAACAAGCATCCAGTAACATGAGTGACATAAAGAAAAAACCAATCAGCTCTCTCGGATATAATTTTGTTGCAAAAGAATTTATTCCAAAAGGAAAAGATGAATATTATCTCCGTAACATTCAGAACAGAAGTGGGATTGCTTACCGCCAATTAACAAAAGCTGAGATCAAAGCATTACAGCGAAATAATAATACTGCTGATGACTGGAGTAAATTATTAGTTGCTGACCCATTTAATTCCAGTCTTATTAAGAATTGTAACTTTTTTGGCCTCAACAGGATTGGCAAGCTTGAAGACGTTTTTTTAGAATATCATGACATCCGCTTGCAGGTGGGACTTTACAACAGCACAATTGTTAGTTGTGATTTTGGTGACAATGTTGCTATCAACAATGTTAATTACATGAGCCATTACATTGCCGGCAAAGAAGTAATCATCGTAAATGTAAATGAACTTGCTGCGTCCGATCATTCAAAATTCGGCAATGGAATCATAAGAGAAGGAGAAAAAGAAAATGTTCGCATCTGGCTGGAGATATGCAATGAAAACGGCGGTCGCGGCATTCTGCCTTTCAATGGTATGTTGTCAGGTGATGCATGGCTTTGGAGCCGTTATCGTGAAGACGAAGTATTGATGAAAAAATTTAAACAGTTTACCGAAAAACAATTTGATAAAAAAAGAGGTTACTATGGAAAGATCGGCGATGGAACAGTAATAAAGAATTGCGGGATCATTAAAGACACGTGGATCGGAAACGAAGCATATATAAAAGGCGCAAACAAACTAAAAAATCTTACTATCAACTCCGGTGATGAAGGAAAAACACAGATTGGTGAAGGTTGCGAATTAGTGAATGGCATTATTGGTTTTGGTTGCCGTATTTTTTATGGGGTAAAAGCAGTTCGTTTTATTCTTTCTGATCATTCTCAATTGAAATATGGCGCAAGGCTTATCAATTCTTACCTTGGTTATAACTCTACTATTTCTTGTTGTGAAGTATTGAATTCGCTTATTTTTCCTGCACATGAACAACATCACAACAATTCATTTTTATGTGCTGCTTTGGTTTTAGGACAAAGCAATATGGCAGCGGGAGCTACTATCGGTTCCAATCATAATAGTCGTAGTGCAGACGGAGAATTAATTGCAGGTCGTGGCTTTTGGCCGGGACTCTGTGTAAGTCTTAAACATAACTCGAAGTTTGCGTCTTTTACAATTATTGCAAAAGGAGATTATCCTGCTGAGATAAACATACCCATTCCGTTTTCATTGGTGAGCAATGATGTATCCAATGATAAACTGGTGGTAATGCCAGCTTACTGGTTTATGTATAACATGTATGCACTAGCGAGAAATGAAGAAAAGTATGAAGCAAGAGATCAACGGAGAGATAAAACTCAATACATCGAATATGATTTCCTGGCGCCTGACAGCATAAATGAAATTTTTGATGCTATTCATTTGCTTAGAAAATTTACCGGCAAGGCGTTTGCAAAAAAGCAAAATAAAACCCTTACAGAAGCAGGAGTAATTTCAGCGGGAGCTAATTTACTTGAAACAAAGGATCCTTTGATTGATGAGCTTGATGTTTTCGCCGATGAATTTGAAAATGCGGGACGCAAAGTTCAACTTAGCAAGGTGCAACAGGCATATATAATTTTTAAAGAGTTAATTGTTTACTACGGTATTAACCAGCTTTTGCATTTTGCCTGGAATAATAAGATCAATGATTGGGAAAAGTTCTATACAGCATTACCATTAAGAGCACGAAGAAGCAAATGGTTAAATATCGGTGGTCAATTATTTCCACAGCTGGCTGTCAATACTTTTAAAAAAGATATTTATTCAGGTAAAATAAAAAACTGGGATGAAGTACATTCTTTTTATACGACTAACTCTCAAATTTATCCAGAACAAAAATTGCAGCACTCATTTGTATCATTACTTGAAATACTTCAACTAAAGCCTGCAGATTTTGATAAGAAGATTTTTAAAGAATTAATTCAGCAAGCTGTAGGCACCCGTGAGTGGATGGTAAAAGGGATCTTTGATTCAAGAGCAAAAGATTATCATAACCCTTTTCGTAAAATGGTTTATGATAATCGCAAGCAGATGGAAACAGTTATCGGCGAGCTTGATAAAAATAGTTTTATTAAAAAGAAAATTGCTGAAATGAAAAATTACCGTGAAAAGACAAAAAACCTTCTAAAAAAATTCAAACTCTGATTATTTATAATTACGGCTTGTAAAAGGATAATAAGTAGCTACAAATCCAGCCTGGTAGCAGGCAGTGTACCAAAGAAGATCATATACATAATGCCTGAAAGGTTTTTTTCCCTCTCCTATTTTAATTACCAACGCTGTCATGATCGCAGTTTTTTGAATAAAATTATTCATGTGATACTGATCGGTGAACATTACAAATACTGAAGTAGACAAAAAATGTTTTGGACCGTTATCTGGATTGCCGCCTTCATATTTATTTCTCCAGCTCACTTTCGGATCAAACCATTGCTTATTGGCGCCGGGAAATGTTTTTTCAAATATTTTATAATTGAATTGGAGCGTTTCATTAAACCCCTTTGCGGCACCACCAACCAGAACAAGACTGCCTGTGATGATCTTATTCTTGTCAATCTTCCATTTTAATTTATCAGATCTTTTTTCCTGTGCGTGTAAAGAAGATGAAGCAAGAAACAGAACTGCAATAATTATTCTCATAAAAAAAATTTAAACGTTTACTGGAATATTTTCAGCAATGATTTATTGTTCTCCAAAAGGAATAAAGGAGTGATTTTTTATGAGGATTGTCAGGACTAGAAAAATGTTGATCTGGATAGTGGTGATAGAATATTCAGCGGAGGATAAACCAACTGTTAAATTAAACTCTCAGTTGCAGATAATGAAATAATGTGAAAAGAAATTTCGTAAACGGGTAGATTTACGATAAATCAATAAATGTTAATTGAAAACTTGTCCTTATTTCTTTCTAAAAAAGATTCGGATAGGGACTCCTTTGAGATTGAAATTTTCACGAAGCTTATTCTCCAGGTAGTTTTTATACGGCTGTTTTATATCATCAGGGAAATTGCAAAAGAATGCAAAAGAAGGAACAGCAGTTGGCAACTGTGTAACGTATTTGATCTTTACCGGGTTTCCTCTTACCACCGGCGGATGGTAAGATTCAATAGCTTTTAAGATCACCTCATTCAATTGGGAAGTGGGGATTTTTGTTTTCCTGTTTTCAGCAACTTCCAAAGCAAGTTCGATTGCTTTAAAAATTCTTGTTTTTTCTTTTGCAGAAATAAATAATATCGGCACATCAGTAAATGGCGCCAATTTTTGTTTCAGCATTATTTCATAATCTCTTGCTGTATTTGTTTGTTTTTCTGCCAGGTCCCATTTGTTTACCAAAACAACAACACCTTTTCCTTTTTTTGCTGCAAGACTAAATATGCTTATATCCTGCGCAGACACCCCTTTAACAGCATCAATTAAAATAAGACAGACATCTGCTTCATCCATCGCTTTAATAGCACGAATGACTGAATAGAACTCAAGATCCTCATGCACTTTTGCTTTTCTCCGGATTCCCGCTGTGTCAATAAGTATAAAATCTTTTTGGAAGAGTTTATAATGTGTATGAATCGTATCTCTTGTTGTGCCGGCAATATCACTTACAATAGTACGCTCCTGCCCGACCAATGCATTTAATAAAGATGATTTACCAACATTCGGCTGCCCAATGATCGCAAACTTTGGTAACGATTCTGCAAGTTCTGCGGTATCAGCATCCTCGGCTGGTATTAATTCAGTGATTGCGTCCAGCAATTCACCGGTTCCGCTACCACTTACCGACGAAATAAAAAATATCTTATCAAAACCAAGACTATAAAACTCTGAAGCGGCTAACATCCTTTCATTGTTATCAACTTTATTTACCACAAGAAAAACCGGTTTTGAACTTTTACGCAGCATACCCGCCATTGCATCATCCAAATGAGTAATCCCAATTGCTGCATCTGTCATAAAAACAATTGCATTTGCTTCTTCAATTGCAATTGTCACCTGCTTTCTTATTTCTCTTTCAAACACATCATCACTATGGGGAACAAATCCGCCGGTATCAATTACGTTATAACTTTTCCCATTCCAATCGGTAATACCATACTGACGGTCACGGGTCACACCGCTTATATCATCAACGATAGCTTTGCGTTGTTCAAGTAAGCGATTAAAAAAAGTGCTCTTGCCCACATTGGGTCTTCCTGTTATTGCTAATGTAAATCCCATAATATTCTATGTTCTCAAATTAAATAATCATTAATGATACCCGTATTCCTTTAACCATGTATCATTATCCCGCCACTTGTCTCTAACTTTTATAAAAAGTTCCAAAAAAACTTTCTGCTGTAAAAAATCTTCAATTGATTTTCTTGATTCTGTTCCAAGCTTCTTGATCATCTTACCTCCTTCACCTAACATGATCGCTTTTTGCGATTCTCGCTGTACAATTATATCTGCTGTAATTTTTGTCAATGTTATTTTCTCTTTAAACTCATTTACAACAACTGTGGCCTGGTAAGGAATTTCATCCCCAAATAATTCAAATATTTTTTCTCGTATTAACTCCGCTGCAAAGAACCTGGTTTGAAGATCAGAAATTTCATCGCCGCTAAAAAAAGGTTCTCCTTCTGGTAAAAACTCAAGTATTTCTCGTAAAAATTTCTTTTTATTAATCCCACTTGATGCAGAAATGGTTATTACCTTTTTATAATATGGATTATTTGAAAAAAAATCTACAGTAGTTTTTATCTTTTCCTGACTTGCCCTGTCAATTTTGTTTACGACAACAATAGCCGGTACTTTCAATTTTAAGGAACTGAAGATCTCATCACAGTCTTTCAGATCTTCATTTACGTCTACGATCAACAAAGCAACATCAGCATCTTCCAGTGAATTTTTCACAGCGTCCATCATTTTTTCATGCAACCTATATTTAGGCTCAATGATACCTGGCGTATCAGAAAAAACAATTTGATAATCTTTTTCTGTTAAAATTCCTTTGATGCGATGCCTTGTTGTTTGCACTTTGGATGAAACAATAGCAAGCTTTTCATCCATCAGTGCATTGAGCAAAGTGCTTTTACCAGCATTAGGTTTACCAAAGATATTTACAAAACCGACTTTCATTGAATAGCTTATAACCGCAAGTCACAAGCCATAGCGAAGAATTGAGGAGGTAATCAAATTCTATTGCCGGAGGTTTGCACCTGCAATGAATAAAAAACGGGGACATGTCTGTCCCCTTTGTTGCGAAGGGGAGGATCGAACTCCCGTCCGCCTTAGGCGGATATGAGCCCTAATTTAATTTTTTCGTTTATCAAAGACCAAATCCATTCCCGAAGCTTTGCTGACTTAAGTTCCTTTTCTCTAAACACAGCCTCCTGTTTTATCTCAAACTCTTCTTTGTAGCAAATTATCCAAGGTCTGAATTTAATTGTCCACCCTTTCGTTCCTAGTTCATTGCGTGATTTAAATCGTTCGTCTAGGTTAGATGTATATCCAATATAAATCTTTTTAAACGAAGGACTATATAAAACATAAACAGTGAACATAAAATGTAAAAGCCTCCATAGAGGCTTTATCCTGTTGCGAAGGGGAGGATCGAACTCCCGACCTTCGGGTTATGAGCCCGACGAGCTACCGCTGCTCTACTTCGCGATGTGGAGCGCAAAGGTACGGGTTGACGCTTGATTATCCAAAAGAAAAGCGCCTCGCTTGAGGCGAGACGCTTTCATTTTTACCCTTTATGTTTACGACTTACGAGTGACATTACTTGCACCGCTAGTTTTAATGTCACGGATCAATCCTTCGCCTTTAAATCTTACACTACTGGCGCCGCTGGCTTTTGCATTTAATTCTTTATTTACCGTAATATTTACTGAAGATGCGCCTGAAGCTTCAGCTGTACAATAATTAGTGGTCATATCAAATCCTTTAAAATCGCTGGCTCCACTTGCATCTATACTCAATTCGGCTGCATTACCAGAAATGGTTGCATCAGAAGCGCCACTGATATCAAACCTAAGTTTTTTCGCATCTATCTTTCCTTTCAAATCACTTGCACCGGATAAGTTGACATAAAGATCTTCAGCGGAAATACCGTCCTCAAAAAATATATCACAAGCACCACTTACATCAAGCTTATCCAATTTTTTTACAGATATGTATGCTTTCAATTTTTGTTTATCCCCATTCCATCCCCTCCAGAATTTTTTATCATCATCAAAACGAATGATCAAGACGCCGTTCTCTACCTTGGTAATAATTTTTTCTTTGTATTCAGATTTTGATGCACTGATAGCTACCGCATCTTCGTTGCCTTGAGAAATATAAACGGTAAAAGCATTAGAAATTTTGATGGCATGAAAACCACTAAGATTTCTTGACTCTGCATTGGCATCGTTAATTGTTTTTTGTGCAAACATTGCGACACTCACCAGCATTGCCATTAACATCACTTGTATCTTTTTCATGTTCATTATCTTTTATAAGAATTATTTGCTTACTTTTTTTATACTACTCCCGCTTGTTTTAAGATCTCTTATCAAGCCAGTTCCTTTATAATACACATCACTGCCACCGCTTGCATTTGCCGAAAGCTCTTTATTTACTGTAACGTGAACATCACTTCCACCACTTGCTTCTACATTGCAAATATCTGAAGCAAGATCATAACCTTTAAAATCACTGCCACCGCTTGCGTCAATTGTTAGTCTTGCGGCTTTACCTGAAATATCAACATCGCTGCCACCGCTTGCGTGAATCTTTAGTTCATCTGTTTCCACTTTGCCATCAAAATCAGACCCTCCGGAAATTTCCATTGCTAGTTTTGAAACTTTAATTGAACCATCAACCGAAATATCAGAACCACCAGATCCTTCAAGCCTGTCAAGGTTTTTGAAAGAAACATATGCCTTTAACTTATGATTACTCCAATCAAATCTCAGATTGCTGTTCCATTCATACCAGATCTTTAAAACACCGTCCTTTACTTCAGTTTTGATCTTAGCCCTATATTCGTCTTTTGAGGCACTCACAGCAACTGCTTCGTTACCCTGGCTCAGGTATAGATCAATACCTCCCGAAACCTCAATGGCATGAAAACCTGATACATTTCTTTTTTCTGCATTCGCATCATTAATTGTTTTTTGGGCTGATGCAGCTGTGATAAACCCTGCTAATACTATTAAACTGAATAATTTTTTCATGGCTATATTTTTTAGATTTTAGAAACAGTTCCGCCCGTGTTTGTTTTTATTTCACGAATGCCGGCATTGCCTTTATATTTTATATAACCGCCCGTATCGGCTTTTACATTTAATTCCTTTTCTACTGAAATATAAATTCCCGCACCGGTACTCATTTTAACTACACAGGTATTTGTAGTTAAATTTTCTCCCATGAATTTACTGCCTGTATCTCCTTTTGCATCCAGAATATCTACTTTTCCGGTGAGAGTTATTTTTGACCCAGTATTTTGATCAACATTTAAAGTACCAATACTTATTTCTGCTTTTACAAGGCCGCCGGTGTTTGCTTTTAATTCAAAAGTTGTTGCTTCTAATAAGCCATCAATATTTGCTTCAGCGCCGGTTGTTACATGTAAAAGGTTAAGTGATGTGTAAGAAACATATGCTTTCAAATGTTTGCTTTCATTTTTTTTATTAATGGCGCCGGTTTTTGTTTCATAATGAATTTTCAAAATTCCATTCACCACTTCTGTTACAATTTTGTCACGAAACTCGATCTCTGATGCGCTGACCGCAACTTCTTCAGTAGTCCCTTTTGTCAATGTAAGTTCGATGCCGGTAGCTACGTCAATCCCATGGAAGCTGCCAACAGTCCGTTTTTCGGCATTGGCATCGCTAATGGTTTTTTGAGCGAAAGAGGTGGTAACCAACCCCACAAACAACGATAAGAATAAAAAGGTTTTCTTCATAAACAATGATTTGTAGGTTATACGAAGAGAAGCGTAGAAAGGTTACAGGACACCCAAAAAATTTTATCCTTAGTTTTGCATCAGAACTTCAGAGTTTCCCCGGGGTGCCCGACAAAGTTGTCGGAGCTGAGATAAAACCCGTAGAACCTGATCAGGGTAATGCCTGCGCAGGGAAGGTGCTAAACATCTTTCATTCCTGTTAACAGCATTCCCTCTCATTTTTAATCTTTTAATACTTAAAAAATGAAGAGGATTGCCATTTTAATTATCGCTGCTGTTGTCGGCAACGCAGTATTTGGCCAAACAAAAGACAGTACAAAAAGAGACAGTTTTCTTTTACTCGAACCTGTGGAAGTAAAAGCCATTCGAGCTGGAGAAAATTCGCCTTTTACAAAAACCAATTTGACCAAAAAGCAAATTGAGAAACTAAATCTTGGGCAGGACCTGCCATTTATTTTAAATCAAACACCATCAGTGGTTGTGAATTCCGATGCCGGTAATGGCGTTGGATATACCGGTATTCGCATCCGTGGTACGGATGCATCGAGAATAAATGTAACTCTGAATGGAGTTCCATTTAATGATGCAGAAAGCCAGGGAACATTCTTTGTCGATCTTCCTGATTTTACTTCTTCAGTTGGAAGTATACAAGTGCAACGTGGTGTGGGTACTTCATCAAACGGTGCTGGTGCTTTTGGAGCAAGTGTAAATATTAGTACCAATGAGGCTAATTTGAAGCCTTATGCCGAGTTCAACAACAGCTATGGGTCATTTAATACGTGGAAGAATACAATTAAAGTCGGCAGTGGGTTAGTGAGTGATCATTTCACTATGGATCTTCGCTTATCAAGGATCAGCAGCGATGGATATATTGACCGGGCAAGCAGTGATCTCAAATCATATTATTTCTCTACGGCTTATCTGGGTAAAAAGAATTCGCTTCGATTCAATATGTTTTCGGGAAAAGAAAAAACTTACCAGGCATGGTATGGAGTAAGCGAGGCCGATCTGAAAACAAATCGAACTGTCAACTATGCTGGCACCGAAAGACCTGGTGAACCTTATGATAATGAAACTGATAATTACAAGCAGGATCATTACCAACTTTTCTATAACCAGGAGTTGACAAGTCGTTTAAAATTCAGTGTCGGTTTGTTTTATATAAAAGGCAAAGGTTATTATGAACAATATAAAGCTGATCAAGCTTATGATGATTACGGCTTACCCAAGCCTGTTTATGGAACAGATACGATCACAAACACTGATCTTGTAAGACAGCTTTGGCTTGACAATGATTTTTATGGGAATATTTTTTCCTTGCAATGCAAAAACAATAATTCACAATTCACTCTTGGCGGCGGATGGAACAGGTATGAAGGCAACCATTATGGCGACGTTGTTTGGGCAGAAAAAGGCTTGGCAATGTCAGGCAGATGGTATGATCTTGATGCCAATAAAAATGATCTCACTCTTTATTTTAAGCAACAAACGAAAATTGGTTCATTGGTTTCTGTTTTTTATGATCTGCAATATCGGAGAGTGAAGTATGATCTTTATGGTTTCAAGGATAATCCTGGTCTCATTATTAAAAACAACTACGATTTCTTTAATCCAAAAGCAGGACTAAGTTTTCAAAAAAATGAATGGTCGGGCTATCTTTCTTATAGTCGCGGACAAAAAGAACCCAATCGTGAAGATTTTGAAGCTGGAATAGATCAGCAACCAAAACCTGAAAAGCTGAATGACATTGAATTAGGTATTGAAAAAAGAAATGATGAATACAACATTGGCATCACAGGTTATTATATGCATTATACAGATCAGTTAGTGCTTACCGGAAAAATAAATGATGTGGGCGCCTATACAAGAACAAATATTCCGAAAAGCTATCGTGCCGGTATAGAGTTGGTTGCTTCGGCTAAAATCAATTCATGGTTAAACGCCGCGGGAAATTTTTCGTTGAGTAAAAACAAAGTGACTGACTTTATAGAATATATCGATGATTATGATAACGGCGGACAGCAAACAAAACAATATTCGTCAACCGATATCGCTTTTTCTCCAAATATAGTTGGAGGAGCAACCATCAATTTTATTCCTTTAAAAAATGCCGAGCTGAGTTTAATAAGCAAATATGTCGGCAAACAATATTTGGATAATACCCAAAATGAAAGCAGGAAATTAAATGCCTACTACACACAGGATGCAAGATTCATTTATACTATTAGCAAAGGTTGTTTAAAAGAAGTGAACATCATTCTGCAAGCAAATAATGTGTTTGATAAACTGTATGAGCCCAATGGTTATACTTTCAGTTATTATTATGGAGGCAGCTTAACAACAGAAAACTATTATTTTCCAATGGCGGGAAGGAATTTTATAGTTGGAGTGAATGTGAAGTTTTGATTAAACGGATAAAGGCGCCGTTACCATAAAACCAGGTTTTCGTATGAATAGTTTCTTGAGAAGATTGAAAGATATATATTGTAAAACTAGCCTCCAAACTTCTCCTGCCACGCAAGCATTCCGCCGACAAGGTTTTTTGTGTTTTTAAAACCCATAGCGTCTAAAAACATACAGGCTTGTCCGCTGCGATTGCCGCTTCGACAATAAAGTATTATTTCTTTGTCTTTCAGATCTTCAATTTCATCGATCTGCATGGATTGAATTTGTCCTAATGGAATCAGAACGCCACCGATATTAAAGTCCGCATTTTCATATGGCTCTCTCACGTCGACGATGTTTAATTTTTCGCCAGCATCAAGGCGTTTTTTTAGTTCTTCTACAGTTATGTTATCCATAAAAAGTTTTTATTGTTGTGGTAATTTCTGAGATGTAGTATCTATCGCTGGTCGCATTAAACTCAACCATATATTCATTGTTTGACCAGAACGGATCTTTATGTGTTTTCCATCTTCGCCCACCCGAGGCGGATCTTGTTTATATATAAATGCACCTGCCGTATCGACAACTTCTGGATCCGGGATTATTGAAAGAAAACTTAATCCATTTGATTCTAAAAACCCTTTTGCCTGGCTAAATGTCATACCAATTAAATTAGGCACTGTGAATTCGGTTTCTCCTACCCCATCGCTTAGCACAAGGTCAATAGAACTTCCTTGTTGAATTTTGGTACCCGGAGTAATTGGTGATCCCTTATAACGTTGCTCCTGTACAGTATTTTTTGCAAAGTCATGAACATAAGAAGTATCGCCAACCCGGAGCCCCATATTTTTCAACTGTAATTCGGCATTGCGAAGACTAAAGTCAATCAGGTTCGGCATTTCCACTATCGGCGGCACAAACCTGTTTATAGTTAAATAAACTGTACGGCTGATCTTTACTGTGGCGTCTCCATCGGGCACCTGTCTAAGTACAGAGCCTTTTGCAGTAGTATCAGTATAAATAGAGTCCTGTACCTCTACATCAAAGTCAGCATTATTAAGAATTTTTTTTGCTTCTTCAAAAGTTTTACCCACCACGTTTGGAACAGTTTTGTTTTTACCATGGCGTGTAAGCGGCCCCAACAAAATAGAAAGCAAAAATAATAGCACAACTACGAGGATTAGCCCTGCCAACAGGTTCATCCAAAAAGGTCTTTTCGTAATAAAATGAAACATTGGATTTATTTAATTTAGAAATTCTGAAATCAAAAATTTCGAAATTTCTTATTTTCAAGATTAGTGATTAAAACATTCCTCCACCAGCTTTGTATAAAATTCTTTCAAACTCCATCCCATTGCTTTTACCTGTTGCGGCACTATGCTTGCATCACTTTGCCCCGGAATTGTATTTACTTCAAGCATATACGGATACATACTGCTTTCTTCCAAAATAAAATCAATCCTCACAACTC
>Ga0207712_10001687_pt1 | contig 14829 bp, 14 predicted proteins | sample KBSS44metaG_FD_184402 | JGI IMG/M metagenome (GOLD analysis project Ga0207712, IMG submission 184402) | Switchgrass rhizosphere microbial communities from Kellogg Biological Station, Michigan, USA - KBS S4-4 metaG (SPAdes) (version 2) | ecosystem: Host-associated > Plants > Roots > Rhizosphere... | reverse complement strand
GCGGCCAGGCGGCCGTGAGTCACCAGCACTAATCCGATCATTTGCTCAACTCGCCTGCCTCAAGCCTCTCGCCGCGTTTCGGCCTCGATCGTATCGCTCGGCGGCGAGGCCAGGTCCCGGTGGCGGACATTCGGTGTAAAGCCTCGTTCGCGCAACCGCTCCGTCATTTCGACTGCCGCGGCGACCGAACGGTGTCGCCCCCCAGTGCATCCGAACGCAACGGTCACGTAACTTTTGCCCGCGGCCCAGTAGCGGGGAATCCAGTCGATGAGAAGCGATTCGATTTGGCCGATTGTCTCATTCCAGGCCGGGTCGGCGGCGAGGTAGGCGCGGACGGGCTCGTCGCAGCCGGTCAAGGCCCTCAGCTCATCGACCCAATGCGGGTTCGGCAGGAAGCGCATGTCGAACACGAGGTCGGCAGTTCGCGAAATCCCGCGCGCAAAGGCGAAGGACGCGATCGTCAGCACCGGCTGGTCCGAATCGCCGCCATACCGCCGCAAAAGCTCATCGCGCAGGTCGGCCGGGCTAAGGTCGGTGGTGTCGATCACGCTGTCGGCGGCGGCGAGAAGCGGCGCCATGATTTTCCGCTCGCGGGCGATCCCGTCCTCGGCCGGCCGGTCGGGCGCGAGCGGATGCCGGCGGCGAGTCTCGTCGAAGCGCCGGATCAGCTCTTTCCCGGCGCAATCGAGATAGAGGATCTCGGGTGCGACGCGCTCGACCGAGCGGATCATCCCGGGGAGAAGCGCTGGATCGAACCCGCGGCTGCGGACGTCCATGCCGACGGCGGCAGGCATGACCCGGCAATCCGCGCCGGAATTGACGAATTGGTGGAGAAGGTCGGCCGGCAGATTGTCGACCACGTCCCAGCCCAAATCCTCGAGCGCGTCCAGCACGGTCGACTTGCCGGCGCCGGACATTCCGGTGACGAGCAGGAGGCGAGGAGAGGTCGGGCGGCTGGACACCGCCCGAAGCTTAGAACTTGAGGCCGAGGCGGTCGAGGCCGAGCGCGACCTTGGACGGAGCGGAAGCGGTCATCGCATCGATGCTGATCAACGGCAGCATGACCCCCAGGATCGGCCGCTCACGGCTGTCGTCGGGAAGCCGCTGGATTTCACCGGTCAGCTCGACAATCAGGGCGACGGGAATATCCTTTACCGTATCCATCTCAACGATGCCGATGCCGCGGATCTCAAGCTTGCCGGCGATAGTCGCCGGGGCCGAGGCAAGCAGGCGGTCTCCGGACCGGCGCACAAGCGTCTGGTCGTCGCTGACCAGGGTGAAACCCCGGTCCAGGAGCCGCAGCGTCAGGTCCGACTTGCCCGATCCAGATGGCCCGGTGATCAGTATCGCGCGGCCATCGACGGCGACCGTGCTCGCGTGGACGGTCTCGGCCGAAATTCGCGATTCGCGGATGGTGACCGGTCGGTTCATGCGCGGTGTGCCGCCGGCAGCCGGATTGTGAAGCGCGCTCCGGATGGCGCGTCGTCGCGGTCCTGCACGTCAATCTCCCCGTCGTGACCTTTAACGATCGCCTGGGCAATGGCGAGGCCAAGGCCCGAATGGCGTCCGAAATTCTCTCCCTCGGGTCTTATCGAGTGGAATCGGTTAAAAATGGCTTCCCGGGCCTCCGGAGGAACTCCGGGACCCTCGTCGTCGACCCGGATTCGGACTTCGTCGCCGACGCGCGCCGCCGCGATCTCGACCAGGCCTCCGGGCGGCGAAAAGCTCACCGCATTGTCGATGATCGCGTTGATCGCCCGGGCAAGCCGGCCGGGCTTGCCCATGACCACAGCGGTCGCCTTCCGGGGCCGGGCAAAGGCGATCGTCGCATCGCCCGTCTCGCGGCGGGTTTCCCAGCTGCCTGCCAGCTGCTCGATCAGCGGACCGAGATCGACCGGCTCGAAGGTCGCCCGGGCAAGCTCCGCGTCGGTCCGGGCGGCCTCGCCGATGTCGTTGATCAGCCGGTCGAGCCGGACGACGTCCTCGCGCGCGACAGCGATGAGCTTCTGCTTGAGCTTCGGGTCGTCGACCCGGTCGAGCCCATCCATTGCCGAACGCAGCGAAGCGAGCGGGTTCTTGAGCTCGTGAGTGACGTCGGCGGCGAACGCCTCGATATTGTCGATCCGCTGCCGCAGCGACTGACTCATGTCGGAGACCGAGCGCGCGAGCAGGCCGATTTCATCGGTTCGCGAGGGCAGCCGCGGAACGTTTACCTCGCGCGCCCGGCCGAGACGCACTCGATGCGCGGCAAGGGCGAGGCGGCGAAGCGGCCGAACGATCGTCCGGGCAAGGAAAATCGATAGCAAGACCGACAGGAGGATGACGGCGGCCATGATCGCGGCCTGCGTGGTGCGCTGGCTGCGAATGGTACGGGTAAAGGCCCGGTCGTTGTCGGTAACCAGCAGCATCTGGTCGCGGACTGGCACTGCGGCGGAAATGACGGGCGTCAAGTCGGGGGCGTTGCGGACCTTGGATTCGGCGCGTCCGCTGTGCCGGGCCTCAAGCGCTTCGGGCCAGGCCTGGAGGCGGTCGACAGCGGGCTCCTCGAAATCGTCGAGCGACCGCGCTCCGACAAGCAAGTTGAAGCCGCGGTCGAGCGCGCGTGCAACGTCCTTGGTCCATTTCTGGGTGGCCGGATCCTTCAATTCATAGGTCGGCCCGGTAAGATGCCAGCTGTCCGCGACGAGCTGGCCGTTCGCGCCATAGATGCGCATCCGGCTTCCGGTCGATCTCGAAATCGTGGCGAGAATCGCTTCGCGATCCTCGGGCCCGGCGGCGAGAATCGCCTGGGCGGTGGCGGTGGCCTCGATCCTGGTTTGCCGGGTTCGTTCCCGGCTCAGGCGGTTCCGATATTGGTCGAGGTAGAGGACGCTGAGCGCGAGCAGCGCGACCGTCAGCACGTTCACCGCGAGGATGCGGTGAGCGAGCGACCAGCGGCCCGACCACTTCAGGGTCAGGTCGGGATCGTCGCTGTCACTGGTCGTCGAATCGATATCCGACGCCATAAAGGGTCTCGATTGCATCGAATTCAGGGTCCACGGACCGGAACTTCCGGCGGATTCGCTTGATGTGGCTGTCGATCGTCCGGTCGTCGACATAAACGTCGTCGTGATAGGCGATATCGAGCAGTTGGTTGCGGCTCTTCACCACCCCCGGGCGCTGGGCAAGCGCCTCCAGGATCAAAAATTCCGTGACGGTCAGGGTCACATCCATGCCATCCCACCGTACCTTGTGACGGGCAGGGTCCATGGTCAGCCGGCCGCGCTCCAGCAAGGGTTGCTCCGGCTGGCCATGGTCCGCGTTGGCTTCACCGCGCGCCAGCTCCTGGCGGCGGAGGATCGCCCGAATGCGCGCGATCAGCAGGCGTTGGGAAAAGGGCTTCGAGATGTAGTCGTCCGCTCCCATCGCAAGGCCTAGCGCTTCATCCAGCTCGTCGTCCCTGGATGTGAGGAAAATCACCGGCATAGCGCTGGTCTCTCGAACCCGGCGCAGGAGCTCCATTCCGTCCATTTGGGGCATTTTGATATCGAGCACCGCGAGATCGGGGGCGTTTTCACCAATCGCCTTCAGAGCGACCGTCGGGTCGGTGTAGACACGGGTGACGAAGCCCTCCGCCTGGAGCGCGATCGACACCGAAGTGAGGATGTTGCGGTCGTCATCGACCAGCGCGATTACCTGGCTCATCGCTGTTCTCGACTTCTCCGCCGCTTGCGGGTCGGGACTAGCCAGCGACGACCCATGAAACAAGCGCTGGCGATGTAATCGGTTACAACGCCTGGCACGTCGACACGCGGTGTCGAAGCGCCGTCAGGGCGTTTTGACCTCGCCACCTTTTCATGCCTATAGGCGCCGCATAGACGCATACGTATGCGGCGGCAGGCCTCACACCGGCCGCCGCCGTTTTCCGCTTGTAAGGAAAGGGATTTTCTAAGTGACCGACCGGGTCCCGAAGCGCGGACTTGATGCTCAGGGCATCGCCACAGGCGCCGAGCTCTTCTGGAATCTGACGACCGCACCGCTGGTCGAACATGCCGTTCGCCGGGGCGAGGGACTGCTCGCAAGGGACGGGCCCCTGGTCGTTCGGACCGGCAAGCACACCGGGCGCGCCGCGCAGGATCGCTTCATCGTCAGGAATTCGGTGAGCGAGGACACGGTCTGGTGGGGCAAGACCAACAAGCCGATGGATCCCGACGCGTTCGATCGGCTCTATGACGATTTTCTGCTCGCGCTGGCCGACAAGGACATGCTCTACGCGGCTGACCTCTACGGCGGCTCGCAGGTCGAGAACCGGGTGCGCGTCCGAGTGATCAACGAGCTCGCCTGGCACAACTTATTCATCCGCACCTTGCTGGTCCGGCCGGAGCCTGGCGAGCTGGCGGATTTCGCGCCCGAATTCACGATGATCGACCTGCCGAGCTTCCGCGCCGATCCTGAGCGCCACGGCTGCCGCACCGAGACGGTTATCGCGGTCAATCTCGAGAAGAAGCTCGTCCTGATCGGCGGTACTTCCTACGCCGGCGAGATGAAGAAGTCCGTGTTCGGCCTTCTCAACTTCATCCTTCCGCCGAACGGAATCATGCCGATGCACTGCTCGGCCAACATCGGGCCCAAGGGTGACACGGCGATCTTCTTCGGCCTCAGCGGCACCGGCAAGACGACGCTTTCGGCAGACCCGAAACGCACGCTCATCGGCGACGACGAGCACGGCTGGTCGGACACCGCGGTCTTCAACTTCGAAGGCGGCTGCTACGCCAAGATGATCCGCCTCTCACCCGAGGCGGAGCCGGAGATCTTCGCGACCACTAAGAAATTCGGGACGGTGCTAGAAAATGTAGTGATCGACCAGGTCACCCGCGAGCTCGACCTTAATGACAACACGCTCGCGGAGAACAGCCGCGGTGCCTACCCGATCGAGTTCATCGCCAATTGCTCGCGTGAGAACATGGGCCCGGTGCCACGCAACGTCGTGATGCTGACCGCGGACGCGTTCGGAGTGCTTCCGCCGATCGCCAGGATGACCCCGGACCAGGCGATGTACCACTTCCTGTCGGGCTATACGGCGAAGGTCGCCGGAACCGAGATCGGAGTAACGGAGCCCGAAGCGACCTTCTCGACCTGTTTCGGCGCGCCGTTCATGCCGCGTCACCCGTCGGTCTACGGCAATCTGCTCAAAAAGCGCATTGCCGAGGGCAGCGTCGATTGCTGGCTGGTCAACACCGGCTGGACCGGCGGCAAATATGGCGTCGGCAAGCGCATGCCGATCAAGGAAACGCGCGCGCTGCTCAACGCCGCCCTCGACGGGTCGTTGAAGAACGCCGAATTCCGCAAGGATCCGAACTTCGGATTCGACGTGCCGGTCGAAGTGCCGGGCGTCGACAGCAAGCTGCTCGATCCGCGCGGCACCTGGGCAAATCCGGCGGAATATGACGCGACCGCGGCGAAGCTCGTTGACCTGTTCGTCAAGAATTTCGCCGAGTTCGCGCCGCACGTCGATGAGGGCGTCCGACAATCGGGTCCGAAGGCAGCGCAACAAGCGCAAGCCCAACCGCAGACTCAAACGACACCAGCTTGAGCCCGGTCGCCGATCGGGCTCCTTGAAGGACCCGATCGATGACCGAATACCGACCACGACTCTTCCAATCCGACGCCGAGATCGAGCATATCGGCGAAGGATTGCTCGCGCGCACTCTCCCGCGGGCCGAATGGACCCACGAGGCGCATCTCGCCGCGACGACCTATTTGCTGACCCGGCGCCCCGACATCGCGATCGACAAGGAGCTGCCCGGGATCATCCGACGCTACAATGAGAGCGTAGGCGGGGTAAATGATGACACTCAGGGCTACCACGAGACGATCACGCGCGTGTTCCTCCACGGCGTGAGGCTGTTCCTCGCGGAGGCGGATCCGGGCGACCCTCTGCACGAGCTCATCAACGAGCTGCTCCTGTCGCCGATGGGCCGGCGCGACTGGCCTTTGCGATTCTATTCGGCCGAGCGCTTGTTTTCGGTCGATGCGCGGCGCCGTTTCGTGCCTCCCGATGTTGCCGCGTTGCCCTGAGTGCTGGCATTGCTACTCAGAGAGCAGCGGAGGGTGGGAAGCATGACACGAGGTTTGAAACTGGCGGGCCTGCTGTTGGCTTCAGCGCTGGCTTTGCCCGCGCCGGTGCAGGCGGCGCCCACTCGGCCGGCAACGCAGAGCACCGCCGATGCTCGGCTCAAGGCACTCTACGACGGTTACTCGACATGGGACGCGACCGAATCGGCGGTTTTCGAGAATAGCCGGGGCGAGATTGAAGCGGCCGATCACCTGCCGAAGGTCGATCTCGCCTCGCAAGAGCGCCGGGCCGCGCATCTCAGCGACTTGCTGACCAAGCTGAACGCCATTCCCGAAGCGCAATTGTCGCCCGGCGAGCGGGTCAATGCCGACGTGTTCCGGACATTGCTCGAAAATGCGATTTCCGACGCTCACTTCCGCCTCTGGGAAATTCCGTTCAACAGCGACAGCTCATTTTGGACTTATCTCGATTCCGATCGGCTCGACGATGCCGCCGAATACCGGCGGTACATCGCGAGAATGCGCGATATCCCGCGCTATTTCGATGAGCAGATCGCCAACATGCGGGCGGGCCTGGCGCGAGGCTTCAGCATTCCGCGAGCGACGCTCGAAGGCCGCGATGCATCGATCGTCGCCTTCCTTGCCGACGATCTGACCAAGAGTCCCTTCCACAAGCCGTTCGACGCGATCCCGGCGACGATCCCGGCGGCTGAGCAGCAGGCCCTGCGCGCCCAGGGCGAAGCCGCGATCCGCGATTCGGTGCAGCCCGCCTATCGCAAGCTCCTCGTCTTCTTCCGGACCGAATATCTGCCGAAAACCCGGACGACGATCTCCGCGCACGACCTGCCGGACGGCGACGCTTACTACCGCGCTACGATCCGGGAGTTCACGACGCTGGATCTCGGACCTGAGGAGATCCACCAGATCGGCCTCAAGCAGGTCGCCGAGATTGAAGCCCAGATGCGCCAGACGATGCGCGACAGCGGCTTCAAGGGCACATTCGATGAGTTCCTGAAATTTCTGAAGACCGACCCGCAATTCCAGGCGAAAACGCCCGACGAGCTCATGGGTGTCTCGGCCTACGTCGCCAAGCGCACCGACAAGGTCATCGGCGATTACTTTGGGCTTCTGCCGCGCCGCCGGTTCGGAATCATTCCGGTGCCCGATTCCCTCGCACCTTTCTACACGGGCGGCCGCGGTGGGCTCGAGAATTGCATGATGAACACCTACAATCTGCCGACCCGCCCGCTCTACAACATCCCGGCGCTGACGCTCCACGAATGCGAACCCGGCCACAGCTTCCAGGCGGCTCTGTCGGTCGAGCAGAAGGCGCTGCCGCGCTTCCGCCAGAATCTCTATTTCTCAGGCTATGGTGAGGGTTGGGGCCTCTATTGCGAGTGGCTCGGCAACGAGATGGGCATCTATCGCACGCCCTACGAACGGTTCGGCCAGCAGAGCTATGCGATGTGGCGCGCGGCGCGCCTGGTGATCGATACGGGCCTTCACCGCTACGGCTGGTCGCGCCAGCAGGCGGTCGACTATCTCGCCGGGCATACCGCTCTATCTCAGCATGAGGTCGAGACCGAGGTCGACCGCTACATCAGCTGGCCGGGGCAGGCGGACTCCTACATGCTGGGCTTTCTGACACTCCGGAAACTGCGCTCAGAGGCTGAGGCCGAGCTCGGGCCGAAGTTCGACATCCGCGCCTTCCACGACCGATTCCTCGCAATGGGCGCCGTTCCGCTGAGCGTGCTCGAACAGCAAATGCGCGAGTTCATCCGCGAGCAGAAAGCCAAGCCGGCGAAGAGCTAGCGCAACCCTCTTGCAGCCGTGCTAAGGGCGCATCATCGACTCTCGATCATTGGAGGGCACAATGGGCATTCTCGACGGCATACTCGGCCAACTGGGTGAGAACGCGGACGTCGCCAACCTCGCGGCCAAGGTCGGGCTGTCGCCCGAACATGTCGAAGCGGCGGTCGCAGCACTCGCCAAATTCCATCCGATGGAGGTCGATACGGCGGAAGGCGCGTCCGCGGAGACGGGCATTCCGACGGACAAGCTTCAGGAAATCATCGGGCATATCGGCGGCGAGGGCGCGCTCGGCCGTTACGCTTCGATGCTGCAGGGCGAAGGCGGTCTCGGCAACATCGCGTCCGACATATTCGGCAAGAAGTGAGGCGTAGGGCCGTTTCGGCCCGTCGGTCCGCGCTGCCGTAAGCTGCTATTCGCGCGACTCCTTCCAGGCCGCCAGGGCGTTGGAGCGTTCGATCAGGGCGGAAATCTCCCGCGCATCCAGCTCGCTGTCGAAGCAAAGACCCAGAACCCCGGCGCTTCGCCACCTGACCACCGCACCACGGCCGAGCGTTCCGCAGTCCAGAATCACTGCCGTTCCGGTCGGCAGGCTCGCCGGACAGTCCAGCTTTGCACCGCCGGGAGACAGATCGAGGATCCGGACAGCATGACGCTCTCCATTGGCCTGAAGGAAAGCCGGCAACGCCACCGGGACCCGCGGGTAGACGCGCCGGTCCGCATAGGGAGTATTGTCCTCAGGGGATGGAACGGAGCTTGTCATATATCTCGCCAATGGCGATGGCGTAGCACCTGGGTGCTGCCAGAGTGTAAACGCCGAGGGCCGCAATGGGTCGAAAGCGGACACTTTGAGGTTAGCGATTTCTAAGCCGCGTTCGTCCGCGCGACATAATCGTCGACGTTCCTGGCAAGCACGTCCATCGGCACGTTGCCGCCCTTGACCACGGCGTCATCAAAAGCCCGCAGGTCGTATTTCGTGCCGAGCGCCGACTTGGCCCCGTCGCGCAGGCGGTTGATGGTCGAATGGCCGACCTTGTAGCCGCACGCCTGGCCCGGCCAGCTGCAATAGCGGTCGACTTCCGAGGCGACCTCGAGCGGATTGGAGCCATTGCGCTGAACGAAGAAGTCGACCCCCTGCTGGCGGGTCCAGCGCTTGGCGTGGAGACCTGAATCGACCACCAGGCGGCAGGCGCGGAAGGCGATCGACTGGAGGTAGCCGAGCCGCCCGGCGGGAAAATCATCATAGACCCCGAGCTCATCGACCAGTTGCTCGGCGTAGAGCGCCCAGCCTTCCGAATAAGCATTGAAGGCCAGCATGGTGCGGATCAGCGGCATCTTGTTGGCATATTCGCCCTGCCAGACATGGCCCGGGATCGCCTCGTGCGCCGCGAGGTCGGGCAGGCTGTATTTGCTGTGCAGGCTGGTATCGCGAAGGTTGATCCAGAACTTGCCCGGGATCTTGCCGTCGATCGAGCCGGCGCCGCCGTAGGCGCCCGGAGCGCCGGGCTCTTCCTCGGGCGGCATGCGCTTCACCTCAAGATGGCCGGGGACGAGCGTGTTGAAAGCGCGCGGCAGCTGGGCACGGATCAGCTTCAGCCGCTCCTGGATGTAAGCCATGATCTCGGCGCGGCCCGGATCGCCTTCGCTGAACTTGTATTTAGGATCCTCGGCGAGCGCCTTCATCCGCTCGCCGACCGAACCCTGTGTGTAGCCGAGGCTCTTGAGGATCGGGTCCATCCGGCCCTGCAGTTCGTTCAACTGTTCGATGCCCATCGCATGGACCTCGTCGGGCGACATGTTGGTCGTGGTCGAGGCCTTGAGCGCCCAGGCGTAAAATTCCGCCCCGTGCGGCCGCGACCACATTCCGGCCACGTCCGTAGCGGAGGCGCGTTCCGCCTTGAGCTCATCGATCTGGCGCTCGAGCGCCGGTGCGACCTCGCTCGAGACGAGCTTGCGCGCGCGAGCATCCCAGTCGCCGGCGATATTCTTGGCCTTGGTCCGCTTGACGAGCGAATCGACGATGCCGTCGCCCTCATGCGCATTCTTGGCCGCAAGGGTGAGCTGGCTGATCGCCTTGTCGATCAGGAAGTTCGGCGGGACCAGCCCCTGGCCGCGCGCGGCCTTCATCCGCTCGAGCTCGCCGTCGAGCTGTTTCGGATATTGCGCGAGCCGAGTGAGATAGGCCTCGGCGTCCGAAGCATTTTCGATCGGATGGTCGGTATCGAGGAACTTGGGGGTGTCGAGATAGGCGCCGACGTTCTGGATGACGACGTAGGGCGTGTTGCGCCAGCCGCCGACCGCAACGTCGCCGTAGGGCAAAGCGAAGCCCTCGAGCGCGGTCTTGTAAGCGCTCTTCACCACTTCGACGCTGGTGCGAACCGGGAAAGACAGCGCGGTGGTATCGACCGCTTCCACGCGTTGAAGATCGGCCTTGAGCGTTGCTGCGACCTTCTGCTGGCCCGCGGCGGAGCGGTCCCCAAGCTGCGACCGCAGGCCGGCACGGTTGCCGGTGTCGATGCCGAGCGACGTCGCGCCTTCCGGGCTCAAGCGAAGGAGATTCTCCGCGATCGAATCGAGCAGCCTGGAGGCATCGGCATCGCCCGCGGCGCCGGCCTTGCCGGATTGGACCTTGCAGCCTGGAAGGAAGGAAAATGCTGCAGTTGCAGCGAGGGCCGCGACCGTTTGGCGGCGGGTAAGCTCAAATTGTTGCACGAACCTCTCCGTCAGGCGGGTGGGAGCACGCGATGCGCCTCAACGGTGAGGCAGTTGCCCTCAACGCCGGTGATGCGCACACGTTCACCGACGGCCGCCGGGCCGCCGCGCGCGCTCCACTCACTGTCGCCGACGCGGACACGGCCGTTCTGATCGTCGACCGCGGCGACGACCGTCACCACTTTTCCGACGAGCCGTCCCGCACGGTCGTTCAAGAGCGGGTCGGTGCTGTCCGCGGTGCGATTCGCGTAGAATCGGCGCCCGACCAGCACCGCAATCACGGCATAGAGCGCGAACAAGGCGAGCTCGGCCGCCGTGCCGAGGTTGAACAGCACGGTGAAGAGGCCGGTCGCGATCGCCGCGGCGCCAAGGAATACGAGGAAGAAGCCGGGCGCGATGACCTCGAGGATCAGCAGCAGGACGCCGCCGATCAGCCACAGCCAGCCGGGATCGATGCCGTTCATCCCTTGCTTTCAGGAACGCTCGGCACAGCCTTTGCCCGGACGGCCGGAACAGCCCTGCCGCTCCCTTCGCCGAACGCTTCTTTGGCGAGTTCGCCGATCCCGCCGAGCGTGCCCATCAGCTGGGTTGCCTCGACCGGGAACAGGATGGTCTTGGAGTTGGGTGAGGTCGCAAACTTGCCCAACGCCTCGACATATTTCTGAGCGATGAAATAGTTGATCGCCTGGGTGCTTCCGCCCTCGATCGCATCGCTGACCGATTTGGTCGCATTGGCCTCGGCCAAGGCCGAGCGTTCGCGTGCTTCGGCGTCGCGGAAGGCGGCCTCCTTCTGCCCTTCCGCCTGAAGGATTCGCGCCTGTTTTTCGCCTTCGGCGCGCAGGATCTCGGACTGGCGCATGCCTTCGGATTCGAGGATCGATGCGCGCTTTTCGCGCTCGGCCTTCATCTGCCGGGTCATGGCGTTGACGATGTCCTGCGGCGGGCGAATGTCCTTGAGCTCAACGCGGGTGATCTTCACGCCCCACGGCTCCGTCGCATGGTCGACCACAGCGAGCAGCCGCGCGTTGATCTCGTCGCGCTTGGACAAAGTCTCGTCGAGATCCATCGAACCCATCACGGTGCGCAAATTGGTGGTCGAGAGCGCCATGAGAGCGCTGTAGAGGTCGCTGACCTCATATGCCGCCTTGGCGGCATCGATCACCTGGAAGAAGACCACCCCGTCGACCGCGACCATCGCATTGTCCTTGGTGATGATCTCCTGTCCCGGGATGTCGACGACTTGCTCCATCATGTTGATCCGACGCCCGACCCGATAGAAAAACGGCGGGACGAAGTTGAAGCCCGGCTGTCCGACCCGAACGAAGCGCCCGAAATGTTCGATCGTGTAACGATAGCCCTGGCGGACGATCTTGACGCCGATCATCACGTAAAGGAGCGCCAGCACTGCGAGCGCCGTCATGAAGGTAGTCAGCATGAGCTTCCCCGAATATTGGTGTTGCCACATGATGCGACGCTCGGGCGGGCTGTGGAAGCGAAATCGGACATGAGGGCGGATCCAATTCGGCAAAAAAGGACCGACCGCGAGGCATATCGGGCCGACGGATACGTCCTCCTGAAACAGCTGTTCCCGCCGCTGGTGCTAGCGGTCTTCCACGGGAAGATGCAGCAGGATCTCAAGCTAAAGGGAAACCAGGCTTTCATCTCGCGGACCAATCTCCTCACCAAACCGGCGATCGAGGTGTACAGCCGGCAGTACGCGCCGATGGCCGCCTTCCATTGGGGCCTGACCCCCGCCGTTGCCGAGGTGGCGGGCTGCGACCTCCTCCCGACCTATGCCTATTTCCGAGCGTATCAGGAAGGCGATGTTTGCCTGGTCCATTCGGACCGGCAGGCGTGCGAGCATAGCTTGTCGCTCACGGTCCATTTGGCCGATGAGCGGCCCTGGGCCCTCTGCGTCGAAAAGCGGCGGATCGACGGACCGGAGGCGGTTCAACCCGACTTCGGCGAGCATGAGTTCACGTCCCTTCCGATGAGCGCCGGAGATGCGGTGATGTACCGGGGAGTCGATCATCGGCATGGGCGCGTCGAACCCAATCCCAACAGTTGGTCGGCGCATCTTTTCATGCACTGGGTCGACCCCAACGGGCCGCATGCCGATCATGCTTTCGATCGCGTGATGCTCGAAAGGCACGGGATGGCCGTATGACCCACCTGCATCTCGTTCGATCCCTCCTGTTCCTGCCCGCGTCCAATCCGCGCGCGATCGCCAAGGCCCGCGAATCAGGGGCGGACCTCGTCATTCTCGACCTCGAAGATGCGGTGAAGGCGGAGGACAAGGATTCGGCGCGCCACGCTGCCGTCGAGGCCTTGGCCGATGAATGGCCCATGGCGGTCGGCATCCGGATCAACGGCATTGGTAACGATTGGCACGGGCCGGACCTTGTCGCGGTCAGCCATTGCGGCGCGGATTTCGTGGTGATGCCCCGGGTCGAAGACAAAGAAGAATTGTCCTTCGTCAGGAAGCAGTCCGGAAAGCCCGTACTGGCTATGATCGAAACCGCCAAAGGCGTCCTTGCCGCCCATGAAGTGACTCACGACTGCGCGGGCCTGATCGCCGGGACCAACGACCTTCGATCGGACCTGCACCTGCCGCTCGATTCCAATCGCGAGCCGATCTCGACCTCCCTCCAGCTCATCGTTCTGGCGGCGCGGGCAGCCGGGATCGCGGTGTTCGACGGCGTGTACAACCGGCTCGACGACCTCGACGGCTTCATTGCCGAAGCGGAAGCGGGGCGGCGGCTCGGTTTCGACGGCAAGAGCCTGATCCATCCGAGCCAGATCGAGCCGTGCCACCGGGCGTTCTCTCCATCAGATGCGGAGCTCGAGCGCGCCCGGCGTCTGGTTGACGCATTCCAGGGCGGCGCCGAACGGTTTGAAAACCAGATGATCGAGCGGATGCACGTCGAGCAGGCGCAGCGTTTGCTCGAGCGGGACCAGGCCTAGCGGCCACTTGGCAAAATCACAGTCTGCTGTCATGGGCCGATATGGCCCAACTCAACGACGTTCCTGATATCCCGCTCGGACTGACGTTCGACGACGTCCTTCTTCAGCCGCTCGAATCCTCCGTCCTGCCGAGCCAGGCCGACACGCGGACGCAGCTGACTCGCGAGATTCCGCTCCACATCCCGATCCTGTCCTCGGCGATGGATACGGTGACCGAGGCCGACATGGCGATCGCGCTGGCCCAGCTCGGCGGGATTGGAGTCCTCCACCGGAACCTGGACGTCGAGGCGCAGGCCGCGGCGGTCCGCCAGGTCAAGCGCTTCGAGAGCGGGATGGTCGTCAACCCGATCACGATGAGACCCGATCAGACGCTCGCCGAAGCACTCGAGCTGATGAAGGCGCACAGGATCAGCGGCATTCCCATCGTGGAGGCATCGGGCAAGCTCGCCGGAATTCTCACCAATCGCGACGTCCGCTTCGCCGAGAACCCGCGCCAGCCGGTCAGCGAGCTGATGACGAAGGAGAATCTCGCGACCGTCCCGATCGGGACGCCGGAGGCGGAAGCCCGCCGGATCCTCCACCAGCGGCGGATCGAGAAATTGCTGGTGATCGACGACGACCATCACTGCGTCGGCCTGATCACCGTCAAGGACATCGAGAAATCCGTGGCCTCGCCGTTCGCGACCAAGGACGGAGAGGGGCGCCTGCGGGTCGCGGCGGCAACAACGGTCGGCGATGCCGGCTACGCCCGTTCCGAGGCGCTGATGGAGGCAGGGTGCGACTGCATCGTTATCGACACCGCCCACGGCCACAACACCGACGTCGCAGCGGCCGTCGAGCGGGTGAAGCGTTCGTCCAACTCGATCCAGGTCGTCGCCGGCAACGTCGCAACGGCCGAGGCTGCCAAGGTGCTGGTCGGCGCCGGGGCGGACGCGATCAAGGTCGGAATTGGACCGGGCTCGATCTGCACGACGCGGATCATTGCGGGGGTCGGAGTGCCGCAGCTTACCGCGATCATGGAGGCTGCAGGAGCGGCGTCGAAAGCCGGTGTCCCGATCATTGCCGACGGTGGAATCCGCACGAGCGGCGACATGGCCAAGGCGCTCGCGGCAGGCGCCTCGACGGTCATGGTCGGCTCGCTTCTCGCCGGCACGGACGAGGCGCCGGGCGAAATTTTCCTCTACCAGGGCCGCAGCTACAAATCCTATCGCGGAATGGGCTCGGTCGGGGCGATGGCGCGCGGCTCTGCCGACCGCTACTTCCAACAGGACATCAAGGACCATTTGAAGC
>Ga0207712_10001686_pt1 | contig 14836 bp, 17 predicted proteins | sample KBSS44metaG_FD_184402 | JGI IMG/M metagenome (GOLD analysis project Ga0207712, IMG submission 184402) | Switchgrass rhizosphere microbial communities from Kellogg Biological Station, Michigan, USA - KBS S4-4 metaG (SPAdes) (version 2) | ecosystem: Host-associated > Plants > Roots > Rhizosphere... | reverse complement strand
CTAAGCGTCCTTCTCACTTCTTCGATGGTGGCTGAGCGCGCGAGTTCAAACGCTCTTTCGATGATGTCTGGGGAGTGCATGTAGAGTCCTAAAAGTTTCGCTCCCGTCATAAACGGCTACCTTGCCAGATGCGTTCCCGGCGGACATTAGCTAAAGCGCGCTCGACCCCGCAGAGCCTTCGCCTAAAGCCATTCTTGCTCCTCATACCAGCGGGCAGCCTGGGCGAGGCCCTCGTGGGTCTCGATGCGGGGGTGCCACAGGTCGGGCGGCGGGAAGCGGCCCGAGCTGACCACCCAGTCGGGATGGCTGAAATAGGCCGCCCGGTCCAAAGTCAATTTGGAGCGGCCGCGGCGAACCCAGCCGTCGATCCGGGCGGCAAGGCGCATCAGCATGCGCGGAGCCGAGAGGCTGACATTGCGCCGGCCGACGGCTTGCCCAAGCGCTTTCGCAAATTCCTTGTGGCTCCAGCCGCCCGGCGTTCCATCGTCGGGCTCGATGACCAGCCGCCTCGGAGTCCCTCGGGCGGTCAGCGCGAGCAGCAGGCGCGCCAGGTCGTCGACGTGGATCAGCGATACTCGGCCTTTTGGCGGAAGCAGGACCAGGCCCCGCTTCGCCATTTTGAAAAGCTCGAGAGTTTCCCTGTCGCCGGGTCCGTAAACCGCGGGCGGACGCACAATCGCCCAATCGAGGCCGGAGCTTTCCACGAGATCCTCGGCGCGGGCCTTCGACGCGCCGTAAAGCGATAGCTTCGGTTCGCGCGCGGCGAGCGAAGAGACATGGACGAAGCGGCGGACCCCGCCCGCGGTCGCCGCGGCGAGCATTGCGAGCGTGCCCGTGACATTGCCGTGCTCGAAGCTCGCCTCGTCCGGAGCGTTGATCACCCCGGCAACATGAATCACCGCGTCGGCGTCCTCGACCAAGGTCTTGAGGGCATCGCGGTCGTCGAGGCTGCCGGATATCCATTGGACCCGCTCGCGAGGTTCCTGCGGGCGCCGGGTCAGCGCCTTGACCTCGTGGCCGGCGGCGAGCGCGGCATCGATCAAGTGCGATCCGACGAAGCCCGTGCCGCCTGTGACCGCAAGCTTCATAGAGGCGACCACGACCTTTCCGCAGCGGCGGCTTCGCGATCCTCGTCGGCGGTGCCGAGCCGTTCGATCACCGCGTCCAGCAAAGGTTCGAGGCCCTCTTCGAGCGGAGCGGACACGGCGAATACCTGCTCGCCGGTCGCCTTCTCGAGCGCCTTCACGATCTTGGCGCGCTGCTTGCCGTCGAGCAAATCAACCTTGGTCAGCGCAATCGCCTCCGGCTTGCCGGAAAGGCCCGCGCCGTAGCTGTCGATCTCGCCGCGGACCACGCGCCAGCTCTCGACGGGATCTCCGGACGAAGCATCAATGAGGTGGAGGAGGAGACGCGTGCGCTCGACGTGGCCCAGGAAGCGGTCCCCGACCCCGGCGCCCTCGGCTGCGCCCTCGATCAGCCCGGGGATATCGGCAAGCACGAACTCCCGGCCCTTGTGACGCACGACCCCGAGTTGCGGGCGGAGCGTGGTGAAGGGATAGTCGCCGACCTTGGCCGCGGCGTTGCTGACCGAGTTCAGGAAGGTCGACTTGCCGGCGTTGGGAAGCCCGACGAGGCCGACATCGGCGAGCAGCTTGAGGCGCAGCCACACCCACATCTCCTCGCCGGGTTCGCCGGTCTGATGCTGGCGCGGGGCGCGGTTCGTCGAGCTCTTGTAGCTGGCGTTGCCGCGGCCGCCCAAGCCGCCCTTCAGGAGAACGACGCGCTGGCCTTCGCGCGTGAGGTCGGTGATCAGCGAGCGCTCATCGTCGTCGGCGAGGATCTGCGTACCGATGGGCACCCTGACGACCAGGTCGCCACCGCCCGCTCCCGTCCGGTTGGAACCGGCGCCGCCTTTGCCCCGGGGCGCACGGAAGTGCTGGGTGTAGCGGAAGTCGATCAGCGTATTGAGGCCCGGAACCGCTTCGAACACGACGTCGCCGCCTTTTCCGCCGTCGCCGCCGTCGGGCCCGCCGAACTCGACGAACTTCTCGCGCCGAAAGCTGACCGCGCCGGGGCCGCCGGCGCCCGACTTCACGTAGATCTTCGCCTGGTCGAGGAAGTGCATGTCGGCGGACTAAGGGGGCGAGCCTGTCTTGGCGAGTCTCGACGAATTTCCTCGGATTGGCTCGCGCTGCCAACAGTCAGCCGTAAACCGTTCACAAGGCGGATCGATTCAGGGCTCCGCTGATTTACGCTTCCCGGTTCCGGCGAGTCGGGCGGGGGAAAATGCAGACACAAAGCCCAATACAACAGCGCGAGCCCGAGCCCTCGCTCGGCAGCGGCGAGATCGCCGAAGGCCTAATGCTGTGGCGCGCGAGCACGCTGCGGATGATCCGCCTGCAACTGGCGATCGAGCAAGGCGACCGCCGGGCAACGCTCGAGACCGTAGACGACCTCGTGGCGCTCGATCGCCAGCTCCAGGACTATCTCGCGCCGCACGTTCCAACCGGTGTTATGGCGGAACTCGAGGCGGAACGCGCGGCGCTCAACCGCGAGAAACTGACCCTGGCGGCCGGTGTCATCCGCAGGCCGGAACCGGTGGTTCAGGTTGCAGAGCCGGCCGACGACTGGCTCGGCCCGGGCGACCTGGCGGAACAGGAGGAACCACGCCGCAGCCGCCGGTGGATGATCGCCATCCCCATTGTCGGATCCGCGATCGCCGGCGGGACTTATGTCCTTACGGTGCCCGCAGCGCAGGCCTGGCTAATCGCCGCGATGAAGGCGCTGTCATGATCGCGTCCGACGGCTTCTTCCGCGCGAAAGAGCTCGAGGCCTATGAGGGCATGGGCTCGCTCGACGAGCATGGCGAGATCGTCCGCCTCATCCTTGCCGAGGCTTCGCTGCTCGCCGAGAAATATCGTTATGTCGCCCGCCACGACGTCCCGCACGTCAGGGAGCTTGCCGGCCTCATCGATCTGCTATGGCAGGAAATCGAGATGGAGAGCGTGCCGGTCGCCGAGACCAGCCCGCTCGATGAAGTCGGGATCTACTAAGCGCAGTAGAGGCGGCAGACGTTGTCGACGATGCGGTCGATGAACGCGTCATCGATCGAACGAGCGGCGATGAACTTGCGGAAATAGATCGGTCCCGCGGCGAAGGTGAACAGCGCTTCGCGATCGACGTCGGGCGCAAGCTCTCCACGAGCCATCGCCGCGTCGAACATCGGTTCGAGCTGCGTCATGCGACGATCGAAATAGGCGCGCGGGTAGTCTCCCGAGCCGCTCTGCAGCTCGATGCCGACCGCAAGCACCGCCGGCCCGAGCGGGGATTCGACCGCATCCCTGAGCTTGCGCAGGATCGAATTTAGATCGTGCGCGAAGCTGTCTCTTAGATCCGGCATGACGTCATTGGCGGCAAATGCCATCAACGCGTCGATGATTGCCTCCCAGCGGTCGGGGAAACGGCGATAGAGGGTCGAGCGCTCGATTCCGGCCCGCTCGGCGACGGCCGAAAAGGTGCAGGCCTGGACCCCGCCTTCGACCAGCAGGTCGAGGATGGCGTCGTGAATGTGATGCGTAACTTCCGCCGTGCGGCCGCCGGGGCGGCGTGCCACGGTCACCTCGGACGAAGTTGACATCCGGTTCACCTTCCCATAAACGCAACAGGTTGTAGCATTAACTGGATGCTCCTTACATGTCGATGAACAAATTCCGGCCCGCTACCGGCGGGCCGTTTTCTTTGCTGTTTTCCGCGAGAATCCCGGCTTGCCGGGATCTACGACATCGATGAGCGGCGTCGCCGCGAGTCGGGGCCTGCGGGTTCTTATCAGCGGCGCTGCGGACGGAGTTGGACTTGCCTGTGCATACGTATTCGCGGATCGCGGCGCCGAACTGATCCTGTGCGACAGTGACGGTAGCTCGCTGACCCGCGCAAGCGACGCTACCGGGGGATTCTCGCGCTTCTGCGACGTCATCTCGGAAGCGAGTGTCTCGGTCTTTGCATCTGAAATCGACGCCAAGTTCCACAACATCGATGTGCTGATCAACGCTGCCGGCGACGGCTACGTTCGATCGCTTGGAATGATGCAGATGTCGCGCGCGCTGCTTCCGATGCTGCGCCGGGGCAGCGGCCGCAGGCTCATCATCAACGTCGCGCCCGCCGGAGGAATGGCGGCCTCGGGCATGTTCCCGTACGCGAGCTCGCGCGAAGGATTCCAAGGGCTGTCGGACGCTCTCGCCGACCAGACACGCGGGTCGATGATCGACGTCGTCAGCATCGCTCCCAACCTGAGGTTCGAAGTGGACGAAAAGCCCGAAACGCCCTTCTACCGGATCGAGCGGGTCGACGAGACGGGGACCGCGGAGCGGATCCTCGAACTAGTCGGCTCGGCGCGGCCCGAATGGCGGCAACGCGCAATGCGCCGGAGCCGGCGCGCGTGACGTTCCTGACACAAGTGCGATACTTGGCCGAAACGCTAGGCACTTCATGCGGCTCCGGGCGTTGAGTAACCCAGATTAGACCGCGGAGCGCATCTTGCCCAAGGATCGCATCGTAGCGGTCGCTTTGCTTACCGAGAGCGACCTCACTGTGCTCGGCCCGACCTTCACGAGGGCCTGGCCGGTCGAAGACGCGCCGGTATTCGGCCAGCTCCTGCGAGAGATCGACAAGGCCGAGATCGAGCTCAGCCGGCGGGCCAGTCTGAGAGAAAAGACTGCTCGCTGAACTAGGTCGCCAGTGACGCGGTTCTAATGCGGATGGTCGCGATCGAGCTGGGCGCGAAGGCGCTCACCCGCCATCTCGCGCGCGGTATCGTGGGGAAGTCCGAGCGCGTCGGCGATCGGCTCGCCGAGCAACGCATCGCCAAGCGCCAGCAGGACAAGCCACAGGGTTGTGTCCGGCACGTGATGATCCTCATGGCCCACGGTGAGCTGGTCGACGAGGCGGTGAATCGATTCGAGGATCCCGCCGAGCGCATCGCGGTTCCCCGACAGGATCATCCATGCGGCGAGTGCCCCGGCACCGCCCTTGCCGAACGCGTCGAACGTCATATCGACAATATCGCGCGCATCGGCCTCACCCACGCGAGCGCGCTCGACGGCGGTCGCAATCTTCTCGTTGACCCGGTCGGCCATGGATCGGGCGAGCTCGGACTGAAGCTCCGCAGCCGAACCGAAATGATGGAGCAGGTTGGCGTGGGTTCTACCGACCTCCGCGGCGACGGCCTTGAGCGTAACCGCCTGCGGTCCGCGTTCGAGCAGGATCCTGCACGCGGCATCAAGCGCGGCGGACCGGCTTTCCTCCGGGCTCAGGCGTTTTCGAGTTATTGACATTCGTGTAAGTTACGATAGCTTCGCATCATGAGCACGACGACCCTTCCGACGCCAGCCGACCTCACCATCACCCCGCGCGACCGCAGGTTCGGGCGCCAGGCCGCGACGCCGCGTCTTTGGCACGCCGGCCGCGTCGAAGCGACTGCAATCTATAATGCGCTGTCGAGCACGTTCCCGGTCGGCGAGGCTTATTTCGTCGAAAGCGTCCGGGCGGTCCGGCATGGCGCTCCGCCAAAGCTCGCCGAGGAGATCAAGGCGTTCACGACGCAAGAAGCAATCCACAGCCGCGAGCATGATGCCTTCAACAAGCGCGCGGCCGAGGCCGGGTACGACTTGTCGAAGCTTGAACGGCGCGTCGAGGAGCGGCTGGCGGTTGCCCGCGCGCGCGGTCCGATCCCGAATGTCGCCGCGACCATGGCGCTCGAGCATTTCACCGCGATCCTTGCCCACCAGCTGTTGGCGAATCCGGCGCATCTTGAGGGAGCGGACCCGGAGACGGCGGAGCTTTGGCGCTGGCACGCTTGCGAGGAGATCGAACACAAAGGCGTCGCTTACGACACCTGGCTATGGGCGACGCGTGACTGGCCGCGGTTCAAGCGCTGGAAGGTGAAGGCGAAGGTGATGCTCTACGTTACCCGCAACTTCCTTGTCGATCGGACGGCAGGCTCGCTCGAGCTGATGCGCCAGGATGGCGTCACCGGCGTCAGGGCATGGTGGTTGCTGCTCACCTATTTGTGGGTGAAGCCCGCAATGTTCCGCAAGATCGCCGGCGCCTGGTTCAAATATTTCCTTCCCGGATTCCATCCGTGGAACGAGGACGACCGGCACCTTCTCAAGGCATATGACACAAGCGCGCGGAACGCGCCGCGGCCGCAGCGGAAGGTGAGGCGGGCAGCCTAGGCCGCCAGCGCCTCTTCGTCTTCGCACGCATCGCCCGCGAGCCGGAGCCGCATCAGCCGAGCCGGAACCTCCGTGCCGCGGGCGCAGCTCAGCCGCGGAGCGATGATCCCCACCGGCTCGAAACCGAGCTTCTCGAGGACCCTTCCCGAAGCCGGGTTGTCGACGAAGTGCGAGCCTTCGAGACTTGGAAGGGCCAGCGTCCGGGCCATGTCGATCAGTGCCGTGCAAGATTCCGTTGCATAGCCACGGCCCCAATAAGGGCGCGCGATCCAATAGCCCATTTCGACGGCCCCTGAGGGCCGCCGGCCGAGCCCGCAACAGCCGGCCAGTTGCGGCGCTCCATCGGTGCGCTCAAAGATGAGGAGCGAGGGAAGGACCGGATCGCGCGGGCTCGCCAGGAACGCCTCCGCATCGCGCACTCGATACGGCCAGGGGACATTCGCCAGGTTGCGAGCGATCGCTTCGTCGGCAATCGCGGCCGCAAGCGCAGGCGCGTCCTCGGGGAACCCCGGCCTTAGCAGCAGTCTTGGCGTCCGCGCGAACATCGTTCTTCTCCTTCGCCGGGCGGCCTAGAAGCGGCCCGTGACAGTTTGGGGAGAAGGCAAAGAAAAAGGGGAGACCCCTTCCGGGGGCTCCCCTTCTCCCTATTTGGTCTCGATCTTTTAGATCTCGTCCGGGCCGCCCCCTTGTGGGAACGGTCCCGTTCTGACCGTTCCTATTTGCTCGCTTCCGTCGGCATAATGTGCACGAACTTGCGGCCCATCTTGCCGTCGCGGAACGCGACTTGGCCGTCGGTAAGCGCAAAAAGGGTGTGATCCTTGCCCAGGCCGACGTTGCTGCCGGGATGCCATTTGGTGCCGCGCTGGCGCACGATGATGTTGCCGGCGAGGACGGTTTCCCCACCGAATTTTTTCACGCCGAGGCGCTTGCTCTCGCTGTCGCGGCCGTTGCGGGACGAACCGCCTGCCTTTTTATGTGCCATGTCGAACTACTTCGCTTTCGGAGATTTCTTGGCCGCGCCCTTAGCAGGTGCAGCATTTTTTGTCGAGGCGGGCTTGGCCGTTTTGCCGCTCGCCGTGGCCTTTTTGCCGCTCGGCTTGGCGTCAGCGTCGACGCTCTGGGCCGCCGGACTGGCCTTCTTCTCGTTCTGCGGCGCCGGGCTTTCAGTCGGCGTTCCGACAATCTCGCTCGCCCGGTGCTCCGCGGCCGTCGTCTCGGCTGTTTCCTTCGCACGTGCAGCAGGTGCATCCGGCGCGGACTTGCCCGCCTTAGCCGCCGCCTTCGGCGGCTTCTCGGCCTTATGGTCGCCGATCGCCACGATCCTGAGGATCGTGTGCTGCTGCCGATGGCCCTTCTTGCGGCGATAATTGTGCCGGCGGCGCTTCTTGAACACCGTGACCTTGTCGCCCTTGGCCTGGGCAACGATCTCGGCCGCGACGGTCAGGCCGCTCGTGGACTTGAGGTTGCCCCCATCCCCGGCGAGCAGGACGTCACCGAGGGTGACCTTGTCACCGGCATTGCCGTCGAGCTTCTCGACGACGATCTTGTCTCCGGGGTGGACGCGATATTGCTTTCCGCCCGTGCGCACGACTGCGAACATTGGCTCTTCTCTTCTTATCAGAGTTCGGTTCCCGGACGCGTTCGTACGCTTGCAAAAAGCACCGCCGCGCTCGTGGAAGCGAGCCGCCTATGGCAGGGGGTCGCGGGTGTCAACCGTACATCACCGGCGAAACAGCTGTTGCCGTGGTGCAACGACCGCCAGCGGAATCACCTTAAATTGCGACGGCCGTCGCCGCGCGCTTGTCAGAACCCGACATTACGGTTTGATTGCAACTTCATGAATCCGCGCCCGGATGGCGCGTCAACGGGGGACCATCATGCGCAGCACCGCCTATCGCACCCTTCTGCTCGCCGGCCTCAGTCCGCTGGCCCTGGCTGAACCCGCATTGGCGCAGCAGAACCCCCCGGCCCAGACCAATGCGCAAGGTCAGCCGACCGCGAATGAACAGACGATCATCATCACGGGCACCCGCGCGTCCAACCGGACGGTCGCCAATAGCCCGGTCCCGGTCGACGTGATCGGCTCCGAAGCTATCAACAATACCGGTCAGACCGAAACCAACCGGATCCTCAATCAGCTGGTCCCCGCGTTCAACTTCCCCGCTCCCGCGATCGCCGACGGCTCCGACGCGCTGCGTCCGGCGACTTTGCGCGGCCTCAGCCCGGACCAGACGCTGGTGCTGATCAACGGCAAGCGCCGCCACGTCTCGGCGCTGCTCAATATCAACGGCACGGTCGGTCGCGGCAGCGCCGCCGTCGACCTGAACCTGGTCCCCGGCCTCGCGATCAGCAGGGTCGAGGTGCTGCGCGACGGAGCCGCCGCCCAATATGGCTCCGACGCGATCGCCGGAGTGATCAACATCCAGCTCAAGTCGGCCAAGCGAGGCGGCCGGGCCAGCATCACCTACGGCAAGTACATCAGCACGATCGAGAATGTTGCGAACGTCACCGGGCTACAGCTCAACGGGGCCGGGCTTCCCGTCGTCGATCCAACCGACAATCGTTACCTTCTGGCCGTTACCGATGGGGAGCGGAAGGTCCGCGACGGAGCTACCCTCACTGCAGGAGTCAATGTCGGCCTCCCGCTCGGGCGGAACGGTTTCGTCAACGTCACGGGCGAATTCCGCGACCGCAAGAAGACCAACCGCCAGGGCTTCGATCTTCGCCCGAACTTCACCTTCCCGCCGTTCAATGCGGCGACGGTGTTCGACGCTCGCGAGGTGACGATGGACAGGCTCAACTTCCGGTTTGGCGATCCCAAGTCGCGCGACTGGAACATCTTCCTGAACGGCGGCTACGACATTACTCCGGACTGGGAACTGTACGCCTTCGCGTCCTACGGCCATCGCCGCGCGGTCAGCGCGGCCAACTGGCGGCAGTGGAACAATACAACCGTCAACCGCGACTGGAGCGTGCTGTTACCGAACCAGACTCCCACCAACGCGAATTTCGTCCCGCTGACCGCGGAAGGCTTTCTGCCGCTGATCGGAACCAAGCTGAAGGACTATTCGGCCACGCTCGGAATCCGCGGCGAGATCGCCGGGTGGAAGGCCGATTTGTCGGCCGGGCGCGGGCACAACAGCTTCGACTATGATGTCAGCGACACTCTCAACACGTCCTTCGGACCGGCGAGCCAGAGCGACTTCGACGCGGGCGGCCTGCGGTACGGCCAAAATATCTTCAACCTCGACGTCTCCCGCGACTACCAGGTCGGTTTCGCCAAGCCGCTGACCGTTGCCGCCGGGGCGGAATATCGCGAAGAGCAATTCAAGATCCGGCCCGGCGACACCCAGTCGTGGGCCATCGGGCCCCTGTTCCGCGCATCTTTCACGACCGACGCCGCGACCTGTGCGGCGCAGCAGGGCGTCTTCACCGTCGCGACGAGCCGATGCAGCTTCCCGGGCCGCCAGGCGCCGGTTGGGGCTCAAGGCTTCCCCGGCATCCCGGCGAACAGCGCGACCGATGTCGATCGCCACAGCCATGCCGCTTATATCGAGCTCGATACCGATCCGGCGGAGGGCCTGACGACCACTCTGGCCGGCCGCTACGAACATTATTCCGACTTCGGTTCGACCTGGAACGGCAAGTTCGCGGCTCGCTGGGAGTTGTTCCGCGGCTATGCCCTGCGCGGATCCGTTTCGAACGGGTTCCGAGCGCCGTCGCTGCACCAGCAGTTCTTCACCACGACCTCGACCAACTTCATCGGCGGGGTACCGGTCGACATCGCGACCGTCGCGGTCAACAGCCCGGTAGCCCAGGCGCTCGGTTCGAAGCCCCTGAAGCCCGAAAAGTCGGTCAACCTCAGCGCCGGCTTCACCGCCAACCCGCTGCGCGGGCTGACTTTCACCGCCGACATTTACCAGATCAAGATCAAGGACCGGGTCGTCCTCACGGAGAATCTGGGCGCGGCCGGCAGCGGCACCGCGGCGCAGAATGCAGCGGTCAACGCCATACTCGTCGCCAATGGCTTCCCTAGCATCGGCGCCGCACGTTTCTTCATCAACGGCCTCGACACGACGACCAAAGGTCTCGACCTGGTGGCCGCCTATCGCTTCGATGCCGGCGATCTCGGCCGGTGGAACCTCACTGCCGCCTACAATTACAACAAGAACAAGATCGATAAGCGGCTCAACGCGCTTGGTCCGCTCGCCCAGATTCCGGGCCTTGTCCTGTTCGGCCGGGTCGAAGGCATTCGCTTCACCCGCGGCCAGCCGCACGACAAGATCGTGCTCAGCGCCGACGGCGACATCCGCAACTTCGGAGTAACCGCGCGGACCACGCGCTACGGCAAGGTGATCTCGCCGGGCGCCGCTGCCCCGCTGGCCCCCAACCAGACCAGCCTCACCGAATTCGGCCCGGACGACATCTTCCTCGGCTCGAAATGGATCACCGACCTGGAAGTGCGCTGGAAGCCCGGCCGCTTCGAGCTCGCGATCGGGGCGAACAACCTGTTCGACGTCTATCCGGACCGTTCGCCGTTCGGACCGCGGCCGGCCTCAGTCGGCGGGGTGTATCCGGTGAACCAGGAGTTCATCCCGTTCTCGATCTTCTCCCCGTTCGGCTTCAACGGCCGCTTCGTTTACGGTCGAGCAGCCGTGAACTTCTGAGGACAACGGCCGGGAGGGCCTTGCCTCTCCCGTGCGCTAATGGCGACGCTCCGGCCGCAGCCGATAGCGGCCGCCCTCGATCCGCTCGAACATGTCGGCGATCGCCGGATGATCGACCGGCTCGTCGCTCTCGTCCGGGAGCAGGTTCTGCTGGCTGACGTAGGCGACGTAGGCCGTTTCCGAATTTTCCGCGAGGAGATGATAGAAAGGCTGGTCCTTCCGCGGCCGAATGGCCTCGGGAATGGCTTCGTACCACTCCTCGGTATTTGAGAATTCAGGATCAACGTCGAAGATTATGCCGCGGAAATCGAAGATCCGATGGCGAACGACATCGCCGATCGCGAAGCGGGCTTCGGGCATTCCAATCGACGCTGCCATGCGCGTCGAACGATCGATAGGGGCAAATGGGGGCATGCCGACTTATCTAGTCAGGACCGGCCCCCAAACAACTGCCGCCAAAGTCAGGTCGCCGAGCCGGGCGGGGCAACGCCCGGCCCGACGACCATTGATCACTTGGCTACCGGGTCACCAAATGACTCCGTCAGCGGACCAAATCACGCCGTCGGGACTAGTCCAGATGACGCCGTCATAGGTCCAGATCACGCCTTTCGGATCCACGCAGGTGTCGCCGGCCTTATGAATCTCGCCGGCGTGAATCTCGCCGGCATCCGGGCACGCGTGGATTTCACCGGCATCGGGGGTGGCGTGGATTTCGCCGGCATCCGGGCTGTCGGCACCGGCTGCCATCATCGCCAAGGCTGTCAAAAATGTTAGCATATACCTTACCTTCCTCTCCCTTGTGGGAGCCGGTGGCGTAGATTCGGGATGCTTGGAGCGGCTATTCGAAACTTAAGACGGGACTGCTTTTTTTAGGCCGATTCCCGAACTTATGAAGCAGCAGGCGCGGCGGACGCGCTCGCTTGGCAACGGTCGGCTCCGCTGTTAGAGCGCCCCGCGTCCGACCCGGCGGGCCTTTCCGGCAAGCGCGACACCCCCTGCGGAGAGGTGGCTGAGTGGTCGAAAGCACCGCACTCGAAATGCGGCGTACGGGCAACCGTACCGTGGGTTCGAATCCCACCCTCTCCGCCATTGAATCCCGAGCCAGAGCGTCAAAAGTCCAAGACACGCCGACGCCCGGCGGGGCGCCAGTGCTGCTTCATCCAACCGCGCCGATCCAGCCAATCGACGATAGGACCGAGCCAGTCCTCTCGGCGGGATGCGATGGGAGACCATGAGAGCGGACCGCCCAGAGTCCAGGGGATGAAGGGGGTGCGTCTGCTATAGGCCCAGATCTCCGCGCGAACCGAAGGACGGTCCGAGTCCGCCCGTGCGTGGAAGCCGCAGGTGTCGACCGCCACCAGCGTGTTGGCGGGCACGCAAAAGTGCGTCGGCGGCGGAAGACCGAGCCCGGCCAATTCCTCCGGCGCAATCCTGAGCGAGCCGCGCTGCGATAGCCGGTCGCCAGTCGCAGCGACTTCGAGGCTCCTTTTCCGCTCCCAGGCTATCCGTGCCGGCGACAGCCTGTGTGAACCAGCGACGTAGGTGAGTGGTCGACCGTCGGCCGGCACGTCGGTGAGGAACAGCCAGGCCTTTAGCGACGGCTGAAACGTATCCGAGTGAAGCTCGAGCTGCGGATCGGGCGGCCCGTCCGCTACTCCGCCGGCTACGGTTTGAATGTAGTAGAGGGGCTCGCTGCGGGAGCTTGAGCCATATGCCATAATGCCTTTCCACAGCGGATCGCCAAGCAGAGCACCAAGCTGTGGGACGCGGCGGCGAAGGCTGGCGCCAACCGGAATACGGCGGGTGACGGTATCGCCCTGGTGTTGCTCCCGGCATTCGAACTCCGCGCCGAATATGGACCTTTGCGCCGCTTGAAAGTCCGCCGCGGACAAGAAGTTCGGGATGGCAATAAAGCCGTCTCGCTCGAACCGCTCCCGCAGGTCATTCGGGATCAGCTTCGCCAGGCGGGCTCGCCTCCAGCGCGCCAGGGCATGCGCAGCCCGGAGGCGCCAGACGTGCAGTCCGGCGGCATTCATCCGCCTGGACCCGAGGATTGGATTGTCGACGAAGCTCTTCGCGCCCGTCAACAGCGCGAAAAGCCACAGAGGCGCGCGGTACCAGCGCAGAAGACGTCGAAGCCGCGTCGCCCAGCCGTTCCGCAGACCCGACCCCACGCGAAAGGGCGACGAGGCAAGTGTTGGCATGATGGACGGGCTCAAATCGGACCCACTACCCCAATCAGAACAACCGCTGATGGAGATAAGAGGAGCGACGAGCCGGGAGTTGCCAGCAAGCATTCACCGGCAGTGGCTGTTTCTCCGGCGGCTGCAGCGCTGCCCTCCAAGGGCATGACCCACCGCAATCGCTTCGTCAGCGCTGCGGGGATTCCGGCGTCCGAACCCGCCCGGACGAGTGAAAAGTGACGAGTGTTGGCCAATAGTGCATCCACGGGACCCGCCGCGGGGCGGTAATTGCCGGACGGTGACGGCCCCGGCGTCGCGACGGCAATTCCGTCGTCGAGGTGTAGCTCACGCGGGCGGCCGTAATCGAACAGCCGATAGGTCACGTCGGAGGCTTGCTGAAGTTCGAGGAGAGTAAGCCCGGCACCGATCGCATGAACCGTTCCCGCGGGCACGTAGTAGAAGTCGCCGGGCAAGACGGGAATCCAGTCCATCATGGATTCGATTGATCCATCGAGCGCGGCATTCCGGAGCTCGTCGCGTGAGACCAAGCGGCGCAGACCCAGGCCAATCGTGGCGCCTGGTTCGGCGTCGATGACGTACCAACACTCGCTCTTTCCTTCAGCGAGGCCGCGAGCACGGGCTTCGGCGTCGTCGGGATGGACCTGAATCGACAGCTTTTCACTCGTGAAGATATATTTGACCAGCAACGGCAGGTCGCTGTTCGAAGGATGCTCGAACCAGATTTCCCCGATGGGCTCGCGCGTCGTGCCCCCTCCGAACGGTGGTGGAAGATCGCTTCGGCCCCACGGCTTTTCGACGCGGCGCTGTCGGAGTTTGAGACTCTCTTTCGAAGGTAACTGAAGAGTTGTGGATGCCATTGGTTTCAGCCCTGCCGATGATGGGCTCGAACTTCAAGCCGTTGATCAATCCATGGAATCTCGAAGGACCGGCAAAAAAAGGGAGGGTGAACCGAAGTCCACCCTCCCCCAATTCAACAAGCCGCGAATTTAGCCGCGCTCGCCGCGCTCGACCGGCGGCGGCGGAGGCGGTGGCGGCGGAGCCGGGCAAGTGCTTGTCGCCAGGATCACCGACCCATCCGGGCAGGTCTGCGTCGCCGGAGCCTCCGGAGGAGGAGGCGGCGGCGGCGGCGGAGGTGGCGGCGGCGGCGCCGCTTCCGCGGTCGACGCGCCGAACAGGTAGCCCAGACCGATCAGGCCGACGATCCGGTGCGTACCTCCCAGGTGGTGCTTGTTGCTATAGTCGGAGTAGCGACCTTCTGCGCTCACATAGAAGTTCGAGCCCAGCATCTGGTTGATGCCGCCGCCCCACTGCAGGCCATTGGTCTTGTAATGATCGTAATAGCCGCCGGGAAGCGACGAATCGAGGAGGCCGTTGACGGGATTGATCGGCGTGAAGCGCTTGCGCTGTTCATTCCGAGCATAGCCGACCTTGCCGTAGACCAGCGTAGACGGCCCAACCATCACGCCGGCACGCAACGCAACCGCCCATTCCTCGAATGACTTGCGCTCTGCGAGCCCGCCACCTTCGATCGTCGAATTCTCATTCGGCGCCCACCAAAATGTCACTTCTGGCCCGAGAACGAAGCCGCCAAGGTCGAAGTCAGCGCCAGCAGCGCCGCCCCAACCGAGCTTATCGTGATGATTTCCCTCAGAATAGAATCTGTCCAAGCCGGCCTGGGCTTCGACCCGAACGCCGCGGAAACCTTGGGCATTGGCCTGACCGGCGGTGAAACCGA
>Ga0207712_10001684_pt1 | contig 14843 bp, 12 predicted proteins | sample KBSS44metaG_FD_184402 | JGI IMG/M metagenome (GOLD analysis project Ga0207712, IMG submission 184402) | Switchgrass rhizosphere microbial communities from Kellogg Biological Station, Michigan, USA - KBS S4-4 metaG (SPAdes) (version 2) | ecosystem: Host-associated > Plants > Roots > Rhizosphere... | reverse complement strand
CGTAGTCTGGTGAAACCAGGTATAACCGGTTTAGCTCAAGTGAAAGGCTTTCGTGGACCAGCAGAAGATTCCTATAATATTGTAACAAGGTTTTATTATGATTCTGTCTACATTCAAAAGATGAACTTTCACCTTGATATAAATATTTTACTCAATACTATTTTCCAGGTCTTCACTATAATTTTTTTTAAGCGTATTATTAAAAAAGGGAAGGCAAAAAATATTAATTCAGATTCTTCCAAAATTGCCGCTTAAGCTCTTGTTGAACATACAACGGCTAAGCCTGTTTACCTTCATTCAGTACAACTTTTTCATTTAAACGGCGTATTATTTTTTTGTAGACCAACAATGCTAAAATAGCAGAAATTATTCCAATACACATCCCTGCAAGAAGATCAGTGGGAAAATGCTGAGCAAGATATACCCTTGAATAAGCGGCTGTTAAAGCAAGTAATGGGAGTATGATAGACCAAGCTTTTTTATTAATCATATGTGACATGATTAATGCCATAGTAAACGCTGTTGTTGTATGACCGGAAGGAAAACTGTGTAATTTTCTCATCTCAACTCCGGCAATCTGGTGTACAGGAAAACTTTCGGATAAATAACTAATAGGCCTCAATTCTTCTGGATAGACAACCCGTTTTAAAAACTGGGCTAGTAAGGTTGAAATGATAGCTCCGGCCAGAACTGCGATAAAATATTTTCTTTTGAAGAAAAAACAGAATAATCCTAAAGGCACCCACATTACCCCATCTCCATAATGAGTAAAGTATTTAAAAAACTGGTCGGCGATATCGTTATGATTGCCGTTAATAAGTTGAAATGATCCGTTTTTCCCCAGTACAATAATTAATATACCCGTACCGATGGCAATGATGATGGCTAAAATAAATGCAATACCGAAATTATTTGCCGGTCTTTCCTGGAGCAAGGATAGAATTTTTACAAAAGTAATGCGACTTTATCAGCTCTCATAATGTGACACCTGCCAACTCAAGACTTTTCTTTTTTAGCTTCCTTATCTCAATATCTTCAATAATAGGTTCGGGTCCTAATATAAGTGACACATTATCCTCCTTCCACCATTTTGAATTCTTTAATTCTGTGAAGGGAAGTACTCCAATCAGGTAATTCCGGTTTAAGTCCGCATGCCACTCTTCGATCCATTCAAATTTTTCTTTTGGGATAAAGGCATTATTATCAAAACTAATATAGACTTTCAAATAAAAATCTTCCGTTAGACGATTGGGTTGATGATGATAAAGCTTTTTATATTCGTAATGATAATCGTATCGCAAAGCAGAAATATCACTTAGCACGGCAGATCCTGTTGGGAAGCTGCCGGCGCCTTTGCCGTAAAAAAATTGTTTATCTGAAAAACCACTTTCGATCACTACACCGTTGTATTCATTTTTTACAAATGCAAGCTGGTCATGCTGGTTTACAAATTGCGGTAAAACAAATGCAGCGACATCCCCATTATTAAGTTTTTTGGCCTGTGCTACTAGTTTTATTTCATAATGCTTTTCCCTTGCTACCACTGCATCGTTTTGATTGATGTTTTGTATTCCTGTAAAAACAATATTCTCTGGCCGCTCAACGATCCCGTAAGAATGATTTAATAGGATGCTCCATTTATTCAATGCGTCGTATCCCTCTACATCGAGGGTTGGGTCAGTTTCTGCAAAACCGGATTGCTGGGCTAGTAATAAAGCTTGTTTGAATTCCAATTTGTCTTCAAACATTTTTGTGAGAATAAAATTCGTAGTGCCATTTGCAATTGCTTTTACCGATTGCACCAGGTCGTTATCATAATATTCTTCCAGGTTCCTGATAATAGGTATTGAGGCGCAGGCAGCTGCTTCATATAAAAGAGAAAGATTTGTTTGTTTTTGCAGACCTAAAAGCTCGGGCATATTCTCTGCCAGCATCTTTTTACTTGAGCTTACCACATCTTTTCCGTTTTTTAATGCAGTAGTTACAATCTCAAAAGCAGCTTCAGTTTCGTTGATCACTTCCACGATCACATTTATTTCGGGATCAAAAAGCAATTCATTTCTGTCGGTCGTAAATAATTCAGTCGGGGCATTTCTTTTTTTATCAGGATGCTTGACGCAAATTTTCTTTATCGTAGCTTTTAATGAGGGTGTTTGGTTCAGGATATGATAAAGTCCTTCACCCACTACGCCAAAGCCGAATAAACCGATAGTAAGATTCTTGTGATAACTCATTTTCTAGTTTTTATACATTAAAGTTGTTGATCTTAAATATTACTAAAAACAAAAAAGCTCACCCGATTAGTCAGGTGAGCTTTGAATATTTTGAAAATTATTTTAAGCTTGAACGCTGACTTATCTATCCCGTTTTTCGGGTTGGAATTGGCACCTTTCCCTCCGATTAGCACAGGTTTTATTTGTTACCCTGAGCGAAACGAAAGATAGGTTGTCAAGGCTTCATCGGGCCATATCCCTCAGCCTTTCTTGATAAGCATCCTTATGTAATATTTAAGAACTGGCGCAAAGATAACCGTGAATACAGGAAGTTCCAAAAATCAAATTACAAGCCCCATTTTTTGCAAACAGTTGTTTGAAAGTAAACACTCCGGAGCATTATTGTTGCTATCTTCGTTACCCTTTTAACTATGGCAAAATCAAGGGATAACGGGATCACTGTTGAAGAAATAAATCATGAGGCTATTGAAGTGCACGGAGCGAGAGTGCATAATCTCAAGAATATTGATATCTTAATTCCTAAAAATAAGTTGGTTGTTATTACCGGGATCAGTGGCAGTGGAAAATCATCCCTTGCCTTTGATACCATTTATGCAGAAGGCCAGCGCCGATATATGGAAACCTTTGGTGCATATGCACGACAATTCATCGGCGATATGGAAAGGCCTGACGTAGATAAGATCACCGGGCTTTCTCCCGTTATTTCTATTGAACAAAAAACTACAAACAAAAATCCACGTTCAACTGTAGGTACAGTTACCGAGATCTATGATTTTCTGAGACTATTATTTGCAAGAGTAGGAGAAGCTTATTCGTACAACACAGGTAAGCCCATGGTAAAATGGAGCGAAGAAGAAATTGTAGAGAATATTTTTAAAAAATATAAGAGCAAAAAGATATCGCTACTTGCTCCGTTAGTGAGAGGAAGGAAAGGTCATTACCGCGAATTGTTTGAAGATGTTCGCAAAAAAGGGTATTTAAAAGTTCGAGTCGATGGAGAAGTGAAAGACCTGGTTCCGAAAATGCAGGTGGATCGTTATAAGATACATGACATAGAGTTAGTAGTTGATCGTTTACAAGTAACTGATGATCTAAAAGCAAGATTGAGTCAAAGTGTACAGCAAACTTTGAAGCTTGGAAAGGACCTGATGTTTTTATTAGTAGAAGAAAAACAGCTTGTACAATATAGTAAGCAACTAATGTGTGAAGACACAGGTATTAGTTATGAAGAGCCATCGCCGAATTCATTTTCTTTTAACTCACCTTATGGCGCCTGCCCAACTTGCAAAGGACTGGGAAATATTTTTACAATTGATATGGACCTGGTGTTGCCCGATAAAACGCTTACTGTGAAAGAAGGAGGTATCTCACCATTGGGAGAAGAAAGAGATGCCAGTGTGTTTCAGCAAGTGGTGGAGTTTGCGAGGAAGTATAAAATAAAATTAGACATTCCGATAGGTAAATTGCCAAAGCAACAGTTAGATCTTCTTTTGTTTGGCGATAAGAATATTAGCGCATCAATGGAAGTGGATGCTTCAGATGAAACAGTGCCCCATGAGTACACGGGAAGTTATGAAGGAATTGTGCCAATGCTGAAAAGATGGTTTGTTTCAACAAGCAGCACTGAGTTTTTAAGGGATTGGGTGCAGCAATTCACAACATTAAAAACTTGCAGTACGTGTAATGGAGCAAGGTTGAAAAAAGAGAGTCTTTGGTTTAAAATTCTTGGAAGAAATATTTCACAGCTTGGTGAAATGAACCTTGATAATCTTGCTGCATGGTTTGATGGAATTGAATTAAGAATTACTGATAAGCAAAAAAACATTGCCAAAGATGTTTTAAAAGAAATAAAAGAACGACTTCAATTTCTTTTGGATGTCGGGTTAACTTATCTCACACTCAACCGTGCTTCAAAGACATTAAGCGGTGGTGAATCACAAAGAATACGATTGGCAACGCAGATCGGTTCGCAGTTGCAGGGTATTACCTATATTCTTGATGAGCCCTCGATAGGCTTGCATCAACGGGATAATCACAGGTTAATAGATGCTTTAAAAAATCTTCGGGATATTGGTAATAGTGTATTAGTAGTAGAGCATGATAAGGATATCATGCTATCAGCCGATTATTTAATTGACATTGGTCCAAATGCAGGTTTTCATGGCGGCAAAATTGTTGCGCAGGGAATACCTGCAGAAATGCTCAAACTGGATACACTTACGGCCAATTATCTCAATGGTCATCATAAAATAGCAGTGCCGGGAGAAAGAAGAAGTGGCAATGGAAAATTTATAGAGTTAAAAGGAGCGAAAGGAAACAACCTTAGGGATCTGGATGTAAAATTTCCTTTGGGAAAATTTATTGTTGTTACTGGTGTTAGTGGTAGCGGTAAATCAACATTGATCAATGAAACACTTTACCCGATCCTGTCAACACATGCTTATGGTTCAAGAGTATCCCCACTGGAATATAAAAATATAAAGGGGCTTGAGCATATTGATAAAGTAATAGAGATCGATCAGTCGCCGATCGGCCGTACCCCAAGAAGCAATCCAGCTACTTATTGTGGTTTTTTTACAGATATAAGAACATTGTTTGCTTCTATACCAGAAGCAAAGATCAGGGGATATAATGCAGGTCGTTTTTCATTTAATGTAAAAAGCGGCCGTTGTGATGTGTGTGAAGGTGGGGGTATGCGAGTGATTGAAATGAATTTTCTTCCCGATGTTTATGTGCATTGCGAAAAATGTAATGGCAAAAGATATAATAGAGAAACGCTGGAGATCCGGTACAAAGGAAAATCTATTGCAGATGTGCTTGATATGACGGTAGAAGAAGCGGTAGAATTTTTCCAGCATATTCCATATATCTATCGGAAAATAAGAGTTCTTGGAGAAGTGGGACTGGGTTATATTACTCTTGGGCAAAGTGCAGTTACTTTAAGCGGGGGAGAAGCGCAACGGGTTAAACTCTCAACAGAGCTTGGCAAAAAAGATACAGGTAAAACTTTTTATATACTTGATGAACCAACCACTGGTTTGCATTTTGAAGACATTCAGCATTTACTTTCGGTTCTTAATAAATTAGTGGATCGTGGCAATACTGTTCTCGTTATCGAACACAATATGGATGTTATAAAAGTGGGCGATCATGTTATTGATCTTGGTCCGGAAGGCGGTGATGGCGGCGGAAAGATCTTATTTGAAGGCACACCGGAAGGCTTAATAAAATGTAAAGACAGTTATACAGCAGAGTTCCTGGCACACGAAATAAAATAAAAACACCCGCAGCTTTTTTCAGGAGGGATAAGGAATAATCGTTTTCAATGAAATTCGTTAAACCAACGGACTTTCATTTAGGGTGTACAGATTAAATTTTCCTGACTGCGGGAGTTTTTTGGGTGGTAAATTAAAGAGCAAAGTAATAAGATGTCCAATAAGGATGGCAGCAGGTGTTCAATAAAATTTTTAATACACACTTTGAGAGTAACAAATAGAGAACGGATTAGGGTTTAGTCACCAGGTATTGTATTTTAAAGAGCCCGCTGCCCTTATTGGAACTGCCTTAAATATTGTAAAGAACTATTTTATAATAAACTCTCCAGACTCACTCATTTCGTCATTCTTAAAAACCTGGTAAGTATAAATCCCTTTTTCCAGGCCATTAATTTTTTTATGATCTTTCTCATTCATTTTATAATGCACCATGATCGTACCCTCCGAATCGAATACAAAGAAATCAACCTTTGCAGTTTCTACACTTTTTACGTGCATCACATTTTTTAATAAGTCAGGGTAGATCTTTACTTCTCTTTCTTTTCTTGATGGCTTTGCGTTTTTGCTTTCAGCATTTGTGTTTTCAGTTACTGAGCATGACTGAATAGAACCCAGTAGCAAAGCCAGGCCAAAGAGAAAAGATGAATTTTTTAAGTAAGATAGAGTAGAGTTTGTTTTCATATTGGGCTCGGATTGGTGACGGATTAAAAGTAGAGCGGACATCGCATCTGTCGCAAAGCTCTTCGGTTTGGCGAATTGTTTCCATTTAACCTCCAGCCAAAACGGATTATGGTTGAGAAATATGAGTCCATTTCTTTTGGATCACCACGTTGTTTGCCGATATACGTTCTTGTTATATTACGGAACGGCTCACGATTGTGCAATTGATAGGCGATTGGTACATCTGCCGGCGCCAGGTATTGAGAAAAGTAAATAGGATCAATATATTTTGTACTTACATCATCAATATAGTCTGTAAATGTTTTACGATGTAAAACTTCTAAACCGATGTAAAGATCTTCTTTAATGAAATATTTAAATCCTGCACCCATAGGAATTTCAAGTTGCGTTAATTTATATTCCTTACGATCGGGGTACTGAGACATTCCCTGGCCTTCGAGGCGAAGTGGTTTAAGTTCTACCAGTTGCTTTGAGTTCTGGTTATTTGGATCAGGATAATAATAAGCTTTAGGATTAAAATGGAAAAAACCGGCACCTGCAATACCATATGGTCTGAATTTTCCCTTCAAACCATCATAGTTTTCAAGAAAAACTGTTGGATAAAATTCAAAGCCCATATAAAGTTCTGTGACTTTTGATTGGAAGTATAGATTGCGGCGCCATCTTGCAAATTCCCGACCACCGGAAAGGTTTACCTGGTCATCGCTTCCTTCCAGAAATGATCGGTTGAGTGCTAATCGAAGACCAAGCCATTCAGATGGGAATACACTTACAAAAAGCCCTTTTGAAAATTTTGTAAGCGGTAAATCCAGGTCAGCAATAAATGGCTTACCAACTCCGTGGGATCCGCCAAGGTCTCCAAGAAAGAATGCTGGGCCAAGACCGAGTCCGAATTCATATTTTCCATCTTTGAAGGAAATGGATTGAGAATTGGACCATAATGACAGAGACACTAAGAAAACCGTAGTCAATATACGGCAACTGTGTATAATTGCTCTCATAGATACCAGATTTGTGTTTTTCAACGGAACTTTTTAGATTCCGAAATTTTAGGATTTGGACTGACGACTAAAGTAGAAAATAAATTCCTACCAATCAATGACGAATAGAGAGTATTTTTATTGTAAGAGTAATAAGAAGTTTTATTACTCGGGGCTTTTACCAAGAGGTTTTCTTGACATCTCTACGTGAGGAATTCCATCATCTAAATATTCTTTTCCTGCTACAATAAAGCCAAATGATTCATAGAAATTTTGCAAATAGACTTGTGCACTTAAAGTAATAGAAATTTTGCCAAAAAGTTTTTCGCAGATTTCAATTGATCGTTTCATCAATTCTCTTCCCAATCCTGATCTTCTTTTTGATGAGGAAGTAACAACACGGCCAATTGCAGGATCGCTGTATGAAACTCCTGATGGAAGAATTCTTGTGTATGCGACTAGTTTATCATCTTCAACTGCCATTAAATGCCAGGCTGATCGATCTTTTCCATCAGTATCATTATAAACACAATTTTGTTCAACGATAAATACTTCATTTCTTAGTTGCAGTATATTATATAACTCATCTAAGGTTAATTCATCAAATCTTTTTATTGTCCAGTTCACCATATTTTTTTTAATTAACGTCCTGCGGGGGAAGGTAGTACGGGTAAACCTTCATTACCATCTTCACTTACTGATTGTACAGCAAAAAAATAATTATCCTTTGAATAAGGAAGATCCATTTTTGTATCGGTAGTGAAAAACTTTTTCTCCCATACGGGACGTGTTGACTCCCTCATTAATATAAGATAACCTTTAACTTTTCCCGAAGCCGGAGCTTTCCATGACAGGTTGGTGAAATTTGTAAGCTTCCTTGTTTCAATTTTTACTTCTTGCGGCATTGAAGGAGATTTCGCAAGATTTGCAAGATTGCAAAGATTCATTGCTGTGTTTTTTCTCAGGTATTCAAAATCCATGAATTCAGGCAGGTCGCCAATTTGTATCCCGTTTTCAATTCTTACGTCCTGGTGCTGGTGATTATAATTCTCGTTCATTTCGGTAATGCGTACTGCTGCAAAGCCACGTTGTACATATGGAGTGTGATCTCCGCCACGCAGAAACCTGTCATTGCGGTAGATCATAACGATCTTAAGATTCTTTACATATCGTTCACCAATTTCTTTTACATATCGTGCAAGTTGTCTTGGCTTGCCATCATTTTCCAAACCAAGATTGCGGATAGTTGTTGCAATTCTTCCCGTATCTAAAACAGAAAGACCTTCACTAAAAACTCTCACCTGGTTATTGCTGGCTTTATTTGTTTCGTTTTGATTATTACCACCCATGATATCATTATTCAATACCGCTTCGACATTCCAACTTTCTTTTTTTGCTTTTTCTGCCATGAAGGTTGAGCCAAGCAAGCCCTGCTCTTCACCACTTACTGCTACAAATATGACCGTTGCAGGAAAAGAATTCTTACTCATTATTCTTGCACATTCCACTACTGCTGCTACGCCACTTGCATCATCATTAGCGCCAGGAGCATCTCCCGTTCTATCCATTACATTGGTGCGCATATTATCCAAATGTCCGCTGATAATAAATATTCTTTTATCAGTTGGGTCAGTTCCTTTTAATGTCGCCATTACATTACCAAGTAAAACTGTTGTGTCAACTCTTCGTCCATCTTTTTGTAAAGTGGTAGTATCAATTATGGCGGTCAGCCTTCCACCGGACTGTTTTGCAAATTCATTGAAACGACTCAATACCCAATTGCGGGCCGCACCAATTCCACGATTTGGATCTGTTTGTGTGCTTAATGTATTTCTTGTGCCAAAGCTTACCATCTTTTTAATATATGATTGCAAAGAATCTTTCGATACTTCATTAACCATTTTCACGATCATTGGGTCTTTTTGAGTTGTTTGGGCAAACAACAAACTCCATGAGGTGATGAGCACAGCAGCAAAAAACAGTTTTTTCATGCGGGAAAATTTAGAGTTAAAAATAAGAAATCAACGGCCATTGCATTCAAAACAGTAATTTTAAAAAAAACAATTTTATGGGGGTAAATGATCTTAGTAAGGTGCATAAGGTTGTCAGCGACTTATTTCATTGGCCCACATCAGAAAGTGAGTGGGAGAAATTTAAACTGACTGATGAGCAAATATCATTCTTTAATGAAAATGGGTTTTTGGCAAGGATAAAAATGCTGGATGATGCACAGGTAATTTTTTTACGTAATGAGCTTTCTGAAATCGCCGATACCGATCATCCCTCTCATTCGTTGTATTATGAGTTTCATTCAAACGAATCTGCTGATCCATCTACAATATTGTTTCATGCATTAGGTGCATGGCGGATTGGACCAGGTTTTCATGATGTATTATGGAACCCCCGATTTCTTGTAGCCGCAAGTCAATTATTAGAAAATGTTCCTGTTCGCTTCTGGCATGATCAACTTTTTTGGAAGCCGGCAAAAAAAGGTGGTGTTGTGGCGTGGCACCAGGATTATTCTTACTGGACAAGGACAAAACCTGTTGCCCATCTTACCTGTTGGTGTGGCTTAGATGATGCAACAAAAGAGAATGGTTGTCTTCAATATATTGCCGGCAGCCATCGATGGGGTTTATTGCCAAAACCTGTTCTTGCAGGAGAGATTCAGGAAATAAGAGATTTTTTAAATGATGAACAAAAAAAACAATTTGACCATCCGCAATATGCAGAAGTAAAAGCAGGCGAGGCGATCTTTCATCATTCATTGACATTACATGGGTCTGGAGAAAATAAAAGCGATAAACCAAGAAGAGCTTTTGTTATAAATGCTTTTGCTGATGGAGTTATTTCCGATTCTAATGAACCTTTGCTTGAAGGAGTTCCAATTGTACCGAAAGGAGAAAAGATGCAGGGACAGTTTTTCCCATTACTATATGATCCTTTAAATCAATAACCATATTTATCTTTCCATAAACTTTTCAAAAACTTCCTTAGCTCTTCTTCCCTTGCATTTTTACCCGGATCATAAAATTTTGTTCCGGATAATTCTTTTGGTAAATATTCCTGTGCTGAAAAATTATTATCAAAACTGTGTGAATACTGGTAATCTTTTCCATAGCCAAGATTCTTCATCAATCTTGTTGGAGCATTACGAATATGAAGCGGTACAGAAAGATCGCCGTGCTGTTTGACCGCTGCTTGAGCAGCGCCTATAGCGACAACTGCTGCATTGCTTTTTGGAGAAGCTGCCAGGTAAGTAGCACATTGAGAAAGAATGATGCTTGATTCTGGAAAACCAATTTTATTTACCGCTTCAAAAGCGGCGTTTGCCAAAACCAATGCAGTGGGATTTGCATTGCCAATATCTTCACTTGCCAGGATCACTAACCTGCGGGCAATGAATTTTACATCTTCACCACCTTCGATCATTCTTGCCAGCCAATAAACCGCAGCATTCGGATCGCTTCCTCGAATTGATTTTATAAATGCCGAGATAATATCATAATGCTGTTCACCGCTTTTATCATATAAAGCAATTCTCTGTTGTGCGATGTCCATTACTTTTTTATCTGTCAATTCTTCGCCCTCTTTCATTACATCTGCACAGAGTTCAACAAGATTCAGGATTTTTCTTGCATCACCCCCGGAAATGGTAAACAGTGCTTCATATTCTTTAATAATTATATTTTTATTTTTCAACCATTCATCTTTTTCAATTGCCTGGTGAATAAGCTTACGAAGATCATCATCCGTTAAAGGTTTTAATACATAGACCTGGCAGCGACTAAGCAAGGCGCCATTTACTTCGAAGGAGGGATTTTCAGTAGTGGCGCCGATCAAAGTAATAATTCCTTTTTCGACAGCGCCAAGTAATGCATCCTGTTGTCCTTTGTTGAAACGATGAATCTCATCAATGAATAAAATTGCTCCAGGTTTGGTTTTTGATTCTTCAATTACTTCTCTTACATCTTTTACTCCTGCACTAATAGCGCTGAGTTGAAAGAAAGGAACTTTTAATGTGTTGGCTATTATGTTGGCAATAGTTGTTTTTCCAGTACCCGGCGGCCCCCACAAGATCATAGAAGGTATCTTTCCGTTTTCTATTGCTGTCCGCAGAATGCTTTTGTTGCCGGTCAAATGATCCTGGCCAACTAACTCGCTTAATGTAGTAGGGCGAATTCTTTCAGCTAATGGAGTTTGTTTCACTGTTTCAAAGTAACGAAAAGAATGCCGAATAGAATTACTGAAAGCAAAAGAGTGCGACGCAACTAAAGCTTATTAGAAGAGCTAAAGCCAGGTACAAAACAAGAATCCGATCACTGAACATTGGCAGCAAGAAAAGCTTGTATCTTATTAAATGAATCAGAAAGATTAGCGCCAATCCAACCATGACCTTCAGTCGGATAAAAAATGTAGTCACGACTAACTCCTGCTATCGTTAATTTATTATTTAATTGAATTGATTGGGAAAGAGAAACTATAATATCAGCACCGCCATGAAGAATCATAGTTGGCGGTGATTGTGCCGAAACAAAGTTTATTGGGCTTGATTGAGTATAGAGTGTGTTGTTTGTGGTCGGTGTGCCACCAGTAACAGAGAGCAATGTTGGTTGCACAAGTGGATTTGAAGGATTATTATATAGGTCGACCAGGTCAGTGGGGCCAAAAAAATCAATTATCGCTTTTGGCTTTAACGGTGTAGAATATTTATAACCCTGTAACAATGCAAGATGTGCGCCGGCGCTGGCACCAACTAATACAAACTTATCTGAGATCTTATATCCTTGTCTTTGATTATAAATAAATTCAACAGCGGCTTTTACATCCTGTTCCTGTGCAGGAAAAATATCAGGTGTATTTGCAAGCCTGTAATTAATATTGAAAATTGCATAAGAAGGTTCTCTTTTTTTCAGGCTGTCAACATATTCATTAAAATCTGCTTTATCTCCGGTGTTCCATCCACCACCGTGGATCATGATCATTACTTTGGTAGTTGTAGTGTTCCTGGTTGCGGGTAAGTAAACATCCATCTTTTGCTGGGCATTGGTTCCATAAGATACATTCAGCATTGTCACAGACATATCTTGTTCTGGGGCATCATCTTTTTTGCAGGAAGAAAAGACTAGTGTAATAAGAAGAAGAATCAAAAGGCCTGTTCTCATGAAGGATGATTTAATATAAAAATACATCTTAAGATCATTGACTTGTCAATGTCGAAAGATTTCACAGTTTTTTATTTGTCATTTTTATCCTGCATTTCAAAATCAAATTGCTTGCGGTTGGCATTATTATTTATATATCTGCGCATCCAGTAATGGCCATATAAAATACTAAAGTGAAAGATCAACATGGCACAGGAAATAATAAAGCTGATCAAATAAGAAACCAGGGGCCTGTAATTTTCTGCCACTGAATATATATGAGAAATTTTTACTGAGTTCATGTAATCATTAAAGTCCTGGAAAACGAAACCAAAAAGGAAAGAGATCAATAAGAAATTTATAAGGAAAATGCGGTTGAAATTTTTTTTCGGTTTTCCTTCAATGATCTTATCAGGGAAATAATTATTGGAAATATTAAATGTTATTATTGGCAATATTGCTATAAAAGCAAAAGCAATGGATTGCAGCAGAAACATAAACTCTCTTTCTAATACCAAACCAGTAAGTGAAGAAAGACATTCAAATATTGCAATCAAGATTTGTATGATACAAACAATTCGCAATATCATCAGCCAAAACCGGGTCATTATTGTTTAGCTGTTGACTTAATCTGTAGTTCCACCAATTGCTTTTCATCAATTGTTGACGGTGCGTCAAGCATTACATCACGACCGGCATTGTTTTTTGGAAATGCAATAAAATCACGGATGCTTTCACTGCCGCCAAGAATAGCGCAGAGCCTGTCGAAACCAAAGGCAATACCACCATGCGGTGGGGCACCGTATTCAAATGCACCAAGAAGGAAACTGAATTTATGTAGAGATTCTTCTTTGGTCATTCCTAATGCTGCAAACATCTTTTCCTGCAGTTCTCTTTGAAAGATTCTTATAGAACCGCCACCGATCTCATTTCCATTTAATACCATATCATAAGCATTTGCTTTGATATTAGCATAAGGATGCTTTAGGTATTCGGCAGCATTTTCAATAACAGGATCGTTATCGATCATTGTCGAAATGTCAGATGGCTTTGGTGAAGTAAATGGATGGTGACGTGCCACCCAACGATTTTCTTCTTCAGCATATTCAAATAATGGAAAATCCAACACCCAAACGAGTTTGAATTCTTCTTTTTTTCTATAGCCAAGACGTTCTGCCATTTCGAGTCGTAATTCACTAATGGCCTTTCTTGTTCTTTCTTCTGCTCCGGCTAATATCAGAATAAGATCACCTGCAGAAGCATTGCAGGCAGCAGCAATGGCTTTCAATTTTTCTTCATTGAAAAATTTATCCATGCTGCTCTTATATGTTCCGTCTTTATTGCATTTTATAAATGCAAGTCCACCCATGCCGATCTGTGGTCGCTTTACCCATTCTGTTAATTCATCGGTTTGTTTACGGCTGTATTCACTGCAACCAGGAACTGCAATTGCAACTACTGTTTCCGCATTATCAAAAACACCAAAGCCTGCGCCGGAGATCAATTCTGAGGAATCTTTTTTATTTGTATAAACTGAAGAAGGTTTTTTCAGGTTCAGCAATTTCCATTCAAAACGAATATCTGGTTTGTCGTTGCCGTAATTCCACATCGCATCTTCCCAGGTCATCCGTGGCACTTTCTCATTGTAGTCAATCCCTTTTACCTCTTTGAAAATTGATTTGATCAAGCCTTCAAACATATTCAGGATATCTTCTTGTTCAACAAAAGCCATTTCGCAGTCGATCTGTGTAAACTCAGGTTGACGATCTGCACGAAGATCTTCATCACGGAAACATTTTACGATCTGGTAATAGCGATCGTAACCGCTAACCATTAATAATTGCTTGAATGTTTTGGTGATTGCGGCAATGCATAAAACTGCCCGCCATTCATCCTTGATGGAACAACAAAATCTCTCGCACCTTCGGGAGTTGATTTAATTAAAAAAGGTGTTTCAATATCCATGAAACCTTGCTGATGCAGATAATTTCTTGTCGCACGGTTTACAGCATAGCGCAGTTCAAGATTTTTCTTTACCGCATTTCTGCGCAGATCAAGAAAACGATATTTCATCCGGATATCATCACCGCCATCCGTGTCATCCTGTATAGTGAAGGGTGGTACGGCTGACTTATTTAATATTTTAAATGACTTTAAAATTATTTCAATATCGCCGGTAGGTATGTTGGAATTTTTATTACTTCTTTCATGAACAGTGCCGGTTGCTTGTAAAACAAACTCACGGCCCAAAGGATTTGCATCCAGTAGTTGATTTAATTCTTCGCCAAATAATAATTGTGTGATACCATAACGGTCACGGAGGTCAACAAAAGTGATGGCGCCAAATTTCCTGATCGTTTGCACCCAGCCCGCAAGAGTAACTTCGTTTTTTACGCTACTAATTCTTAATTCGCCACATGTATGAGAACGAAACATTTGATTTTAGATTTTAAATTTGGGTTTTCGGATTTTGCTGAAGATGATTCCCAAAGTACAAGAGTGCGACGCAACATAAGTTTAATAGTAGCA
>Ga0207712_10001681_pt1 | contig 14845 bp, 9 predicted proteins | sample KBSS44metaG_FD_184402 | JGI IMG/M metagenome (GOLD analysis project Ga0207712, IMG submission 184402) | Switchgrass rhizosphere microbial communities from Kellogg Biological Station, Michigan, USA - KBS S4-4 metaG (SPAdes) (version 2) | ecosystem: Host-associated > Plants > Roots > Rhizosphere >... | reverse complement strand
GAGGATAGGTCGTAGACACTTGTGGAATTTGCGGGAGGCCATACGAACGCTCCACAACGGTCAGTTTAAGCGGCTGAGGAGTCTTCATCCTGAGCACCAGCTCGATACCGCCCGGTGGCACAGCCAGGTAAAAGAATCCCCAACTATGATCGGCATCTACCGGCGCCGGCTTAGTTGCGTTGCCAATACTCTTGCCGTCAATGGTCGCTTTGAGGTCGGGGGTGGTGACATCCGCGTATACCGAGATGATCGGTGCTTGACGCGTCGAGGTGATGCGCAGACGGGTCACACGCACGTCATCCGTCGTTTGATCATCCAGCAGCGCCACTTCCGGCCCGCGCGCCGCGATGGCGGGAGCCGCATGCTTCAAGAAGCCGCCGTGGGTGATCGGCAAATATTCATCAATGCTTCCTCGTTCGCTCCCGTTAGGGAACAAACCTGAAGTCCACTTATCAACCTGTTCGTCTGTGCTGGCCCAGGTCGCTTTCCCGGTATCAGCATTCAATGCGTAAAAAATATTGTTCTGTCGAGGATGGTCTTGATCGAATTTTAAGGACTGATGCGCATAGACGATCAGAGCTATTCCCAACGCCGCCATAACAGAGGGCAGCAGCCAACCGGAAGACTTCAGCACAGCGTAAAGTTGCGGAATGAGCAGTCCGAGTAACAAGACAACCGGTACTTGCAGCATTGCGGGAGAACTCAAAGCTAACGCGACGCCCAGAGAGTGGATCATCGGTGCGAAGAGAAACAGACCGGGAAGCACACAAAGTGTAGCGACTGCCAGAATCTTCACTCGACCGAGTTGCGGAAACGCGAGTGCAACCGCGACCCCTACCAGACTGAACAGCAAAGGCCACGTCAACAAATAACTTCCGCCGGGCAGGTAGAAAGCGGTGACAATCATCAACACCACCCACCACAACAACGCACCGAGACTGAGGTTGATAGTATCCACTCTCCGGCTGAACAAAAGATAGATGACCGCCGTCACTGCCACACTGAGCGCGACAAAACTCAACAGGTACGAGTTAGCATCGTAGGCATTGTTACCCCAAAGAAGCCACTCTTGAGCGCCACCGAATCGATATATCAACCACCATGCAAAGCTAACTACTCCGTACACAGCGGATAGGCTCAGCGCAAAGGCCAGGATTCCGAGCGCAAGTCCGGAAATCGTCAAGCGCCGCTTTTTAAAACCGTAGAAGATGACCGCAATAAATAGGATTAGGACGATGCCTGTGAGCGGTAGAATCCAGGCGCCGGGATAATGGAAAAAGAACGTGCCGAACGCATTAAAGTAAACGGCGTTCGACTGTTTCGGCGCAGGCAGATCGAGATTGCCAAAACGGCGAGTTAAAGCCAGCGCATACGAGCCCTGATGTTGCAGACTGCGCTCATCAACGTTGGCGTAACTGTCCTGCATCGTGTGATATTTAGTCGAGCCGTCGATGTACGCGAAATTGAGTCCGTCAAATCCTGCTCTGTTGAAGACCGTCATGTCGGTGTCGTTCGGGAGCAGCCGGTAGATTTCATTGGCGAGAGAATCGGAGATAGGATGCGGAGCAGCCTGTGCGAACTCCTGGATTAACCAACCGTTCTGATCGCTTGTCTGAAACATGTAGGAGGGGCCGGTAGTACCGCGAGCGTCAAAGTTAAGAGCTATTCCTACATCTTTCGCCCACGGATGTTCAGCAACAAACGCCTTCGCTCCGAGCATCCCGGCCTCTTCACCGTCGGTGAAGAGAAAAATCACGTCATTTTTCAGAGGCGCACCCGCCTTAAGTGCTCGTAAAGTTTCAAGCAGTGCAGCGACGCCAACCGCGTTATCGCTGGCTCCTGGCCCGGTCGATACCGAGTCGTAATGGCTAGCCAGCAGGACGGCTTTGCCTTGCCCCGTTCCTTTCAACCTCGCGAGAATGTTCCTGATCATTGCGGCACGATAAGGGATACCCCAGCGATCGGTCACCACCGTCGTTTCTTGAAGCTCGGCTGGTGCGATCCCCATCGACGCCACTTCGCCAATAATGTATTTACTAACCCGGGCGTGTTCGAGTGAGCCGATGGGGCGCGCGTTGCGGCTGATCGCTTCTACGTGACGCAGGGCGCGCCCGGAAGAGAACTCTGTCGGAACTGCGCTGGCCGGTACGCTGTTGGGAGGCTGTTGTTTGTAGATACTCAGCGCAGCGAGAAAGATGCAGAGAACGAAAGCACTCCAGACTATGGCCGAAGACAGACCCGGCACGCTTACATGGCTGCCTTGCCTCGCTTCCTCATTCAAAGGCACGGTGGTCTGAATCGGATGAGATGTAAGGTTTCGGTCTAACACGTTATTAGTAATGAGGAGGGCTGTGCCTCAAAGCCCCTCAAGACACACTTGGAGGCGTCCACGCACTGACGTCATCCAGGGTGTTGGGTGTCGTTGCTCAAGGCTTGAATCATTGAAGCAACTCTGAAAGGAGTGGAAACTTCAAGCGTTGCTTCTCCAGATGTTCTAGCAGATCGCGCATGTAAGCAGGTGAATCAGTGAGAAAGGCTTTTAGCGGTTCGGTCGATTGAATCCATCGCCAAGCCTCCTGAACGAGAGCCTCCCGTTGCGCGGCAATACCGGGAACTTCGCGGGCCATGAAGTCGTTCGGACCTCCGAAATTCAGAAACTCGCGACGAAATCCAGCGAGTCCGCCGTGACCACAGCACGGACGCATAATCTCTAGTACGTCCGCATCCTGCACAATCTTCTTCAATGGGTCAGCACTCTTATTCTTTTTCTCGATGAGTGCGCCGACACCGTGCGCATAGTCGCTGGCTCCAAGAGCCTCAATCACATAGCGAACGCAGTTAGAAGCACTGTCGGACTCCCATAAATCCACTCCATTGGCTTGTCGTCCTGAATCGTGAAACGCAACTGCTACGCGCACCGCAAAGAAGTCGATCACGGCCTGCGTCCGGGCGCGGTAAAAACGCGCCATCCACTCCGCCATCATGACACTACGGCAGATGTGCATTCGACCATGCACACCGTATCGATCAAACCTCAACTCGTGTTGAAGGTAGAACGGAAGTATCTTCTGTTCGAGTTCGTCTACAAACAGTTCCCACGAGGCGAGATGCTCCGCACTCGCAGCATGCAAATCTACAATCACAGGTTCGCTTTTCATTATTTCACCGAAAGACTAACTATACGTGCCTAGGGTGGCTGTGATTAATTGCTTGGCGCCATCTGGTCCTGTTATCTTCAAGTAGATCGGCCCATTATTCGAATCACGTATAAGATTGAAAACCAAAAATGGACAGACTGTCTGTTGTTGGCGGCATAACTCGGCTAATCGGGTTGCCCATTCATCGCCGCCAGGAAACTTGAGGCAATAGCCGTTCTGCAACTCATGACGTTCTTCCACGGCGCCTAAACATACCTTTAGAGCTTCCCCCCGCCATTTCAGCTCGATGTCATTGTGACCCCAAATAGCATCCAAGAAAGGGAAATCCTCGGGTAAAACTGAAAGTTTTGCGAGTACTTTAACAGGCTCCTGGCTGATCCATTCTTCTAACATGACTCCGTGACCATCAGCGGCTAGCTTGAATTTATCCCTTGGTAGCAAGTAGATCGTCCCCGGTCGAAATGGCCACAACTTCAGCACCTCTTCATCTATGGAAAAGAAGTAATATGTGGTCGCCAAACCAGTTGCATCCGATAGCCGATAGGCCCCATTTGACATAAAGCCATCATAATTATCTCGATTAAAAATAGCGAAGAACATTGGCAATATAGCGTCTGCTGCGGCAAATATGGTGTGCTTATTCATTGCCGCTCTAGAATCTGTTGAGCGGCGGATCGGCACAAGAACTTTCAGGTTCGGATAGTTTGAGCCATGAAGCAAGATTTGTTTTCGATCTACTAGATAGCGGAGAAATTCGTGCTTTGGGTATGTAATGTTGTAATCAACAAATACATCAGGGCCGAGTCGCTGAGCTTCCAAAAACAGGTGTTCAAAGGCCTCGATTTTCTGACTATTAAGTGTAAGAACCGGGGCGGGACGTGGTGGAACTGGTTCGTACATATTCATTCCTCAATTCGTAATTAAGGACACGGGAGTCAGAGAGGAAAGGGACTCGTCAAGTGTGGCTCCTGACTTTGAGGCAAAGCCGTTCTTGACGATTACTGATGCACACGGGCTTGCCTCAAAAGTAGGAATCTCGCTTGGACCGGGTCAGTACAGGGAGCGGTAGCGACCTGGTCAAACTATGGGATTCAAGAATCGTTACGAAATATCGCATGCTGATCACTGACCAGGTCGCTACCGCTCCCTGTACTGACCCGATCCAATAATGATTTCTGACTTTTGAGGCAAAGCCGATGCATACAGCGAAAGCCCCCACTCCACGCCTGCTTCGCAGGCTAACCTTACGAGTCGTCCACTCGCCAAGGTGACCCACACTTTAAGCATCGTTGCTCAAAGTCTGAATCATCAATTCAGCGACAAGTTGGTTGAAGGCCACGGGGTCGGGCAGCTCCGAGCCCTCGGCCAGCAACGCATAATTCAGTAGTAAGTCGGCGTACTTGCTGAGTTCGACCTCGTCTTTGTTTTGTTGAAAGCGTGCGTTCATGCGATTGAAAATTTCATGTTGCGGATTAAGCTCCATGATGCGGCGCTGCTTCGGACGTCCTCCCTCTCCCATTTGCAGGAGGCGCTCCATCTGCGGGCTGTAGTCCATGTCAGTTCCGACGAGGCAGACAGGCGAGGTTGTGAGCCGGTTGGTCAATCGCACCTCTTTGACGTACTGGTCCAGATGTTGCTGAATGAAACCGAGCAGTTCGGATGATTCCTCAGCCTTTTGCTTCAACTCTTTTTCCGTCTGCTCGCTCTCCTCGTTGTCTCCTACTTTGACGGTTCCCTTTCCCGCTGACTTTAGCTTTTTGCCTTCAAATTCGGTCAGGTATTGAGTCACTAGTTCGTCAACGGAATGGACCAGGTAGAGAACCTCAAAGCCTTTCGCTTTCAAGGCTTCGAGGTGCGGGGAGTTTTCTACGATGCGGCGCGATTCTCCGGTCAGGTAAAAGATTTCCTCCTGCCCTTCCTTCATGCGCTCGACGTATTCTTTAAGCGTCGTCAGCTTTTTCTCATCATATGAAGATTGAAAGCGCAGCAGCGACACTATGCGTGCTTTGTTATCGTAATCCGAACTTACGCCCTCCTTGAGCGCACGCCCAAACTGCTCCCAGACAAGCAGAAACTTGTCCGGCTCCTCTTCCGACATAGTTTGCAAACTATCGAGGACTTTTTTCGTCAGCCACTTTCGGATCAGACCGACCTGACGATCCTGTTGCAACATTTGGCGAGAGATGTTGAGCGGAAGATCAGCACAATCTACGATCCCCTTGATAAATCTGAGGTATCGCGGAAGCAGTTCTTCACACCGCTCCATGACCGATATCCCTTTAGCATATAGGTGCAGTCCCCACTCTTTGGCGTGATAGAAAAAGTCGTAGCTTGCCTTGGAAGGTATGAACAATAGCGCCTGATATTCGAGTGTCCCTTCAGCCTTTAAAGAGATTCTCTTCAAAGGCTCGTCGTGATCGTGCGTCAGGTGCTTGTAAAACTCCGCGTAATCGCTCTCCGACACCTCCGCAGCTGGACGCATCCAGAGCGGCTTCATCGAATTGAGGATCTTATCCTCTACAACAATGGTCTTCTCTCCGCTGGCTTTCGGTTTTCCGGTCTCGTCTTTTTCCACTTCCTCGCGAACGTCTTGAAAGACGATCGGATAGGTCACGAAGTCCGAGTATCGTTTGACGGTGCGCGCCAGAATCCACTTATCCGTGTAATCCTCGATGCCGTCTTCGGGATCAGCCGGCTTGAGATGTAGGGTGATCGAGGTACCCCGCTGATCGCGCGTCGCTTCGCTGATGGTGTACTCGCCGTCGCCGGTCGAGTCCCAGCGGGTGGCCGTCTGTTCGCCCGTTCGTCGCGTTACCAGCGTAACTCTCTCGCTCACCATGAAAGCGGAATAAAACCCGACGCCGAACTGACCGATCAACTCGGTAAGTCTCTCATCCGACATGCCCTGCTGTAGCTTTTCGCGTAACTCGCGCGTGCCCGATTTAGCAATGGTTCCGATGTTGGCGACAACCTCGTCGCGGCTCATGCCGATACCGTTGTCGTGAATCGTGAGCGTGCGCGCCTGCGGATCGATTTCAAGTCTGATCTCCAACTTGTCCAGTGAAGCCAATTCCGGATTCATAAGAGCTTCAAAACGCAAAGCGTCGAGAGCGTCCGACGCGTTCGAGATCAACTCACGAAGGAAAATGGCCTTCGTCGTGTAGAGCGAATGGATCATCAGGCCGAGGAGATGCTTAGTCTCAGCCTGAAAAGTAAATGTTGCGACTTGGGCAGCCATGAGAAAACTCCCTGTTTATATTTATTCGTAAGACGCGAGAATTATAGCGATTAGTGGATTCTATCCTCCAGGCGCTTTTCTCAAGTCTTGCGCGATCATCCGCAGCAGCACCGGCGCGGAGTTGTGCAGGAAAAAATGGTTTCCTGGAAACATGCGCAGGGTGAAAGACGAGGTTGTGTAATCGCGCCAGCCTTCAAGTTGCTCGCGCGAGACCTCTTCGTCCTGCAACCCGCCAAAAGCTGTGATGGGACAGTCAAGCGGTGGTCTGGGCTCGTATTCATACGTTTCGCAAATTTCGATATCGGCACGAAGTGTGGGACTTAACACCTCCATGAGTTCCGGATTTTCCAACACCTCGTTCGGAGTTCCCTGCATTTGTCTCAGTTCTTCGATGAACTCTGGGTCGGGCAAATCGTAGATCGGCGGTTCTTCCTTAGTCAGGTGCGGAGATGGCCGACCGGAAAGAAACAGATGTGCTGGACCAGGCTTGTGCTCCCGGCTCAGTAGATGGGCCAACTCAAAGCTGATAATGGCGCCCATACTATGACCAAAGAAAGCAAACGATCCTTCCAAATAAGGCATGAGCTCTTCAGCCATAGATTCCACGAGCGGTTCGATCCTCTTGAAGAGTGGCTCGCGCAACCTGTTACCATGACCCGGAAGTTGTACGGAATGCACCTCAATGCTCGACGGAAGTTTATTGCTCCAATCGCGATAGATTGCAGCGGCTCCGCCCGCGTACGGAAAGCAGATCAACCTCCGGGCCCGCTGTCGATTTTGATGTTGAATAACAGGGGAGTTAGATACTTCAAACATGATTGACTAAACGCCCTGGTAACATCCCGCAAACGATCGACGTCTAACCACCCGTGCTACTAAACGTTTCGAGATTCGATAGCGGCGCATTCAACCCAAGCTCCTCATAGCAGAATCGCTCGTCTTCAAGATAGCGCTCGTTGTCTTTCAGAATCGACTCCACCGCCTGCTCGAATCCGCCGGCGATGTTTTGGGCCAACGCTGCTGCGCCTGGTTCATACTTCATATGTAACTGCACGCCGTTGCTGGTTAACAGTGGTGTAATTTCCAGCAGGTAAGGCTCTCTCGGTTTACCGTTCGTTGTGATAAACCCTTGTGGGACGTAATATTTTCCGCCGAGCCACGGTTCCTCCACGAAACATTCAAGATTCAATAGAACGCTGCTTTCCACGGGTCTGTCATCCGCGGTGATCCTTTTCGAAAATCCAGCAATCCGCATTACCCGTGCTCTGGAATCAGCCTCGCGGAGAATCTCCTCAGGCACATGCCGCGTAAACGTCAAAGCCGCGACTGTATCTTTGAGTTTCTCATCTACTAACCTGTAGTCAGCGTGGCAGTCGACGTGCAGTTGATCAGCACTTTGTGCAAGCAGCCCAAGCAGCGCCGCCACAACGATTTCGATTGAAGTCTGATCGTTTTTTACTTGAACATCCGCCAAACGTTCCTTCGCCAACTCCCGGTTATTCGCTGCTAATTCCGCGATCATCGCAGAGTAAGTTTTTTGGATGGGCTTGAGCGAGACCTTTTTCTTGTTTGACAGTTGCTCGTATAGTCGATAGACGTCTTCACATAGCCGCATGACACTACGGCCATCAGCGACCGCCTTGTGAGCCAGAAGCAGAAACTCCGAAAGCTCGTTGCCCCGATGAATCAGCGCCACGCGCAGCGAGGCTTTCGGCTCAGGGCGCATCCCGACAGAAAGTTTTTCCAGGATGTCTTCATACGAGACTGCGGGTGCTTCATCCACTTCATACACTCGGACGAACTGCTCGCCTTGCTCCCCGGCAAGTGGAAACGCGACGTACTGCCCGTCGTGAAGCCGCATCTGTAACATCTCATGCGACTCGATTAGTTCGCGAACTGCAGCCGTGAGAACTTTCTCGTCGAGTCGTTTATCTACAGAAACGCGATAACACAAAACATCATCTGCACTCCGCGTCGGCGTCCCAGGCCGCCGCCACTGCGGCGCAAAAACTTCGAGCGGAGTTGTCGGCAGAGATGGTCTATCCCGGCGAATGCGCGGCCCGCCATAAACCTCGACTGCGGTCGGATACAACATTTGCCAGCGTCGCTCCGCTTCGTAGCGCTCGGTCATCGTGTAGATGTTAGGCAGCCCGAGGTCTGAGGATAACTTGGAAATGCGGCGCAGCCGATCGTATCGCTCGTCGCGTGCCGGTTGCGCGCCTTCGATATCCCACACTTTGAACTTGATCACGTCGGTAACATCTTCGGGATACAACGAGTAACACTGGTAGAGCCTCGAACCGATCTGCCCGTAAGGGTAGTAGTAGTAAGGATGGGCTTCTAACTCATAAATGAACCGGTGATGCTCGCGAATAAAGTCGCACGTCTCCTGAAACTCCGCTTCCGTCTCACCTGGGAAACCCACGATCCAGTAAGTCGTAGTCCGAATGCCTTCGTTCGCTAACGTCTTCAAGACATCGGAGATGACTTTCGGCGTCGTCATCTTGTCCATCGAATCCAGCACGCGCGCGGCGGCGCTCTCGATCCCGAGCCGTACGCGATAGCAACCTGAGTCGGCCCAGAGCTTAACGTAGTTTCGATGAGTCACGGGTTTGTCAGCGCGCAGGTAACCGTCGTACAGGATCGAAGCGTTCATCTCCAACAACTTGTTCGCGAACGGATTGATGTACGGGTTCATCAACGAGTCGCCCATGAAAAAAGAGTTGTTGTCGTATCGCTTTGCCAGGTCAACCACTTGTTCGGCAAACACATTCATCGGCTTCTTGCGATACTCACCCCACTGGATCGTTTCCGAGCAGAAACTACACTGGAAAGGACAACTGCGGGCGCCCTCGATGGAAAGGTGGTAGTAGTCTTCCGTACTCGTATCAGAGAAGTCCGGAATAGGAACGTCTTTCATCTCCAGCGTTTTACCACTGAGGTCGGCCAGCGAGATCACCCGTTTGTGCGCTAACTCACCTTCCACCAGTTTGAGCAGCAGCAGTTCTCCTTCGCCGAGAATTACGTGGTCCACAAAGTTGTACTCGCGCACGAGTGTGTCGAGATTATCGGATTCGAGCGCTAAGTCGTCGGCGAAAACTCCGCCGCCCATGACAGTCTTGATGTGCGGGTATGCTCGTTTAATGTGTTTCAGGATAAAGAGAGAGGGACCTAACGAAGTGGTGTAAGTGCTGGTGCCGACTGTCGAAAAGGCTGATAGATCGATCTGGTCCACTAGCTCTTTCATCCGTTTGAAGAACTGATCTATCAGCGGAATGAGTGTGTTGATGATTGGCTGATTGATCGCGATGCCGTAATAAGGAGTGACGCGCTCGAGCACTCTCGCGCAATCGGCGGGGCTCGCGTCATTCGCATAGGCCAGCATGTGCGCATTGAGAATCCACCAGAGCTTGGAATAGCCATCGTTGATAGAGACGCTCTCCAGAGTTTGTAAGGCGCTGAAATATTTATGGTGCATGCCCCAGAGATCGGGGTCCGTATTGAAATCAAGACACTTCACCACGTAGCCGCGCTGCTTGAGAAATGTTTTCAGAATGCTGATGCCGAGCGGTGGGGTCCAGGGTGAGAAGTAGGGCGGCTTAACGAGCAGAATCGCGCCGTCTCTTTTCTGTTCCCTGGTCACGCCCAACGTTTTGTTAGCGCCCGTGATTGAAACCAGACTCATGATCGTCTCCTTTCGGTTAATCCAGTCCGAAGGCAAAATGATCTTGTTCGTATGTGTGGTGGTGCAGGTTTGAGAGAAGATCGGATCGGAGGCTTATGCTCCCGGCGCACTAACATGATTGATTAAACGTCCTGAGTCACTCATATCTGAGCGCCGTCATCGGGTCAACTTTCGTCGCGCGTCTGGCCGGAATGTAACAAGCCAGCAACGCGACCACCGTTAACAGCAGCGACACACCGATAAAAATCATCGGATCGGTAGCAGACACGCCGTACAATAAACCCCTCATCACGCGCGTGGCCGCAAATGCTCCAGCCAACCCTAAGCCGGCTCCGATGAGAGCGAGTATCATGCCTTGCGTGACGACCATACGCAGCACCTCCTTGGTTTCCGCGCCCAGCGCGAGGCGAATACTGATCTCATGTGTGCGTTGCGCGACCGAGTAGGCGATCACTCCGTAGATTCCGATCGATGCGAGCAATAAAGCGAAAAACGAGAAGACGCCAAAGAGCAACACGACGAGACGTGTGTCAGCGACGGATGCGGAGAATACATCGTCCATTGTCTTGACGTCATAAGCAGGTTGGTTCTTATCAATCGAGAATATCGCGCTGCGCACTGGTGACGTCAGCGCATCCGGCTCACCTTTAGCTCGCACCGCGAGCGTGAGTGAGCCCCAACCCGCGTCCTGAGCATAAGGTACATAGACTTGATAGCCCGTTTCCTCATCGAGCTTACTGGACCTCACGTCCCCGACAACGCCAACAATCTCGCGCGGGAACTGCTCGTCGGGCCATACGGAGATCCGTTTGCCAATCGGGTTTTCGCCTGCAAAGACACGGCGCACGATACTCTCGTTGACGACGACGACCTTCGGGTTCTCGGCGGTGTCATGGTCGGTGAAGGAGCGCCCGGTATTGACGGGAATGCGCATTGTCTTGAAGTAGTCGGGCGTCACGACGAAATAATCTGTCACTAAGGCTTCCTCGGTGGCGAGGGGGTGTCCTTCGGGGACGAATGTTCTACCGACATCGAAATCAGTTCCGCCCAGTGGAAGTGTCAGCGTCGCACCAGCAGATTCGACGCCGGGCAGAGCGCTGACGCGGCTCGTCAACTCACGAAAGAAAGTCGCTTGCTGCTGCGGGTCCGTATAACTACCGCCTAAAGCGACGCGCATCGTCAAGACATTTTTCGCATCGAAGCCAGGATTCACATCGCGCAGCAATATGAAGCTTTTAATCAACAGTCCCGCGCCGATGAGCAGCAGCACAGACAAGGCTATTTCCGATACAACTAACAACGCGCGCACGCGGTTGCGCCCGTGCCCTTCGCTCGATCCGCGTCCGCCTTCCTTCAGCACATCGTTGAGATCGGTCTTTGACGCCTGGAGCGCAGGAGCCAAACCGAAAAGCAGACCGACCAGGCCAACCACTACCACTGTGAAGCCGAGTACACGCGCGTCCAACCCGACTTGGTCCAATCGTGGAACGTCCGGCGGACTGATCGCGATCAACAATTTAGTCAACAAAAGACTGAGGGCCAACCCGGCCGCGCCACCTAAAGCAGCAAGCAACGAACTCTCCGTTAGTAGCTGACGGATGATGCGCCATCGGCCAGCTCCCAGCGCGGTGCGTACCGCAATTTCCTTGCGCCGGGCCGACGCGCGTGCGAGGAGCAAGTTTGCGATATTCGCGCACGCAATCAACAGCACGAAACCGATCGCGCCGAGCAACAACAGCAGCGATGTGCGAACGTCTCTCGTCGTCCAGTCTTGTAAGCCCTTTAACCGTGCCGACCACCCCTGGTTAGTGTCGGGGTACTCCTGCCGCAGTCGAGCGTTGATGGTATCGATCTGCGACTGCGCTTCATCAATCGTAGTCGTTGGCTTGAGCCGCCCTATTACTTCCACGTAACGGTTGTTGCGTCGCTCACCCGGATTTGGGTACAGCAGAGTCCATATTTGAGCCTTCCCCGGGTAATCGAATCCGCGAGGCATCACGCCGACGACCATGCAGCGTATGCCGCCGCCACACGTGAACGAGCTTCCGACGATGTTCGGATTCGCGCCGAAGCGACGCTGCCATAATCCATAACTCAACACGGTGATCGCCTCCTTAGCCACTCTGTCTTCCCTCAGCAGCGCACGACCCATTAAAGGAGTCACACCCATTGTCGGAAAGAAGCTTGGCGTCACCATGCCAAGTTGGACGCGCTCTGGTTCCGCTCCGTCACCCGTCAGGATCATCCCGCTTTCAGCGAAAGCCGCAATTCTCTCGAATGCGTCCGTCTGGCTTTGCCAATCGAGATAATCCGGTATCGAAAGGTGGCTTTCCACAATTCCTCGATCGAGGTTGATGCCCTCGAAATGCACCAATCGTTCCGCTCCGGGATATGGCAACGGCCTCAACAACACTCCGTTGACGACTGAGAAGATTGCAGTGTTCGTGCCGATGCCTAATGCCAACGCCAGCACCGCGACAAGAGTGAAACCGGGACTCTTCACGAACCCACGTACGCCATATTTGATGTCCTGCCAGAGCGTCATCATCACCTCACGTTGTACTTCACGATTGGGCTAAACCTGCCGCTCACCCCGCTTAAATTACCGTTAAACGAAGTCGCTTTTGGACCAGAATTTGTCAAGGTGACTTTAATTCTTTTCCTTTCTAGTGGCGACTACGGTAGTGATAGATCCAATACCAGACAGCCCAGGGTTCTAAGCGAAGCGAAAACCCTGGGGTTACGATTTACAAGAGCAATGGAACCCTGAAAGCAACGGACGTGGGTGGCCCCACGTTATCAATCAAAAGGTACAAGACGCGATCTACGCCGTTGTTGAAATAGACGGGCGACGAAAGTTGATCCAATGATTGCGCTCAGATATGAGTGACCGAAGTAAAATGATTTAACGGTGAACAGAGGCGAAAGGAGCAGCCGACGGGGTTGGCGAATTCTTTTCGAGAGAGATCTCGAATTGCTTGGGCAAAGCTACCGCACTTTGAGCCAACAGCTCAAATTGCTCAAGCCTTAACTTCGATGCGAAACCAGCGACCGAACTAGGAAAAATAGTCCTTAACTCTCACGTCTAAGGAACTATTAGTTAACACAATTAGCTTGGTTCGCATGATGAAACGGTCCAGCTATCCCATCGAGCCGTGAGTTGAAAGGGTTGGAAATTAACCGAGCTTTTCTACCAAATTTTTGTCAACTGTTAGGTGACCCTGATAACTGATGCTCGTGATCAGAATCAGGACCCTCTCACTTGTCGTTAGGTCGCGCTCGACTACACCGACAAGTTCTTGCCACGGCCCACTCTTTATCTTTATTTTGTCACCGGGTTTCATAGACTCACCGATGTTGAGGAAACCATTCTGGCCTACCCGCGATTTAAAGAAGGCGATTACCTCGTCATCAATCGGCACGGGCTTGCCATCGAAACTCACCACTCGATGAACTCCCCTGGTGAAACTAATTTGGTGAAGCAAAGTCCCGGCTGTAAAGCGGGAAAAAACATACATGGGAAACAAGGGTTTCGTGATCAAGGTTCCTATGCCAGTAAAGGGATTGCGCTGGCACATTTGAATCTTTGGATTGAAACACTCCACTCCCCACGATTCGAGATTACTGCAAGCACGATCCTCCTGTTTCGGTTTCGTGCAGAGTGCAAACCAGTTCGGCCTATCAATGATGTCTCTAACCTTAAAGTCTGCTGGTACACGTCTGATGCACATCGACAGTGACACTGGTCATTAGTTCTAAATGATAAAGACGAGCACTGAAGTATCATTGCATGAGCATAAGTGTCGAACTCGATGCCTCGACTCAAACGCTCGCGGGATCCTTCAGCCTTCACCCACACTAAGGAGTTGTTTATTGCAAGGCCGGGCAGGTTCCCTTGGGGGGCAGGAACCAGTGAAACTATCCGAGAACTGGGGAAATTTACCCGAAAATTGGTGCGCCGTCTGTCGTAAGATCGACTCAGTCCGGAAGCAGACCAAGTCTGGTTGCAGACATTACACTCCAATTCTTTTAGAAACTGTTCAGTCTCATTGTGGATTATCCGATAGCACTCGCAAGCGTTAGCCCTCAAGTCGAGTTCGATCAAGAATGACAATCTTGCCGCGACTATAGCGAATCAGGCCGGCTTTTTGCCCGACATCAATTATGCTTGTCGCGTTACCCCATCCGAAAATGATTATCAGAATCTTGCAAAGCGCGAGGCGAAGGCTCTTCAGGTGATGTTGTGAATTGTTCGCACGATTTTTTGAGAGATAAGGCGACGATGCCCCAGAGAGGCGGCAACCAGATCGTCCAGGCACCAACATAAACAGGGACTGTTTCCCCAAGTGGTCCAAGCGCAAACCTGTAAAGTAGAGGCACAAGTCGCTTCCTCTGTGCCACTTGTAGATCATAAGAGCGCTTATAAGAACGTACAACCCGGCCAAAACAAAGGAACTCCGCCACAACAATCCGAGCGACAGTAAAATTGAGAGGTATATCGTGACTGCATATGTGAGTATTGGCGGAGGTTTTCTCACAAGCACGACGATCGGGGTCTGGTGCATCAAGGATGTCGGGGGCCATCAAACCGATTGCCACGGTTAGCCAGCAACCATTCGATTCCGACAGGACGCGACAAAACTAACACACTGGAAATAACGACCCTTGGCGGACTAATACACGTAATATAAGGAGTGCACAATAACGCTGTAAGTATGGTAATAAAGGACCTGGTGCCGAAGGGGGGCCAAATCGCAATATCTT
>Ga0207712_10001680_pt1 | contig 14852 bp, 11 predicted proteins | sample KBSS44metaG_FD_184402 | JGI IMG/M metagenome (GOLD analysis project Ga0207712, IMG submission 184402) | Switchgrass rhizosphere microbial communities from Kellogg Biological Station, Michigan, USA - KBS S4-4 metaG (SPAdes) (version 2) | ecosystem: Host-associated > Plants > Roots > Rhizosphere... | reverse complement strand
TTCGACGTTACTTGATTCATTCGGATTCGCGGCAGTGGTTTGATTGACGCCAATCCCGGTTTGGAGCGGTCCGACGGCGAGGTTGGTCAGCGAGTTCAGCGCCGTCACACAATCGACCACGAGGTCTCCGCTGGCACTTCCAGTGACAGTGATGCCGGGGGGCGTGCTGCTCGTGCCCGTGCCGATCACCGCCGTATCGAACGGGGTGGTTGGGCTCACGTCTTTGAGAAAGAGAATCCCGCCGACGAGAAACTGATTAGTCGTGTTGGCCTGCATGGTAAAGGCATGTGGGCTGCCGTCACAGGTCGGATTGAGTTGATAGTACAGTTGGGCAAAGGTGCCGTTGTTCCCGGCCTCTTGAGCTGGTCCCCCAGGAACTACGGTCATATTCACACTATTCCACTGCGGCAGATTGAGTGTGATCGCCGAGGCCCCCGCCTTGCGGGTCGACAGACACGCCACGGCGACGACATTGGTACTGCCACTGGGGCAGGTCGCGTTCACCGTCTGGAGGGCCATCGTCGCGGTTACGCCGCTATTCATCGTGACTGGCGTCCCGATCACAGAGGGGCTGGTGAGCGTCGTTGTCACGTACTCATAGGCACCGATGTCATAGGTGCCGTTTTGCGGACGCGTGGTGCCGACGAAATCGGTGGTCACGACCGATGATACGAGACTCGATCCTTGATCGATCGCGGGTGAGCCGACGAGGAGCGCAAAATTCCCCACCGCCGCATTGGCAAACGTCGGATTTCCCACCACGGCGCAGCCCGTGCCTGCGACCCCACAGAGATTCTGCGTGAACACTGTTCCTGTCCCCGTGTTTACGTTGGTCGTGGTGTTCTGATAGCAAATATTGTTGCGGATGAGCGCGGCACTTTGCGGGCTCTCAATCAGCATACAGCGTCCCCCGCCCGACTTCAGATTGTTCCAGATGGTATTGTTATAGATTTGATTATTGGTCCCGCCAAAGGCCAGCCAGAGTCCGTCGCCATTGGTATTATAGATCAGATTGTTATAGAACTGGCTGTTATCTCCAGACCCCAGGAGGATGCCATAATCAATATTATTGCGAATGGTATTATAACGATAGATATTTCCGCTCACGCCACCCGTACCGAGGTAGGTATCAATCCCCGCCCGCCCGTTATCGTGGATGTCGTTATACTCGACAATCGAGTTGGAGGCGGTGATCCACAGTCCTGGCACGGTCGTGCGCGCATGGTGAATGTTGCAATGATCGATGAGGATCTCGGTCCCATTAGCGTAGATCAAGCCGGTCGGGCTGGCGGTGACCCCGCCGTTCATAATTTCGGCATTGGTAATCTGCATGTGGCCGCTGGTGGCATTGAAGCCGCCGAGTTTATACCCCTCGCCGGTGGCAGCGGTCGCATCGCAGTTGATCCCGTCAAAAATAACGTACTGCTTGACACTGGTCGTGCCTAATGTCACACAGCGCGTGCCCGCCCCACCGCTCGGCTTGAGCCACACCGAAGCGCCAGGGGCGGCGCGGACTTGTAAGGCATTCGCCCAACTGGTGCCGCCGTTGACGCTCTCATTTAAGTGTTCGGCATAATCGCCCGCCGCAATCTGTACGATCGAGCTTGACCCGGCTCCGCTGCCGGTGCCGATACAACCAAAGGCAGCAGTGATCGTCTGTTTAGGAGTGCCCGGATTCTGCGCCGCCGTACAGTCATTGCTATTACTCCCAGTTGTGGCGACATACAACGTCAGCGGCCCGCCCGTGCCCGTGGTAAACGACCAGACGGCGTCCGCCACCAGCGCATTCCCAGCAGAATCCTTAACCCCACTCGCCCCGCTCAGCACCGTCACGGTGTAGACCGTGCTGGCCGCAAGCGGACTATTCGGCGTAAGCAGTGCCGTGACCTGCCCCCCAGTATAGGATACCGTTGCTGGAATGGTCGTGAGCGCCGGATTTTTCAGCAGGATCTTGGTATTGGTGATGGTGGCGCTATCCATCGTCTCACTAAAGGTGACGGTCACGGCTGCCGTCAGGGGAACGCCAGTGGCGCCGTTGACTGGCGCTTGCCCGGTCACGGTGGGCGGCGTCGTGTCCGCCGTAGTAAATTCATAGGCCCCAATGTCGAACGCGGAGCCTTGGGGTCGGAACGTCCCTTCGAAATCACTCGTCAAGCCAAGCGACGTGAGATTAAACCCCTGATTCACGGCGGCAGTGGAGGAGGCTTGCAAATGGAAGTCATCCGCAGCGGCGTTGACAAAATTGGGGTTGGTAGAAGAGTTATTACTCTGGGTAATGGTCGCAGAACTTCCACCGTTCACCACGCTATTCGATCCGGCATTGTTCCAACAGATATTGTTGCGCACCAGTGCGGTTCCCGAAGTCCCAGCCCCAATGTGAATACAGGCCCCATTCACGTACTGATCGCCCACCGTCCCGTAAATGGTATTGTTATAGATGGAGATATTCGACACGTCATAGTTGCTGGCAATGCCTGCGCCGGTATTCCCATAGACCAAATTGTTATGGACCAGGGTGCCGCTGCCTTTGGTGATCATAATGCCGACGCCAACCTTGCCACCGGGAATTCCATTCGCCCACACGCTGTTATAGCGGGCAATCACGTTATTGGTGTATCCGGCAACACTGGAATTCCAAATGTCGATGCCGACGCTGGCGCTGTGATGGACATTGTTATACTCAAACAGATTGTTCGCGGCGCTGACGTAAAGCGCGGGCGGAAAATCCGCACCAGCGGGGAAATTTGCCCAGTTCCCATTGTTCCCGATTTCGTTGTTCAGATATTCATTGCAGCAGCCAGAGAGCGGATCAGTGGTGTTGGTGGTATTGAGCACGGCGCTCATCCGCGCCCGTTTCAGCGTATTGTTCTGTATGCGAATATGATCGGCCCGGTTGAAAATTCCGTCAATTTTAATCAAATGCGAGCCGTAGTTCGGGTCGCCCAACGAGTGCCCGCCAAGACCATCAAGGGTGAGATTCTGCAAAATAATATAGCGCTGCGCGGTCGCCCCCTGACCAAAGGTGAAGATTGCACTCTCGACCGTCGGGTGTTGGGTGAGGGTGGCGGTCTCTCCGGGATACGACATAATCGTGACGGGCGTGCTCCACGAGGTCCCGGTCGGGACATTTTCAAGATGTTCGGCGTAAGTCCCCTGCCGAATGTAGAGGGTATCTCCGGGTGCGAGACACGTGACACCGGACGCGACGGTCAGCTTGGGCGTTGCGAGGGTTTGTGCCGTCGCGCAGCTCCGCGCATCGCTGCCTCCAGTTTGCGCCACATAATAGTTGGCCGCTTGCGCAGAATGTCCCCACAACAGAGAGAACAGGACGAACACCCAGACGAGTGTGAATTTTGTCATTACCGCCCTACTCCTAAGAGCATGAACTGTGGCACAGCGAGGGACGGCGGGATTTCTACAATCACGGGCGGCTGGTACCGCCGAAATTCCAAGAAGGGATCGCGGTAGAGACTCTGAATTTCCTGGGCATCGAGCGCCCGGTTGTAAATCCGTACGTCGTCCAGCTTACCTTTGTAGAAATCCCCCAAATTTTCCGAGCCGAGATAGACCGGCGTTGTGCTGTCAAACATGGTTGCTGGCGTTGAGCCAGTCACAGTCCCCGGAAGCGGTGCGCCATCCCGATAGATGAGCTGAATCTGTGGGGTCGCCCCTCTCCAGACCCCCACAATGTGATGCCACACGCCTATCGTATCAGTCGTGAACGCTGCCGTACTGCCAAACCACACGTCCCCCGTGCTGGTGGCAGTGACGGATAAGTAATACTTGTTATCTGTGGAGCGCAGCATTTCAAATGATCGTTGAGCGCCAGCAGAGAGAGACCATTTTGTCACGTAAGGTTGTATGACCCCATTCTCTGCTTCATTGACCCATACGGAGACCGTCAACTCTTGGATTGGAAAGGGACGATCAGGAATGGTCACGTAATCATTGGTCCCATCAAAATTGATCGCGCCCCCAAACTGCCCCACATCCCAGGTCGGACCACCCGTCAGTACCCCGGTCCAGCCGTTGCCGCTCACATCATAGGCATTGAGGCCCGCGCCTTCGTTGCACATCCAGTGACCCATACAGCCCCGGTAGCGGGGGTGGCCGCGATGCCCGCCGCCCGAAATTTGCGCCAGTGAGGGCTTATACAGCACTAGAGGCTTACTCCCGTGTAGTTGAGGACGTGGTCGCCCGCCGTCGCACTGAGTGCCACGTTACTATCATGCACGACAAAGAGGCCATGAAATTTGGGCATCTGCCCACCGAAGGCTTGCGCGAGCGAAACTGGACCAAACCAGTACACTCGGCTTGCAGTCGTATCGACAAACAGCCGATCCACAAGCCGGAGGGCCCCGCGCTTGATATTGGCGCTGGTAATCGTGCGGTTACCGGAAGTCCCGGTGAGGACATCAGGATAGGTCGGGGTGTCGTTCACGCTGCCGAACGCCCAAATCTCAATAGTACGGTCCGCCGTCGCGGCGCTGCTGCCCATCGTGATCCTGCCGCCCACCAGGAAATCATTGTAGGTCGTCGTGGTATTATCAACCGTCGTGCTCTGCGTGCCCGCTAACAACACCCCAGCGGTCGTCGATGCCAAGCTAGTGAGCGTGATCGTGTAGGCTGCCGATGCCCCGTAGGTACTCATTTAGGATCTCCTTGGGGTCATGGTAACTGCCACGCATTCAAGACATCGTCGTAGCTGAACGTGCCTTCAAAGGTCAGCGTGGAAGGGCTCGACGTACTGGCAGGGGATTGCGGCGTGGCATAAATCTTCTCGCCGCGATTGGCGAGACGCCGTGCCATTGCCAGCAAATGTGTCCGTTGCGCCGTGCCTGGCCCCCCACTAAAGATGTCGGCCCAGCCTTGCCGGACGTTGGGCAGCGAGGGATTCACGCCCGCCCGATCCGAGAACATATCGCCCCAACAATCACGCTCCCCCTGCGAACGGGCAATGTAGATCGTATAATTCCACGTCGTGCCATCGACCGAGGTACTACTAACAATCTCCGCTTTCGTGAGTGACGTGCGCCACACCCAGAAATCGGGCTGGGCAGGCAAGGCATACATCGCCGCAATCATCGCGGCATTCTCGGTCGTGTGTTCGAGCGCATTCATGACCGGGTTCTTTGCCATATCCGCTTTGAGGGCGGACCATTGTTCTGGGGTCAGTGCCATTGGTTCCTCCTCTAACTCTTCACGAGAGGCTGCCTCACAAACTGTGTGGCATTTGAAAAATGGTGGGGATGGGTTATAGTAGAGGGAGTCGTCTTACCGATGCTGACAACACCGGTAAGACAAGCACCACCATGAAAGGATACTTCACGATGGAACCTTCCTCTCGTTCTAGCAAATCCAATCCCGAATTGACAGGTTTGACAAATCGCATGAAGGCTATCAAAGCCTACAATGCGAAAAAGTTGGCCGTGCCTGCCTATGTTCTGTCTAAGATCCCGGTTCCCCCTAAACAGTGTATTGCTGAAGGATGCGAGAAGACGCGGTTTGCACGTGGGTTGTGTAGTACACACTACACCCGCGCCGTGCGTCGAGAAACTCTTCCGACCATCAGGGTTCGTCACGTTGATCCTACCGCCATTGTTATTGATCCTATGGAAGCCTCGTGGCTGGCCGGGTTCTTCGATGGGGAAGGGTCGATTTCTATTACCAAATGCGAACCAGGAAACTCGTTTCGACGTACTCCGGCGTTCAACTTGGTTGTGGCGATGGGAAACACAGACGAAACCGCTGTCCGGGCATACTGTTGTAGTTTTGGCGGGGCCGTTATTCCCCGACAAAGTGCGACCCCTAGTCGCCGAAAAATGTGGTATTGGAGCGCAGGACAGTGGAACGCCTTGCGATTTCTCAACACTCTTCGTCCTTATTTGCGAGTTAAACATCAACAGGCTGACGTTGCCGGACTTTTTATGGCAACCTTTCTTCCTTCGGGTTGGGGATGGGCTAAGCCCGTACCGCCAGATCTCATCGAACAGCGCCGTTGTTTGTATTTCCGTATGATGGAACTGAATAACGGTGTTGCGTGGCGTAAGCATATAGATTCACAAAAAGTTATCAACTCTTCACTACGACATACTCCGCGCTCATAAACACGCTCGAAACCCCTACGCTGAGCGCCCCATTAAAGGCGGTGTTTTCTGAGATGATTCTTCGCGACGGGCTGTAGTTCTCTCCACCACCGTTCGCTGCTGCCGCGAGGTAGGCAAACGTGGTCGCGCCGTCTTTCAAATCTACCCGTGTGAGCGTCGCGCTCGTGTTATAGGACTTGACCGTGCGGAGCATGATCGACTTATTTGCTCCTGGCGCCGCGACAATCGCGACATCCCCCGTGCCAGTGAGAGTTGCCACGGCCGGCAGCGACGGGGCATTAGAGCGTGAGCCATCGAGCACGGGTAACGGCCAGGGGTTCTTTTTACACTCAATGCGCAGTGTGGTCGTCAATGTTCCGCCGTTCACATACAGGACCCGGAAGAACTCACCAAACAAGTTGACGCTAAAAGAGGCGGCTTGTCCGGCGGCGACGTTCCGGTAATCGGCAATGTCCCAGTTGGTACCGTCCACACTTTGTTCCACCGCCAGTCCATCGGCAGCCGAGGCGTGCGAAGACAGCACCATCACAGTGACACTGGCGTAACTGAGCGTACTCTCGCCCGTGCCGGTGAAGGTGGCCCCGCCCGCTAAGTTTGTGGTACTGCTATTCGCCGTTGAGATTACTGCTGGTGCCACTATATCTATCCAACTTGGGTTTTGACTGCTTCCGTTTGTACTGAGCACCTGCCCAGCACTGCCGGGACCGAGCGGCACCCATGCACTTGCACTGCGGTAGAGAATCGATCCTTGGGTTGCAGAGAGCGTATCCAAAATGGCAGACGCCGCCGCGTTGATCGTCGCATCCCCTGTACCCGCATCGGCACCCGTAGCACTGATTGTGATGCCAGTTCCTTGAATAACTTTCGCCAGTACGGCAGAGCCGGACGTGGTGACATCGAGGTCAGACCGTTTGACTTCTCCCGCGCCAATTTGGGGTGAGCGAACCTGTGTAATTGCCACAATGGAGTGTGCCCCTCTACGCGACCGCGTAGCTCACGCGGATTTTATCCCCGGTCTGCAACACAACGAGTGACGTGATTACTGCCGCCGCAATGGTATAGTCATTCCCTGCCCCTGGTTCCATGAGCAAACCGTTGACGAACACCTCCTCACTCCCGGCAATCGGCGTATTCGCTAGCGTGTAAGAAGTATTTGATCCATTCACTAATCCTGTGGGCGTTTCCCGCACAATGCGGCGTCCCGAGGTCACTTTCAGCCCGGTCGAACTACTTGTGAGTGAGGTGCCGTCGAGCTTCACCTGCAACGCGTCAGTGACAATTTCTATACCGCCCGCCGCCGCCACATTCACAGAAAGTGCAGTACCTGCGCCACCGGCGAGACCATTCCCCGCTACGGCGGCGGCAATCTGCGTAGCCGTGATTCCGGCGTCGGCGACTTTCGCACCGGTCCCACTCGTTGTGAGAGTCGTGCCATCGAGCTTGATTCTGACGCCGGTCGAAGTTTCTAATCCCCCCGTAGTATTGAGATTCACTGAGACGGCATCGGCAGCCACGGTCAGCGAGGTATCCGCAGTGACTACATCAAACGTCGAGCCCGTGAGGGTGAGCCCCGCCCCGGCTGAATAGGACGTTCCGCCTGCGAACAGCGTGAAGACGAGGGGAGTTGTACCAAGGGTAATCGGATCATTGGTAGTGAGGATGAACTGCTTGTCGCCGTTCGTCGTCCCTTCGTTCACCCACATCATCATCCCGCCTTTGACTTCGGCGGACACATCGGCATCAAGAGCACGGGTCCACGCGCCCGAGGCCACGAGATAAATGCCGTTATTCTGACCTGTGCTTTGGTCTTTGACTAAACACCGATCATTGACGCTGAGGGCGACGCCATCAACCGTTTGCGTGCCCGAGAGGGTAATGTTCGCCGTGGTGGCTGCCCGCACCGGATCTTTGACAAGCACACCTTGCCGAGCAGCATCGACCTGGGCGACGGTTGCGGCATCGGTCCCCGCAACGCCTGCCAGCAGGTTAGTAATCTTAAACCCACCGTGTGACTGATCGGCGGTGAAGGCGTTGACACCGTCCCCTCTGATAATGCCACTATCCACGCGGGTCTTATCAATCGAGGCAGATTGTATCTGTCTGTTCCCATTTATTTGGCTGAGCGCCATATTCTATTTTCCTTCTGAAGAAGAACCTGTTACACTGATTAGGCGGCTAGAGAAGGCCTCTCGAACACTCAGTACCTCGCTGAGTTGCCGCGCACACCACGAGGGCATCATGAGGAGATGCGCCATGTCTATCTTTCTTAATTACGCTACCCACCAAGCCGAAAAATTGCGTGTATTGTACCCCTTTCAACTCACGCCGAACGGGTGGAAATGGGTTGCGGTCTGTGAATGTGGGACAGTAAAAATTGTTCTGGGAGCCCATTTGAAAGTGCTGAAGAGTTGCGGATGTTGGAAACGTCAATATTGGCAGGCCCGCATTACCACGCATGGCCAAGGAGGAAATGGGAAAGCCAGAAGCAAAGTCTATAAAACGTATTTGCAGGTTAAAGAGCGCTGCGAGAATCCGCGCACCCAGCACTATCCTCTCTACGGAGCACGCGGCATCCGCTGCGAATTTCAGTCGTTTGAAGAATTTTATGCAACTTTGGGAGATCATCCGGGCACTGGCTATAGTATTGATCGCTACCCGAATAGAAGTGGCAACTACGCTCCTGGTAATGTCCGTTGGGCGACACTGGCAGAGCAGAACAATAACAAACGTACAAACATCAACATCACCTACGACGGAAGAACGCAGACCCTTGCGCAGTGGGCGCATGAAAAACAGATGAGCGTCCCTCGTCTCCACTGGCAATACTACCAAGGGTGGTCTTACGAGCGAATGCTGAGTTAGCTGCGTCGCTGGCATGCTAGTTGCCTTCCTGGTTATTGATAGACAAATTCAAGAACATCGCCCCCGCCGGGCACGAACCCCGTGACAGTTACTGTGCTTCCTGCCACTGTGAAATTATCGTTCGTCTGCCGTAGTCCGTTCACATACATAGACACGGTATTCGCAGCCGGAGTCGTACTGAGGACAAAGACCGTCTGATTTCCACCGAGCGTGAACACATCTTCATGCCACGGAACCGAGGTGCCGCTTCCTGGTGCTCCGGCTGGTCCGACCGGCCCCTGCGGCCCTGGCGGTCCGACAATCCCCTGTGAGAGCAGCTCTGTGACGACAATCTCATGGACGACGGTATCGCCGTTGCTGGTCGAAAGAGATTCAGTCGTGACTTGTTGAATAAGAACATCACTCACTATGGCCTCGTCACGATCAGGTGAATATCCACCAGTCCTTTGCCGTCCGTCAGCTTGACTACGTCCTGCCCAGTCGGGAAGCTATACTTAATATCGAATACGGCATCACACACGGGCGCGAGTTCCGCCGTCTGTTCTTCGGTCAGACTCAGCTCCAACACGCCCGGATCTATCAACACCAACAATCCATCGGTTGCCGTTGGGCTGGTCGAAAACCGCAGCAGCACCGTCTCAGAGGCTAAGGTCGGGCGCACTTTAATTTCCGCCGTCGTACCAGCCGGAAACGGAACCAGCACCCCCTCGCTTTTCCATGTGATCGTCTCCGCGTAGGACGCACCAATCAGGATCGAGAGCCGTAAAGCGGAGACAATCTGTTCGGTCACTCCTCCTCCCTGCTTCCCTCATCATTTTTCTTTGGGGGTGCGACCGGCGGAGACGTTGCACTCGGCACAAACCCAAACATCGAATCATCGAGCCCCTTCCCACGGCGCAAGTAACTGAGCCGCGTCGGCCAAGGAATCGTCGATACAATTGGCGTGGCCGCTCTGGCAGCCCCCTTCTCGCTACTAGAGGGTGTGAGCGCCTCATACACTTGCGGCTCGTTATTGGTTTTGTGAAGTCCCGAGCCTGACACACTGCCGCCAATCCCCACGACAATGTTGTCTGACTCGCCGGTAATTTGCAGAATCCCTGGCGGCGTATTGCCTGGGACTTCCGCCATCTTCCCCACCCCGAAGAGGCCGATATTCTGCGAGTCGTGAATCAGGAGCGTCGGGCTGCGGCCTTCGCGCTTCATGCCGAAGATCCGCACATTCTTAGCGCCCGTGATTTCATTGCCCGCGTGTGGAATCACGCACATCTTGCCGAACTCAGTATTGAGCCCGTAGAAGCTGAGCGGCTCCGTCGTCCCGTTCACATAGACTTGGCGTGAGTCGTTGTTGCGATCGACCATCTTTTGCGCGACCACCTGGAGTCCGTAGTGCTTGCCACCGCCGCCGCCGTTAAACCACACGGCGTAGCGTTTCTGATTGACGGGCGCCCCTGAAGCAAAGCAGTTCGCAAGGAAGGGGGCATCCAACGAGAGCCCAAAGGTCAAGGACTTCCGCCCCGCCCGCCAGCGCAGGTAATACATCCAGTCGTTGGCGATCGGCGCATTACGGAGAAACAACGTAAAGTCAGTGGCCGTAGTCGTAGCGGTCGGATCGTTGTCAGTGAGGAGCATGGGGACAGGAGACGGCGGTTGCCAGGACTTGTGAGAGGCGATGATCGACTTATGGAGGCCCGGCCCCATCAGGACGGTGTTCTTCTTGAGCCGAATGAGGTTGCTCGTGTAGATGGTCCCACGCGGGAGCCACACGCGCCCATGTCCGGCTGCTGCTGCGGCAAGAATGGCATCTTGCAATGGCTTGGTGCTATCCGGCCCAGTATTGCCGACTTCCGGGTCGGTGCCGAGATAGCCGGTCGTGGGGCCGCCGTGCTCTTTGAGTTGGACAAAGGGGCCATCTTCGAAACTGGGAAAGTGACCGGGGACGTGTCGCGAAAGCAGATCGCCGACCGGCGGCCCTGCGTTCGCCATGATGTCTTGAGCGACAATCGGCGCACTGCGTAACACACCGTCCACCACACTCCGCGATTCGAGCTTGTCGGTATTCTTCACGTAGGTCGGGAAAACCGAGGCTTTATTGCTGGCGTCAGCTTGGGTTTGGTCGTTATAGGCAAACTCCGCGATCCGGCTCCACGTGCCTTCCCCACAGATGACCGGGCCTCCGCATGCCATTGTCGCCCCACCCTTATTGCGAAAGAGCTTGGTCGTACCCGTGACCGCGACATTGTGTATGTACAGATCCCGCCCGTTGGGATTATCAATCGCAATCATGCCCTGGGCAGCGCCCCGCATCTCAATGGTTCCGTCATAGAGGACCATCCCCGTCTTCGCTTCAATGGCCGGGGCAGGCGTCGCGGCAGTGATCTTGAATCCGACAAGCACAATCGGCGACGCGTCGGTGCCTTCCGCCGCCGATATTTTTTGGTCAAGCAATTCGACGCCTGCGGCCATCGTCCCGTTGGGCGTGAACGGAATGCTGCTCCCGATGCGGATACCGTAATCGCCGCCGACACATTTTAGTTTCGCGGCGGGTCCGGTGCGCCCGGGCAGCCCGTAGAAGCACGCGAGACTGCCGGTGGCCTCAATCTGTACATCCCGCATGGCGGAATCTTGCGCGGCAGAGAACGCCAGCCCGATAGCACCCGCGTTCCCATTGGTGTTGATACGGATGCCCTCCAATATTTCTCCAAAATTGGATTTCCCGAAGTCGTTGAAGTTAGCCGGAAGGCCGAGTGGGTCGAGTGGTTCCGCATTGGCTTTGGCATTCTGGTTGGCGGCTTGAAATGCACGCCACGCCATGACGGGGCGGGGACTACTCTTATTGGTAAACCCAGTCACGGCGGAGGTTTTGAGTTTCAATTCCGGCCAGCCCTGCGGACAATCCGACTCTCCCCGAAACACATGGTTATGCGGGTCCTGTGGCAGTGGCCCGCCCTTTTTCCAATTCACCCATTCATAGAGCTTGACCGTGTTCGTGACAGCGTAGGTCCCACATTCAAGATAGGTGGCGAGCTGGTTCTCGTGCGCGTCCTCGATACAGGTATTGAGCCCATTGGTTGAATCCCCGCTAAAGTCCTTATTAACGCCGGGATATTTGTTGCAGACCAACAGCCCAAGAAGAAAGCGAGAGTCTGTCTTGGCAGCCTCGGGAATGGATGCGTGCGCCTGAACAGAAAAAAGCAGTAAGAAAAGGCTGATAATTAACGCCATGTGCCTCCGGTCACCATGCCGCTCACGCGATCACTGCGGGGATCGACGATGCGCGCCCGTGGCATATTCGCGGCATTTGGGTAAGTGTTGAGGGGATTGCCGCCCGCTTCACGGACATAGAAGTAGATATTCTGCCCTTGTGTGAGGGTATCTTTGAATTTGAGGGCGTAAATACATTCGGCCTCACTCCCCGCCCCCGCACTCCCGGACATAGTGACGAACGGAATACTGTTGAAACTTTGAATCACCCCGCAGTCGATATTGGCGGTCTCATCACTGGCTAATAACTCCACACCGGGGATGAGAGAGCCGATGCCCAGCGCGGGCGTATAACAGACGGGGGCAGTACAGTCGTCTGTGACGGGGACGGCAGCAGTTTGCACGGTGGGGTCGGCAGGATCGACTTGATAGTAGAGCGGGAAGGGAACCGTCACATGACTGTTGACGGTATTGCGAATCTTGACAATGAGCCGGGCCTGCCCACCCGCGCTCGGCACCAGTTGCGCGTTCAAGGTGTTATAGAGCGGCGCGGTTGCGGCCCCGCCGACATTGGACTGCCACTGATACCTCGTCGTGGCAAGGATCGGCGTCCCACCATTTCCGCCCCCGAGGTTATTGGTGGCAGTGATTGCAGGAGAGATGGAAAGCGCGGGAATCTTCGGTCCCCCGTTAATGGTTGGTGTCCCTGCCGTGACAAACCCCGTTGCCGCATTGTAGGCCACAGTCACGACTTGGGAACTTGTCGTAATCGTGTTGGTCGCAAAGGTAAAGTGAAAACACCGCAGCCCGGTAATAGTCGCAGGGCCGGTCGGAGTTTTCTGTACGCCAGCAACAACAAACGTCCAGCCTGTGAGGCTGGTTCCTTCCATTGGGATTGTGCCTTGATCATCTGCGTTCCAACAGACATCAACCTGATCGGCAGCGAATACTTTGGCTTGCAGCACGGTCGGGGCACGATGGACGTAGAACACATAGCCGTCATCGTTCACGGCATTCGCTCCAATCGTGACGACATTGCCACTTTGGCTGACGTAACCAGTGACACAGGTCGCCGTCGGGGTGCCATTATCTTGCACTTCCAAGAAATAGAAGGTCGTGCATTTGGCATCGACAATCTTCTCCGTACTGAGCAGGTTGAAGGTGAGGCCGGTGCCGCTATGCTTGGTAAAGAAGAGTTTGTGATTCTGTTCGTAGTCTTTGTGCCGACTCCACGCCATCTGCTGTGAGATAAAACTATTGGTGCTGGTATAGATATCCGTGCCTTCGGTCCACGTTCGCCCAGTGGCACCCCGTAAATTATCCCACGAGGGAATGGCCCGCAGCAAATAGATAGAGGTCAAGGCAAAGGTCGGATTGAGAGGCCCAATGAACCAGCCCCCCCACGCACTGATGCCCGTCGCGCCCCCAGAGGCCGCCGCCCGCCCTTCGATCAGTGCAGCTCCAGGGTAGCTCCGCTGGTGAAAGGTCGGTGCCGGTGAGGTGTTGGTGGGCGAGAGCCCAGTTTGCACCGCAGCGACGGGAACAGGGGCGTAGGTGGTCGTGTCCTGTGTTCCGCAGCCGTTCGGCCACGGGTCGTCGAGGTAGCCAAGGCAGTCGCAGCCGTCACAAGCCCCGTTGCCACCTTTTCCACCACTGGACTCATTAAAGAGTAATTGAAAATTGAGGTCGGGGTCTCCGTAGACAGGGAAATTGTCCATCGTATACGGATTGCCACTCATTCCCCCAAACGTGAGCCCGCCCGCGACAACGGCAGCGGCCATTTGGGTCCGCAAGTCCTTGGTGAATTTTTTCCGCCCGACTTCAAAACTGGCATTCGGGCTGGTCGCATTGGGGCAGTTCACTACAATCGGTTGCCCAGTAATAAACCGCGTTTCGTCAAGATATAATCCTGAATAGATTTTTTTGCCGCCGAGGTTGTCTTCGTGTAATTTTTTCACTCGCAGTTCTTGGTTAATATTCATTTGTATCCCGGCATCGTTGCGAAAATTGGGAACAAAAATGACTGCGTTCTTATTTTCCGCATGATAGAGCTGATATTTGAACGTGCCGGGATGGGCTTCGTCGTAGAGGTCGTTATAGGCCGAGGTCATCCCCCAAGCGGTCATACAGAGGGCCGTCTGCATGTCATCTAACACCTGCGAGGCCAGCGGAGAATTGAGCGGGAGGAAGCCCGCGCCGATAGCAATCTTCGTGGGCGAGGAAAATCCACTACTATCACACGAGACCCCTGATCCCGGTTCGATACACGGATTATTGAGCCGCACCCATTTGGCGGCGCGGGCGTTGTTGGAGTTATATTGGACTTTGAGTCCTGCATCGACCGCCGCCGAGGCTTTGGCGGTGGCGTAGGGTTCACCGATGATCCACTCATAGCCAAATTGTTTAGCAATGTTGGTAAACTTCGCCCAATCACTATTGATCTTGCCATCATCGAGGACCGCAAACTGATTACGGAAGTCACCGGGAACAGCCGCAGCTCGGCTAGACAGGCTTAAAACCACAAAAAGTGAGAAGAGAAAGGCGTACATTTATTCGCTCGTGCTATTCACGGTATAGAAGACTTTCGGCGTGGCGTTGATGCGCACGTTCGCCATTCCAACGCCGGTCGTTGATAGTGTGGAGTTAATATCACAGTGCATATAGACGTGGTCGCCTGCTGCG
>Ga0207712_10001675_pt1 | contig 14880 bp, 13 predicted proteins | sample KBSS44metaG_FD_184402 | JGI IMG/M metagenome (GOLD analysis project Ga0207712, IMG submission 184402) | Switchgrass rhizosphere microbial communities from Kellogg Biological Station, Michigan, USA - KBS S4-4 metaG (SPAdes) (version 2) | ecosystem: Host-associated > Plants > Roots > Rhizosphere... | reverse complement strand
CTCGCGAGCACACGACCGCCGAGGAGGAGATGACCACCGAAGCGATCGTTGCGGCGAACCGTCGCATCCTCGGTGTCCGTTCGCAGTCCTGATCCCACGTGGGGGTCGAGGTGCGGCCCGCCCTTGCCGCCGGACAGCCGGGTGGTGAACACCATCCCGTTGTCGGTCAGGGTGGAGGCCGGGATCCCGTGCTCAGCAACGGTTTCGCGGAAGGCGGGCGGGGCGACCAGCCTCCCGCGGGACCGGACGCTCCCGACCTCACCCGTGCCGGCTCTGTCGGATATCGCGCGTCGACACCGAGGATCTCCGCCTCGGGCTCCCGTAGCGCCGCACACCTGTGCCCGCTCGTGGTCGCGATCTCCCTCACGGGCACGGCACCGGATCAGCGCGCGGTCAGGTCAGCTTGCGCTTGAGGATCTTTCCCGTTGCGGTCATCGGGAGGGTGGGGACGAACTCGAGCAGGCGCGGGTACTTGTAGTGCGCCATCTGGTCCTTGCCCCAGGCGATCAGCTGTTCCTCGGTGATCGTGCCGCCCTCTCGGCGGATCACGATTGCCTTGATCTCCTCGCCGTGGCTCTCGTGCGGTACGCCGATGACCGCGGCCAACGAGACCTCGGGGTGGGTCATAAGGATCTCTTCGATCTCGCGCGGGTATACGTTGTAGCCGCCGCGGATAATCATGTCCTTGGACCGGCCGACGATGTAGTACCAGCCATCCTCGTCGCGGCGGGCCAGGTCGCCGGTGCGGAACCAGCCGTCCCGAATCGCCTCGTCGGTGGCCTCGGGCCGCTGGTAGTAGCCCTTCATGACGTTGTGGCCCTTGATCGCGATCTCACCGACCGCGTCGGGCCCGTCGGGCACGTCGGTCCAGTTGTCGTCGATCAGCTTCATCTCGACGCCGGGGATCGGGACGCCGATGGAGCCGACGCGTACGGGTGCGCCGTACTTCGAGAAGCTGACAATGCACGAGGCCTCGGAGAGTCCGTAGCCCTCGAGGATCGTCACGCCGAAGCGGCGCTTGAACTCTTTGTGCACCTCGGTCGGCAGGGCCGCGCCGCCTGAGACGGCGATCCGCAGGTTGGCCGCGAGTGCGTTGACGTCCACGCCGCGGCCCTCGAGCGCGCCGAGCAGTGCCCAGTACATCGTCGGCACTCCGGCGAAGAAGGTGACCCGCTGGTCGACCATCGTCCGCAGCGCATCCGCTGGTTCGAAGCGGGGCAGCATAACCACGGTGCCGCCGTACGCGAAGGCGCCGTTCTGGATGACCGTCTGTCCGAGGGCGTGGAAGAGCGGCAGCACGCAGAGATAGGTGTCGGGTACCTCGACGGCGGCTGCGAAGAGCGGACCACCGGTCAGTGCGTTGTCACGCATGTTGCGATGCCGAAGCTCGGCGCCCTTGGGCTGACCCGTTGTACCGGAGGTGTAGAGGATGACGGCTGTGTCCTCCTCGTCGGTCACTGCGGTCTCGAAGGTCGACGGCTCCGGCGCCATGGCCTCGCCCAGCGTCTCGGTGCCGTCGATGGGTGACGCCGCAGCCGGGTCGGCGGTGATCATCCAGAAGTGCTCGCACGTCTCGGCCCGTTCGAATCCGGCGTGGCCTTCCTGACCGATCGGCAGCTGCGGGGTGCCCTCGAAGCAGAAGTAGGCCTTCGCCTCGGAGTCGCCGAGGTGGTAGGCGACTTCGCGTGACTTCAGCAACACGTTCAACGGAACCACAGTCCCGCCGGCCTTCAGGATCCCGAAGTACACGATCGAGAAGTAGGGCAGGTTGGGACAGCTGAGCGCGACCTTGTCGCCCTTGCCGATGCCGCGCGAGGCCAACAGGTTGGCGACCTGGTTCGCCGCGCCATCGACTTGCGCGTAGGTCAGGTGCATCTTGTCGAGGACGATCGCCTCGCGATCGGGGAACTTTCCCGCGCTGTCTTCCAGCAGAGCGGCCAGGTTGTACTGCATGGGCACGGCCATCCTTCGTGTCGATGTGCGGTTGAGGTGCCAATCGGGTGGTCAGCCGACCGCCGCGCCGGCGTGGGAGCTTCGGCTGATCGCGAGCGTGCGCTCGCGCTCGACGACCCTGACCCGTCGCGACCGCCGGCGGCGCCGAGGGCACGTTTCACGAAGCACGCTTCCGCGCCAGCGCCGTCGAAACAGAGACCGCGAGGATGACCGCGGCGCCGGTGAACACCGGCTGCACCCAGTCGCTCGCCCCTGCCAAGGACAAACCGTTCACGCTGACGGCGACGAAGAGCACGCCGACGACCGTGCCGAGCACGTTGAAACGGCCCGGGTTGATCGTGGTTGCGCCGAGGAAGACGGCGGTCAAGACCTGAAATGTCGTGCCGAAGCCGTCGGACGGCGACGCCGAGCCGGTCAGCGAGATCGAGACGCACCCAGCAACGGCGTAAAGCGCTCCGGCGACGATGAACGCGACGAGGACAAGCCGTTGGGTCCGGATACCGACCAGCGCCGCTGCGTCCGGGTTCTCGCCGATCATGAGCAGCCTGCGCCCGGTGACGGTCGCACGCAGAAAGAAGCCGACGATGGCCACCACAACCGCCGCGAGCCAGAGCGGACGCGGTATGCCCAGCCAGTTAGAGCTGCCGAAGTCGATGATGCTCGGCGGGAGCCCGACGATGCTCGAACTCTTACTGTACAGAAGGATCAGTCCGCCGATCAGCGTAGCGGCGCCCAACGTGATGACGATGGAACTGGCCCGGAGGTAAGCGACGACCGCGCCGCCGCCGGCACCGATCAACGCACCGGCCAGAACCGCCACAAGGCAGGCGGGGCCTGCGGCCAGCTCGGCCTTGGTGGTCAGCGCGCCGACGACGAAAGTCGCCAACACGCCGACCGCTCCGATGGTGAGGTCGAACTGGCCGGCGACGAACGGGATGACCGCACCCACCGCCGCGATGGTGACCACCGTTTGATTGGCGAGCATCGTGCGCACATTGGCAGATGTCAGGAATGTGCCGGACGTCTCGGGCCAGACTGAGAAGAAGGCGCTCAGCGCGAAGAGAAACACCACCAGCCCGTACCGTTGCATGACCTGGGACGCCGACGGCCGGACACGCGACGGCAGAGCAGAGGTTGGATGGGTCTTGTCTGCGGCCCGGGCCGTGGTCTCGTCAACACTCATGTCGGGGGTTCCTCGAGGTAGTCGTGGCCGAACACCTGCTGGGCAATCCAGTGCCGATCGACCTCGTGGCGGTGTGCGCTGGTCGCGACCCGGCCGCCGCGCAGGACGATCACCCGGTCGGACAGATCGAGCAGTTCGTCGGCGTCGGAGCTTGCGACGAGGACAGCGCATCCGCGACGAGCCGCGTCCCGGATCTGGCGATGGATCTCGGCGCGGGCGCCGACATCGACCCCTTGGGTTGGCTCGTCCAGCAGGAGGAGCTGGGGCTCTCCGGTGAGCCATCGCGCCATGACCACCTTCTGTTGATTCCCACCGGATAGCAACGCAAGTGGAACCTGCGGTGATGGGCAGCGGACGCCGAAGGTGTCGACGGCTCGGGCGCTGGCCGCCTGTTCGGCGCGGCGGTCGACCATGGCCCAGCGGGTCCGGAACCGTGCCAGATAGCTGGCTGACACATTTTCCCGAACACTTAAGGTGGCAAACGCGCCGTGACGCAGTCGGTCGTCCGGTACGAGAGCCGCGCCTGCCCGGACGGCGGCGGCGACGTTTCCGGCCCTCAACTCCTGTCCACGCAATCGCACGGTCCCACGGCGTGGCTGCGCGCCGTAGATAGCGCGGAGCAAACTCGAGGCGCCGGCCCCGACGAGTCCGGCGACGCCGAGAACCTCGCCCGCAGCAACGGTGACATCGACTCCGCGAAGCGGGCCAGCCCAGACGTCTCGCGCTTCGAGTGTGGGTGGACCGAAAAGGGTGTCGGTGGGGGCTGCGGCCGATTGGACTGTGTCACCCGCGATCAACTGGCTCAGTTCACCGATGTCGAGTTCATCGGTCGCACGGCGGGCGACGACGTTGCCGTCGCGCAGTACCGTGGTGTGTTGCGACACCGTCAGGATTTCGTCGAGGCGGTGCGAGACGTACACGATCGACTGTCCCTCGGCGGCGAGCCTTGTCAGAGTCTCGAGCAGTCGGTCGACCTCTTTCGCCGGCAGGCGCGCCGTCGGTTCGTCCAGCACGAGCACGCCGTCGTGGACGTCTTCTCGGTCCCTCAGCGCGCGACCGATCGCGACGAGTGTCCGATCGGCCGCCCGCAGGCCACCGACTGGCGCATCGGGAGAGACTGCGACACCGAGCCTCTCAAGGATGCCGGTTGCCTCCGCGTTGAGACGCCTCCAGTTGATGACACCGAGCCGGCGGGGATACGGCAGTCCGACGAAGAGATTCTCAGCGACGCTGAGCTGGTCGAAGAGGCCAAGGTCTTGATGGACGAAGGCCAGGTGGGCGTCCGCGCTCCACTGCGGGGTCACCTCGTGTGCCGCGACGCTGCGTTCACCAACGGTGATCGTTCCCCCGGGGTCGGCTGCGTAGACCCCCGCCAGGATCTTGATCAGCGTGGACTTGCCGGAGCCGTTGCCGCCGACGAGCGCATGGACCTCGCCGGCGGAGACGCTCAGCGACGCACCCGAGAGCGCCTTCGTGCCAGGAAAGGTCTTCGAGATGTCGGCCACATGCAGCCGTGTCGGCGTCGGCGCGACGCTCACGTTAGCCGGCCCAGATGCGCTTGTAGTTGGACTCGTAGCCCTGGGAGCGTGCGTTGCCGTTGTAGTTCTCCAGCCCGCTCGGCGACGGGTGGTCCTTGTCGATTGCCTGCAACCCGATGCCGGGATCGACCTGCGGCGCGCCCGCAAAGACTCGATTGAGGCCGTCGGCCGCCGCCCAACCAGACCAACGCGCGGGCGAGCCGATTGCGAAGCTCTGCGCCTTGCCGGTGGCAATGAGGTTGAGGTTCGGGGCGAACCCCTCGACGCCGGTGAGCAGAATCTTCTTGCCCGTGGCCTCGGCCTGGGTGACAGCCGAGCCCATGCCGAGCAGGATCAGGCTGTCGACCGGTGACATGACGACGTCGGTGTTCGGGTAGTGCGTCAGGGCCGATGCCGTCAACGATTGCACCTGGTTCTGGGCAATGGCCTGGCCGGTGACGGCGAAGCTGTTCAGCGTGCAGTCGGGGCAATCCGACTTGATCGTGGCGGCGAAACCCTGGTGGATTGTCTCGACGGCTCCACCGTCGTTGTAGTCGAGAGCAAGGATCTTGCCCTTGCCCTTGGTCTTGGCGATGACGTACTGGGCGATGCCGCCGCCGACCTGATCGCGCAAGAAGGCTCGGTAGGACCCCTTGCCGTACAGCGTCTCTGCATCGAACAGCTTCGATCCGCCCGAAGAGTTGCAGTCGTCCGAGTTCAGACCGTAGATCTTGACTCCGGCCGACTTGGCCTGCGCAAGTGCGCCCGGGGCCCATGCACAGGGAAAGCCGTCCACGATGACGGCGTCGGCCTTCGCGGCCACCGCCGAACGAATCTGGTCGCTGGCGGCCTTCGGGTCCAACTTGGCGTCCGTTATCGTGATCTGCCAGCCGAGTGAGGTCGCCGCCGACGCCACTCCCGCTGCCGGCGTCGCGCATCCAGGTGCAGCCTGGTAGCACGAGATCACCCAGACGTTCTTGCCCTTCTGGGCGGCCGGTCCACTGGCGGGCAGGGAACGGTCCGTGCCCTTGTAGAGCACCTGGACTGCCTTCTCGGCTGCCACCGTCCCGTCTGATCCGGCGCTTTGCGGTGCCGACGTCGATAAGGAACTGCTGCTGCACGCGGTCGCAGCCGCGAAGGTCAGGACCAATGCCGCTGCCATTGCATGGCGGCGTCGGCCGGCGGTTTCGATGTTCGTCATGAGGGCTTCTCCTCGTCGGTTGCGTCGTGCAGCCCGCCTCGAACGAGACGCGGGGTTTCGACAGGTAAGTTGATGGATGTTTCACCCTCATCAGGCGAGTTACGACTCGTCAGCGGCGGTGAGGGTGCGAGGCGGTAGGACGCTAGTCTTCGCGTGACGGGAGACACAAGGCATGTCCGGAGGAGACGAATTCAGGGCTCTGTCGTCGTCCCGCCAGGTCAAGATCCGGCGATGCCGCTGAGCCACTGCGCGCGCAGTACCTGTTTCTGGATCTTGCCCACCGAGGTGCGCGGCAGTGCGCTGCGAATCGCGAATTCTTCTGGCACGCGAAAGCGCGCCAGACGGGCTGTGCACCACTCCCGTAACGTGCCCGGATCCAGCGTGCCGTCGGCGGTGACGACGAAGGCGATGATCTGCTCGTCGTGCATGGGGTCGGGCACGCCCACGACGGCAACGTCGAGGACGTCGGGATGCGCGAGGAGGACGTCCTCGATCTCGCCGGCTGCGATGTTCTCCCCGGATCGCTTGATCATGTCCTTCGCCCTGGTGACGAAGCTGATCGAACCGTCAAAATCTTCGCGGACGAGGTCGCCGGTCCGTATCCATCCGCCGCTCATCGTGGTGGCTGTCGCGTCAGGATCGTTCAAGTAGCCCGCCATCAGCGAAACGCCGGGCACTCCAAACACCTGCAATTCGCCTACGGTGCCCTGTGCAACGGCCCGTCCGTCGTCATCGGTGATACGACACTGGTAACCGAGCGTCGCTCGCCCGAGGCTGTCGTGGCGCCGCTCGCCCCAGAGGGGGTTCATCAACGGCGGACCGATCGTTTCCGTCATCCCGTAGAGTTGCAGCAACGGCGCTCCGATGATCCGCTCCCACTGCTCTTGCTCGACTGCGGTGATGTTCTGCGCGAAGAGCACGACACGCAGCCGGTGAGGTTCGCGAGGTGGCCGATGTTGCTTGGCAAGAATCATGCGGATGGGTGCGGCGAACAGGCTTCCGATCGTCACCCCATGGCGAATTGCGGTGTCCGCCCAAGAGCTTGCGCTGAAGCGAGAGCTGATGATTACCGTTCCCCCGGACACCGCCGCGCCCATAACGGAGTAGTACTGGGCGTTGGCGTGGAACAACGGCAGGACTGCCAGAAGCCGGTCTTCGGGTGTGAGCGCGAGACCCGCAGCCATCGCCTCCCCAGCGAACACGTAATTGGCCTGGGTGACCCGGACACCTTTGGGGCGAGAGGTTGTTCCCGACGTGTACATGATGGCGAGGTCGTCAGTCGGACGGACCTCGGGATTGACGATCGGCGTCCGCGGCAGGCTCCCGAGTAGGTCGTGTGTCCACACGACGTCCACGACCCCTGCCGCCCGCCGGGCGCGAGCCACAGTCTCGGCGTACTCAGCCGTGGTGACGGACAGCGATGCACCGACATGCCCGAGGACGTACTCGAGTTCCGCCGCGGAGCTCGCCGTGTTGGTCGGCACCATGACGGTGCCGGACAGTGCACAGCCGAACCAGGCGAAAAGGAACTCCGGGCAGTTCGGCAGGTGCAGGTGCACGAAATCGCCACGTCCGACGGACGCGGCGGTGAGAGCCCCTGCGAATTCCAGACTCCGGTCGAGGACGGTGCGCCACGTGAACCGTTGCACGTTCCCTTCCAGGTCGTCGAAGACGACGAACTCACGGTCGGGTGTACGCTCGGCCGCCGCGCGAAGGATGTCGCCCACGGTGCGCCGGCCGACGATGCTCAAGACATCGGAGCTGTCCATCTGGTCATGATGACAGCGGCCAGAACGCTGGCACATGTCTCGGCGGGCCTAACTCGGCCCCGCCGTTTCCCTCGCTGACTATGCGCCCGGAGCGAAGACCTCGTCCTCATCGATACCCAGGGACCGCAATGCGTCGAGGGTCGCGAACGCCAACATGAGCTCGAACTGCGTCTGCGGATCGGTGAGAGATCGTTCCAGGATCGTGGTGATCCGGCCCAGCCGGTACTTCAGCGTGCTCGAGTGAATATGGCAGGCCGCGGCGGCGGTGGAATGATGACCACCGCTGCGGACGAACGCGGCGAGAGTGTGCAGCAAGTCGGCGTTCCCCTTCCGGTCGTACTGAGCCACCGGACCCAGAGCGGCGCGCACCATCGCCAACATGTCAGCGGTTCCGGGCGCATTCAGGAAATGGCGCAGAGGCCCCAGACTTGCGACGGTCGCCAAACCCGTGCGGCGGTTGCTGCGTGCAAGCCGCAGCACCGCCTCGGCTTCGGCGAGCGCTAGGCGAATGTCGACATGGGCGGCGCTCAGCCCCGCGTACGCCGACGCGCGCGATCCTCGAGCCTTGGCCATGACGCGCTCGACGATCTCTTCGGGCGAACCGGCGCCGGGTTTGAGCGCCACGAGCGTTCGTCCTCCGCGTCGTGCGACAAGGACCAGGCCCTCTCGGGTCAGCGTGCGCAGCGTCGAGCGGACAATCGGTTCAATGTCGGCCGTCGCCTCCGGCACGGGCTCAAGGACCGCCATCGCCCACGCCGACTCGAGATCAATACCGAAGCGAGCGGCCCGCGCCAGCAGGCCGTCCCCCGCCTCGCCCTGCTGCTGGAGCAGCTCGTCGAGGAGCTCCCCGCGGAGACGCCATTCGACTTCCCACTCAGCACGTTCCTTGACGAGCTGAAGCGCCATGATCGTCGCGCCCTGTTCCAACGCGTTGCGATCGAAGGCCGACAGCTCAGCGTCACCCATGACCCCGACAACTCCAAGCCGTTCCTCTCTCGCGCGCACCACTGCCTCACCGCAGCAGGCTTTGATGGCCGCCGGATCGATCGGTTCCGGCACGGCGTCGGTTCCGGCCTGGCTGTCATAGCGCCATGCGACATGACGACCGCTCTCGTTCACCATGACGATCGGTCGTCCGATGAGACGCGCGACCTCCCCTGCGATGGCATGGATGTCGGCTCCGGCAAGGGCGGCGGCGTCGAGGCGACGGTGCGAGGACAGCGTTCGTTCGAGAAGGTCGTTCTTCTCCGCTAAGGAACCGTATAATCGCGAGTTGACGATCGACGTGGCAGCTTGCGCTGCCAGTGCCGTGAACACCGCCGTCGTGGTGTCGCTGAACGCGGAGGGCCGCCGGCTTCCGCCGTACAAGGCCCCGATAGGACGGCCGTCATGGATGAGCGGCGCGCACAGCACCGAGACGATGCCTTCCTCTCCGATCGTCTTGATGACCAGGTCGGACGACGCATGCTCGAACTGGCGGTGGTCCGCGACCACGACGGTCCGTCGCTCCTTGACGGCCAGGCCACCGACGCCGCGACCCACGTCGATCCACATGTCGACGAAGGCTGGTGAGTTCGCGCCGAACGCTGCTCGCACGGCCACCCGGTTTTGGTTGTCGATCAGGCCGATCCATGTCACGTCGACGCTGATCAGGCGTTGCGCGGACTCCACGATGAGCCGAAGGATCTTGTCGGTGGTCAGCTCCTCGGCGTGCAGCTGCGACGAGACCTCCAGCAGAGCGCTGTGCGCCGCCAAGCGGTCACGGTCGCGGAGGGTCGCTGCCAGCACCGCAGCCAGGTCTGGGGCGAGCGCGGAGAGCTCCTCCGACACCGGGCCGGGGCCGCTCCGGACACCACCGAGGAGCCGACCGTCCGAGTCGTACAGCGGTGCGACACCATCCGGCGGCACGGCGTCGCCGTGCGCCAACCAGGCCCACGATGCGGGGCAGATCTCACCCACGCACACCGAGGTGGGCTCGCCTGCCGGGTCCAGCCAGCCGACCTCGCACGGACCGCGCAAGGCGAGCGCAGCCAGTCGGAGCGCACCGTCGAGGTTTCGCTGCGTCACGGTGACCGCCCCCTCTCGTGGAGCGGAAACTATCAGGGCCGGTGTCTCCAGTCCCCGTCCGTCGAGACTATGGATGGTCTCGGCCTTTGTCTCGGCCGGACAAACCCGCTGGTCAGCCCGACACGGCCGCCGCGAAGTCGATGGATTGGCGCCTGAGTAGCCACGTCAGCACGTTGCCGTTCCCGACAAGCCCATGATGTCGTGGTGCGCGCGCCGGAGTGAACGCATGCAGGACAGAGTGCAGGACGAATCCCTCCACCCCGAACGATGCAGCGGCCGGCATCGAATGCTGCGACCGTCGCTGCTCGCACTCGGCGAAGACGGGCGGAATGTGCAACACCGCCGACGCACCGGCATACCCAGCACGCAAAGTCGAAGGTTCATCGAGATCAATCGCGACGACTTCGGTCGCTCCGGCCGCACGAACCGTCGCGCCTTGCTCCTGGCGGTGGACGAGTGCACGCGTCCGCGTGCCCGCACTCGTCAACGCTCGAATCGACGCGAGGCCGTTCTGGCCGGCCGACCCGACGATGCCGACGAGGCCATCGGCCCGAGGGGTAGTCACAAGCCGAAGGTAGGAACTCAACGAGGAAGTGTCTTCGGCTCGCGGCGACGAAATGTGACAACGCAACATCTCGCGTCGGGACGGAAGAGCGCCGCGACGACTTATGCCGTCTCGGCGGCCGCACCTCGACCCCCACGTGGGATCAGGACTGCGAACGGACACCGAGGATGCGACGGTTCGCCGCAACGATCGCTTCGGTGGTCATCTCCTCCTCGGCGGTCGTGTGCTCGCGAGCGAACAGCATGTAGAAGGTTCGCTCCGTCATCCAGCAGATGAGCTCGGCCGCCATCGCGGCACCACCCACTGCGCGGACGTCCACCCTGGCGGGGTCGCCGGCTTCCAGGTCGAGGCGCTCGGTCAGCAGGGTGACGAAGTCGGCCATGATCGCGCGCCACCGGTCGGTCGCCTCGTCAGCGTGCGAGGACCGTTCAACAGCGGCCAGGAAGACAGCGCGGTGAGTCCGCCACGAGCGCAACGCGGCCCGTGTCAGCTCGCGCAGGAAATCGTCGAAGTCCGCTTCCGGGGCGACCGTTTGAGCCTCGGCGAGCAGGTCGGCCGACGCACGGTCGATGAGGGCGTCGACCACCGCCCACTTGCTGTCGAAGTAGAAGTAAATGCTCGACCGCGGAACCCCTGTGGCAGCGGCAAGTCGCTCGAAGGTGAGTTCGATGACCGGCGAGGTCTCGAGCAATCGCTCGGCCCCGTCGAGGATCTCGTCCCGCCGAAGATCGCCCTTACGAGGCGACGAGTTGTGCTTGCGGCCGCGCGCCGCACCGTCACGCTGCGCAGCAGAGTCTGTCCGCGGAGCCATCACGCCAGCATAGGCATCGCCCAATGCCACTTCCACTAGTTCGATCAGGATTTCTGACGGCTCTGTTGCGTTGAGCAGGCTCGGGGCACAGCTGGGCCGGTTGGCGGCTTGATCAGATGGCCAGCGTGAGCTCGGTGAACGCGGCTGCGAGTCGGTGGTGGGGTTCGGCGTCGATGCCGCGTTCGTAGTGGCCGCGGCGGAGATTCTGCACGAAAGCATGCCCGGAGCCGATTACCTGGGCGGAGCGCAGCCGTTTCAGCCCGCGCATCGGTCGCAGTCGTGCCTTTAGCCGGCCGTGATCGGCTTCGACCCTGTTGTTCGCATATCGGGCGTCGACGTGGTGGGCGGCGGGGAGCTGTTCGTCAAGGACTCGCGGGTAGGCCGCGGCGCGGTCGGTGGTCACCTCGACCGGGCGGCGGCCGTGGGCCAGCGCCCGGGTGAAGAACCGGCGGGCCGCGGCCAGGTCACGCTTCTCGGAGGCGAGCACGTCGATGACCTGGCCGAACTGGTCGATCGCCCGGTACAAGTACGTCCAGCGACCGGCGACCTTCACGTACGTCTCATCGGTGAACCACCTGCTGCCCGGGCTGTGGCGGCACGGCCGGGCGGCGTCGATCAGCAACGGGGTGAACCGCTGCACCCAGCGGAACAGCGTGACGTGGTCCACGGTGATGCCGCGTTCGGCGAGGAGTTCCTCGACGTCCCGGTAGGACAAGGCATAGCGCAGGTACCAGCGCACCGTCAGCATGATCACGTACGGCGGGAACCGGAACCCCGCGAACTCCGAGGCCGGAGCCGGCGGACGAACACGACGACGACGCATCACTCGATCATGCCCGATCGGCCACCCCTGCCACCGCGCTCCGGCCAACGCAACAGTGCCCGACGAACTCCGACGCCGGGACTGGCGGACGCGCGACACCTCGAGCCACCACACGATCATGCCGGCTCGCGTCGCGGACCACCGCGATGGGCGGATGCAACAGTCCCGCCAGGGCTATGCCGGCACGGCTGGGCGAAGACCCGCGGGTCTCTGGTGGCACGGGTGGTAGTTTTCTGGCATGCGAACTGCCATCGACGCCGCTGGCCGGGTCGTCGTGCCCAAGGCGCTACGCGACGCCCTCGGGCTCTCGCCCGGCCAGCCGCTGGAGATCGCGGAGCGGGACGGCCGTCTGGAGATCGTTCCAGCTCCGACGCCGATGCGCCTCGTCGACGACGGCGACGGTCTGGTCGCGGTCGCCGAGACCGAGATGCCAGTCCTGACGGCCGACCTGGTGCGCGAGACGCTGGAGCGGACGCGGCGGTGAAGGCTGTTGACACCAGTGTGGTGGTGGCCGCGTTCGCCAGCTGGCACGAGCATCACGCCATTGCCCGCAAGGCGATGGCCGGCCGGCCGCGCCTGATCGCGCACGCCGCGGTCGAGTCCTATTCAGTCCTCACCCGGCTGCCACCCCCGCATCGCGCCCAGCCCTCGATCGTGCACACGTTCCTCACTGAGCGGTTCAGCGACCCGCTGCTCACGCTCTCGGAGACTGGCTACCAGGAGTTGCTTGCCACCGTCGCGGCGAACCAGATCCTGGGTGGCCCGACGTATGACGCGCTGATCGCGTTTACCGCCGCCGAGCACGACGTCACGCTGATCAGCCTGGACCGGCGTGCCATCGCGACCTACGAGGCGATCGGGGCCGCCGTCGAGCAGCTCGCCCTCTGACGGCCGACCCTGAAACGGTGCCAGTCGCGCCTGCCGGCCCCCACGTCTGGGATTTCAGCACATCAACCTCACAGCCCGGTGCGAAGGGGTCGAAGCCGCCAGCTGCTGCTCCTGAAGTGTGCGTGCGGCCGGTGGCGTGACCAATTGCCCATCATGATCGTTGTGGGCGTGTAGTGGGCGTGGACGCGCGCGCATCGATCAGCACGGGCCGGCATTGGATATCACGAAGCGCAAGCTAGGATTTCGAGAACTGCGACCGTATAAACATTCTCCAACCCGCGGCAACATTTTGCGGAATTTGATATGGCTGGCTCTTAATCCGCGGGTTCGGGGTTCAAGTCCCTGGCAGCGCACCCGTAAAGCCCTGCAATGCAGGGCTTTTTTCATGATCGATCAATCTTGGTCGTTAAGATCACCCCGTACTTACCCCGTACTTTGAGAACGAAGATCGTTCGCGGCGTCTGCCTGTGGCGCGCATCTAGCCTGAGCTGGCAAAAGGTCGGACGCGAGCCCGGTTGGCCCCGCATATGATCTAGGTCACGTTCCGTCGGGTCTCCAGCCACGCCAGGACGTCTGACTCGCGGTAACGCAGGTGCCGGCCAATGCGCAGCCCGGTCGGCCCGTCTCCCGTCGTCCGCCACTTGTAGATCGTGGCGACCGGTACGCCCAGGAACGCCGCGAGCTCGGGCACCGTCCACAGCCGCCCCTCACCCGCCGCCGGTTCCACCATCCCGACCACCTGTCCTTCCATCCCGGCCCCGCCCCCGGACCCCTCCGAGAGCCGGGGACCTCGCGTCGGCGTCGGCCCTCGCGGAGACACGGCCGCAAGGGGACCGACGCCGGTGCGCGGTGATGCGCACAGATACAGCGTCGACGTCGCATGCGTCCCCGCAGTCACCCCGCGAGCCACTCGCGGGGTCATCGCGAGGAGTTCCGCCTCCCCGAAGACATCGCCTCGCTTCTGAAGGCGATCACCATCGCGACGCCTGCCTTCTCGTGACCTGGGCCGGCTGGAGGTGAAAATCGTGGTGGCGGCGAAGATGGCTAGACAGAGCTGGGACTCTCTCTCGAACGGCTCTACAGACCGAGGCGAGACCGATTGATGACTGCAGCAAACGGACGATGCGGGCCGGACGGCACGAGCGCGTCCTTGGGCGGCCTCTCCGGCGAAGATCTGTCTGGCTCCTGCTCGACCGGCCTGCCCGCTGACGAGACCCCAGCGGACGCATGAGCCGCCGACGGGACAGGCGACATCTGGGATCTCCTCGGGATCTTGCCACGACAGATGTCGCGGACGTGGCTCGCAGCGGTGGCTGGACCGTTCTCGACGAGGTCACGGTGCTGTGGGCGGAGCATCGTGGAGGCACGTTTCCTGATGATCTTCTGTCGCCGGTGGGTGGCGACCGGATATCTGTGCCTTACCTCGATGGCGAAATGGCCGGCTGCATCATGTCCTACGTCGCGAATAGTGGAGTTCTCGATCCAGCGCGGAGGCGGATCCTGCGGAGCTGCGCGCGTGACCTGAAACCGCTTCTCCCGCATCTGCGTGGCGACGGGGCCGCGCATGTCGCCCGGCTGGTCCGCATGGCCGACCTGATCGAGCTTGCCTGACCGCGCTACCGGCCTGGGTAGAGTCGCGTGTTCACCTGTACCGTGCCAGAACTCGGTTTCAGGCCGTTGACCTGCGACTTCACTGTCCGCCACGATGGTGCATGATCGTGGCTCATGGTAGTGCGGTTGGGGTATCTGGTCATGGTGCGGGTGTTCAGCTGGCTTGCCCTGCTGACCCGCAGCGACGCGGCGAGGACGGCGGAACTGCTGGTGCTGCGCCAGGAGGTCGCCGTACTGCGTCGCCAGGTCGGGCGGCCCCGGTTCACCTGGCCCGACCGCGCGGTCCTGGCCGCGTTGGCCCGGTTGTTGCCCCGGGAGGCCCGGTCATATCGGCTGGTGACCCCGGCGCCGCTGCTGGCCTGGCATCGCCGCCTGGTCCGCCGGCGGTGGACCTATCCGCGCCGGGTGGGCCGCCCGCCGGTGGATGAGGAGCTGCAGGCACTGGTGATCCGCCTGGCCCGCGACAACCCGGCCAGGGGCCACCGCCGCATC
>Ga0207712_10001672_pt1 | contig 14889 bp, 12 predicted proteins | sample KBSS44metaG_FD_184402 | JGI IMG/M metagenome (GOLD analysis project Ga0207712, IMG submission 184402) | Switchgrass rhizosphere microbial communities from Kellogg Biological Station, Michigan, USA - KBS S4-4 metaG (SPAdes) (version 2) | ecosystem: Host-associated > Plants > Roots > Rhizosphere... | reverse complement strand
GTGCGCGCCAACCGCGAGCGCTTCGAGCACGCAATCGCCGTCCTCACCGGCAAGGCACCGGGCGACTTCGCGCTCGCGCCGGCGCCCTGGAGCGACCGCGTTCCGGCGATTCCGCTCGGGGTGCCGTCGGCCTTGCTCGAGCGCCGGCCCGACATCGCTTCGGCCGAACGCCAGGTGGCGGCCGCCAACGCCCAGATCGGCGTCGAGCGATCGGCGTACTTCCCCAACCTGACCCTGAGCGCGTCGGTCGGCACGGCGGGCCTGCGTTTCGGCGACCTCTTCAATGCCGCGAGCCCGCTCTGGTCGGTCGGCCTGGCGGTGGCGCAGACGGTGTTCGACGCCGGCGCGATCGGCGCGCGCGTCGCTGCCGCCGGTTCGGCGCACCAAGCCGCGGTGGCGCGCTATCGCCAGACCGTCCTCACCGCCTTCCAGGGCGTCGAGGACCAGCTCAGCAACGCGCGCGCGCAGGCCGAGCAGGCGGACCTGCTCCGGCAGGCTTCCGATGCCGCCGACCAGATCGAGCAGCAGATCCTCAATCGCTATCGCGCCGGCCAGCTCAGCTACACCGAGGTCGTCACCGCGCAGGCATCGGCGCTGTCGGCGCGGCGCGCGCTGGTCCAGACCGCGGTGAATCGCCAGGTCACCGCGATCACCCTGATCCAGGCGCTCGGCGGCGGCTGGGACGTCGCCGCCCCGGTCGAGATCAGGAGCTCGGCGCGCGCCGACAACGCGCGCTGAAGCGCCGGGCTCCCCCGCGGCCGCCCAGGGGCAAGCGTGGAACACCCTAGCCTGAGGGCGTGCCCGCGACCTCAGAATCCCCGCTCGACCGAGCCCGGAAGCGAGTGACGCGATGGAAAAGATCTGGCTGAAGCAGTATCCGGCGGGCGTGCCGGCCGAGATCGACGTGAACCAGTATTCGTCGCTGGTCGCCCTCCTCGACGAGAGCTTTCGCCGTTACGGCGATCGCACCGCGTACAAGTTCATGGGCAAGGCGATCAGCTTCAAGGAGGTCGACCAGGCCTCGGCGGCGTTCGCCGCCTGGCTGCAAGCGCAGGGCCTGGCCAAGGGCGACCGCGTCGCCGTGATGCTGCCGAACGTGCCGCAGTATCCGGTCGCCATCGCGGCGATCCTGCGGGCCGGGCTGGTGGTCGTCAACGTCAACCCGCTCTACACGCCGCGCGAGCTCGAGCACCAGCTGAAGGATTCGGGCGCCAAGGCGATCGTCATCATCGAGAACTTCGCCAGCGTGCTGCAGCAGGTGATGGCGGCAGTGCCGACCAAGAAGGTCGTGCTCGCCTCGATGGGCGACATGCTCGGCTTTCCCAAGTCGCTGATCGTCAACTACGTCGTCCGCAAGGTGAAGAAGATGGTGCCGGCGTTCGACCTGCCGGGCGCCGTGCGCTTCAACGACGCGCTTGCGCAAGGGCGCGGCAAGCCGTTCAAGCCGGCGCAGACCGGTCCCGACGACGTCGCCGTCCTCCAGTACACCGGCGGCACGACCGGCGTCAGCAAGGGCGCGGTGCTGCTGCACCGCAACCTGGTCGCCAACATCCTGCAGTCCGAGGCGTGGTACCAGCCGGCGCTGAAGAAGATCCCTACCGGCGAGCAGGTCGTCACCATCTGCGCGCTGCCGATCTATCACATCTTCGGCTTCAACACGAACGTAATGCTCGGCATGCGCATGGGCGGGGCGAACATCCTGATCCCCAATCCGCGCGACCTGCCGGCCGTCTTCAAGCAGCTGCAAGGCGAGAAGTTCCACAGCTTTCCGGCCGTCAACACGCTCTTCAACGCGATGGCCAATCACCCCGACTTCGGCACGGTCGACTGGAGCGGCCTGGTGATCTCGGTCGGCGGCGGCATGGCGGTGCAGAGCGCCACCGCCAAGCTCTGGCTCGAGAAGACCGGCTGCCCGATCGTCGAGGGCTACGGCCTCTCGGAGACGTCGCCGTCGGCGACGTGCAACCCGGTCGACAGCACCGCCTACAGCGGCAACATCGGCCTGCCGATGCCGAACACCGAGCTCAAGCTGCTCGACGACGACGGCAACGAAGTGCCGATGGGGACCCCGGGCGAGATCGCGATCAAGGGACCGCAGGTGATGGCCGGCTACTGGCAGCGCGAAGACGAGACCGCGAAGGTCATGACCGACGACGGGTTCTTCCGCAGCGGCGACATCGGCGTCGTCGACGAGCGCGGCTACTTCAAGATCGTCGATCGCAAGAAGGACATGATCCTGGTCAGCGGCTTCAACGTCTATCCGAACGAGGTCGAGGACGTCGTCACCCAGATGCCGGGAATCCTCGAGTGCGCCGCCGTCGGCGTCGCCGACGCCAAGGCGGGCGAGGCGGTGAAGCTCGTCATCGTCAGGAAAGATCCCGCCGTCACCGAAGCTGCGGTTCGGGCGTATTGCGAGGCGAACCTCACCGGCTACAAGCGGCCGAAGATCGTCGAGTTCAGGAACGATTTGCCGAAGACGCCCGTCGGCAAGATCCTGCGCCGTGAACTGCGCGACAAAACCTAGCGCTCTCGGTACGCAGCAGCGTGGTGCATCCTGATACATTTCGTGGTTGTGCCGAGGGCGCGTGCCTGGCGGGAACGGGAACACACGGGTGATCTGGGTCAAGACAGACGCGGGCCGCGCCGAAATGCAGAACCGGGCGCTGGTCAAGGAACGAGCGCGGCGCAACCTGCTCCTCCTGATCGACGGTCAGAAGTCCGAGGAGATGCTGCTCGCCAACCTGGCCGGCATCAGCGCCGACGATTTCCAGGAACTGAGGAAGCTCGACCTCATCGCTCCCGCCGCGGGCGCGGTGACGGTCGGCAATCCGTCGCGCGGCGCGAGCGCCGAACCGACCCGGCCGACCGTGCCGCTGCCGCTCGATGGCAAGTCGCTCGACTACAGCGCCTTCACCGCCGCGCTCACCAAGCTCATCTCGGCCCAGCTCGGCCTGCGCGGCTTCACCCTGACCCTCGCGGTCGACAAGGCGTCGACGATCGAGGAGCTGCGCGACGTCGCCCAGCGCGTCATCGAGCAGGTGCGCGAGCGGAAGGGCGAGGCCGCCGCCAGCGAGGCCCGAAAGACGCTCTACGGCGGTTGATCGCGAGACGGCCGCCGCGCCGCGCGCGCGCGGCGCGGCACAGAGGATCGCCGCGCTGCTGTGGCGCCCGTTCCGCTTCGCTCTCCTCGCTCTCCTCGTCCTCGTCATCTTCGTCGAGGAGTGGGGCTGGCGGCCGCTCGTCGCCCTCGCTGCGAAGGTCGCGCGCTGGCCGCCGCTGGCCGCTCTCGAGCGGCGCATCCGCAGCGCGCCGCGCCATCTCGCGCTCGCGCTCTTCCTCGTCCCGGCGCTCGCCCTCGTCCCGGTCAAGCTGGTCGCACTCTGGCTGATCGACGACGGGCGCACGACCGTCGGCATCGCCGTCATCATCGCCGCCAAGGTCGTCGGCACCGCCTTTGTCGGCCGGCTCTTCGTCCTGGTCGAGGCGCAGCTGATGACTTTCCCGTGGTTCGTTCGCTGCGTGGCGCTCTGGCGTTCGACGCGCGATCGCGTCAGGGCGGCATGGCGAGAATCGGTCATCTGGCGCAGCGCCGACGCCATCCGACGCGTCGCCCGACGCGCGCTGAACCGGCTGCTCGCCTGGAAGGACTGATCCTGCCGCCTCGACTCTTCGTGCCCCAGGCGTTCGTCGCCGACGCGGTCGTCACGTTGCCTCCTGCCGCAGCGCGGCACGTCCAGGTGCTGCGCCTTCAGCCCGGCGACGCGCTGGTCGTCTTCAACGGCAGTGACGGCGCCGACTGGCCCGGCGAGATCGTCCGCATCGGCCGGCGCGACGTCGAGGTTCGCGTCGCTGCGCCGCTGGCGGTCGACCGCGAGCTGGCGTGCGAGGTGACGATCGCGCTCGGCGTGCCGGCCAACGACCGCATGGACGCGCTCGTCGAGAAGGCCGGCGAGCTGGGCGCGGCAGCGATCCAGCCGCTCGTCTGCGAGCGATCGGTGGTGCGCCTGTCGGGCGAACGCGCCGAAGCGAAGCGCGCCCACTGGCAGGCGGTGGCGACGGCGGCGAGCGAGCAATGCGGGCGCGCCCGCGTCGCCGTCGTCCGTCCGGTTGCTTCGCTGCCGAGCTGGCTCGGGTCGCTGGGGCCGGCGACCGAACAGCGCGTGCTCCTCAGCCTCGCGCCCGAGGCGCTCGACCCCGAGCGCGCGTTCGCAGACGACGCGGCGCGCTCGCCCGGCGGAGGCCGCCAAGGCGCGGCGCGTCCGGTCGTCGTCGTCCTCAGCGGCCCGGAAGGCGGCCTCGCACCCGCCGAGGAGAAGGCCGCCCTCGCCCGCGGATTCGTTGCCGTGAGCCTCGGCGCCCGCGTCCTGCGCGCCGACACCGCGCCGCTCGCGTTGCTCGCCTGGCTCGGCCTTCGCGCGCCCGACGCGGCAAGGTCGAAGCGATGAATCGAGCGCTTCTCCTGCTGACGCTCTGCCAGGGTTTCTTCCTCACCAACAACGTCACCTTCATCGCCATCAACGGCCTGGTCGGCCTGGCGCTCGCGCCGAGCGCCTGGATGGCGACGCTGCCGGTCACCGCCTACGTCGCCGGCGGCGCGATGTTCGCCGGGCTGGTCGGCCGCCACCAGCGCGCCTGGGGACGACGGCGCGCGTTCCAGCTCGGTCTGATCGTCGCGATCGCCTCGACGGCGTTGTGCGCGTGGGCGGCGCTGCAGCACCAGTTCTGGGGCGTCGTCGCCGGCGCGACGCTGGCCGGCTACTACAACGCCAACGCCGGCCTCTATCGCTTCGCCGCGACCGAGATCGTCGGTCCCGAGTTCAAGGAGCGCGCGATCTCGTGGGTCCTGGCCGGCGGCATCATCGGTGCGGTCGCCGGACCGAACCTCGCCCGCGTCGCGCGCGACTGGCTCGGCGTCGAGTTCGCCGGCGCCTATGCGGCGCTCGCCGTCGTCGCGCTGTGCTCGCTGGCGACGATCTCGTGGATCCGCTTCCCGCCGCTGGTCGCGCCGAGCGCCGCCGCGCCGGGCCGGCCGATACGCGAGATCGTGATGCAGCCGGTCTTCCTCGTCGCCGTCTGCGCCTGCGCATTCGGCTACGGCGTCATGAACCTGCTCATGGCGGCGACGCCGATCGCGATGGCGATGTGCTCGCATCCCTTCGCCAACACCGCGCTCGTCCTCGAATGGCACGTGCTCGGCATGTTCGTGCCGAGCTTCTTCACCGGCAGCTTGATCCGCCGCTTCGGCGCCGTCCGCGTGATGGCGGCCGGCGTCGCCCTCAACGGCGTCTGCATCGCGGTGGCGCTCTCGGGCGTCGAGCTCGAGCGCTTCCTGATCGCGCTGTTCGCGCTCGGCGTCGGCTGGAACTTCCTGTTCATCGGCGGCACGTCGCTGGTGACGAGCGCGTACCGGCCGGAAGAGAAGACGCGCGCGCAGGCGGCGATGGACACGACGATCTTCACGACGATGACGATCACCTCGTTCAGCTCCGGCGCCCTGGTGACGACGCAGGGCTGGGCCTGGCTCAACCTCGGCTCGATCGTTCCCGTGCTGCTGACCCCGATCGCGCTCGCGTGGTACGCGGCGCGTCGTCGCGCCGACCTGCGGGCGCGCGCTGCCTAGCCCTTGGCGGCGCCGCGCGCCGAGCCGGCGACGAGGTCGAAGCGGAACAGGCGGCACTCGATCGGCCCGTTCCACATCGGCACGCGGCGCGATTCCTTCAGGCGCATCGCGCTCGGCAGCTTCATGTCGGGGCTCAGGATCCACGCCGTCCAGCCGGCGGGGTGCGCGGTGTAGGCGTGCTTCCAGTGCGCTGCCAGGCGCGGGAAGAAATCGCTCGGCGCGTCGCGGTCGCTCGCCGGCTCGGCGGCGCTGTCGTGGCGTCGTGCTCCGCTGCGTTGCGCGGCCTTGCCGGCGACCTCGATCCGTTCGCCGTACGGCGGGTTGACCATCAGCGTGCCGGGCAGGTCGGCGGGCAGCGGTGGTGGTGGGCGTTCGAGCGCGTCGCCGCCGTGGAAGACGATCGCCGCGGCGACGCCGGCGCGCTCGGCGTTGCGGCGTGCGAAGTCGACCATCCGGAACGAGACGTCGCTGGCGAAGATCGGAACCCGCGGCGCGCGCGCGCGCGCCGCCGCCTTCGACTTGAGGCGTTGCAGGTCGGCGCGCCGCTCCGCGGTCGCGAATGGCAGCAGCCGCTCGAACGCGAACCTGCGCAGGCGGCCGGGGGCGAGGTCCATCGCGATCTGCGCCGCCTCGATGGCGATCGTCCCCGAGCCGCAGCAGGGATCGTGGAGCGCGCCGCCTTCTGCCGGCGTTCCGCGCCAGCCGGCGGCGGCGAGCATCGCCGCGGCGAGCGTCTCCTTGAGCGGCGCGTCGCCCTGGTCCTCGCGCCAGCCGCGCTTGAAGAGGGACTCGCCCGAGCTGTCGACGTAGACCGCGGCGCGCTCGGCGCCGACGTGCAGGACGATGCGCAGGTCGGGCCGCACCGTGTCGACGTTGGGCCGCTCGTCGTGCTCGTCGCGCATGCGGTCGCAGACGGCGTCCTTGACGCGCAGGGCGGCGAAATTGAGGCTCCTCAGCGGGCTGCGCTGCGCGGTGCTGTCGACGCGCAAGGTCTGGCGCGGCGTGATCCAGTCGGACCAGGCGATGTCGTGGGCGAGGGCGTAGAGGTCGTCCTCGTCGCGATACGGCCCTTCGCCGACCTCGATCAGCACCCGCTGCGCGAGCCGGCTCTCGAGGTTGAGCACCATCACCTCGTGCGGGTCGCCGGCCAGGCCGACGCCGCCGCGCGCGGCGCGCACCGTGGCGTCGGGGAGCAAACGCGCCACTTCTTCGGCGAGCAGGGCCTCGACGCCGGCGGCACAGGGAAGGAACAGAGGCAGGGACATGGTCGGGCGTAAAGATGCCGGAGGCAGACGGGCGGTCGGCCCAGCCGGTCAACAGCGTTACAGGGACCGGCGTTGAGCCAGGGCAGCCGTGCGACCACGGCGTCGTGAGGGAGGCTCTCCTTGGAACACTCGACGAAACGGCTCGCGGTCTCGCTGGTGGCGCTGTTGGCGATGCTGGCGTTCTTCGCGACCTTGAGCGCCGCAGCGCAAGGCGTCGCCGACAGCTCTGCGTCGATTATCAATCCGGCGATCGACGAAGCCGCCTACGTGCGCGTCGTCGCCGACGCGCTCGGCCACCGCGCCCGCCATCGGGTCTCGGAAGCCGACTTCATCCGCATGAGCCGCGAGCCGGGAACCGTCGTCCTCGACGCGCGCAGCAAGGCGAAGTTCGACGAGCTGCACGTCGAAGGGGCGATCAACCTGAGCTTTCCCGACATCGCGGTCGAGTCGCTCGCCGAGGCACTGCCCGACAAGAACGCGCGCATCCTCATCTACTGCAACAACAACTTCAGCGGCGCCGAGGGGGCGTTTCCTTCCAAGCTGCCGAGCGCGTCGCTCAACCTGCCGACCTACGTCGCCCTCTACGACTACGGCTATCGCAACGTCTACGAGCTCGGGGCGCTGATCGATGTCGAGGCGACGGCGATCGCGTTCGCGGGCCGGGCCGCGCCCATTCGCTGACGTTCGATCCGCGGCGCCGACGCGAAGGCGTCCGCGCACGCACCAGGGCGAAGCGCTCGCGCCGGCTACATCGCCTTGCGCAGCTGGGTCGGCGCGATCTTCAGCGCCTCGCGGTACTTGGCCACCGTGCGCCGGGCGACGTGGATTCCCTGCTCGTCGAGCATCTGCGAGATCTGGCTGTCGGAGAGCGGCTTGGCCGGGTTCTCCGCGGCGACGATCTGGCGGATCAGCGCCCGCACCGCGGTGCTCGACGCGGTGCCGCCGGCGTCGGTGCCGAGCGATGAGCCGAAGAAGTACTTGAGCTCGAAGGTGCCGAACGGCGTCGCCATGTACTTGGCGGTCGTGACGCGCGAGATCGTCGACTCGTGCAGGCCGAGCTCGTCGGCGATCTCGCGCAGGACGAGCGGCTTCATCGCGATCGCGCCGTGCGTGAAGAAGCTCTTCTGGCGCTCGACGATCGCCTGCGATACGCGCTGGATGGTCTCGAAGCGCTGCAGGATGTTCTTGACGAACCAGCGCGCCTCCTGCAGGCGCGAGTTGAGCGCCGGCCCGGCGCCGTTGAGCGCGCCCGAGCCGCGGTGCTGTCGGATCGCGCTCGCGTAGAGATCGTTGATGCGCAGCTTCGGCATCACATCCGGGTTGAGCTGGACCTTCCAGCCGCGGCCCGACTTCTGCACGATCACGTCGGGGATGACGATGTTCGCCTCGGCGCGCGCGAACGGCCGCGCCGGCTTCGGCTCGCAGGCGACGATGAGCGACTGCGCCTCGCGCAGCAGCGTTTCGTCGGCGCCGGTGACGGCCATCAGCTTCTTGAGGTCGCGCTTGGCGAGCAGCGGCAGGTGGCTCTTGCAGATGATGATCGCGATCGCCTGCGCCTCCGAGCGCTCGAGCGTGCGCAGCTGCAGCGTCAGGCACTCGGCGAGGTCGCGCGCGCCGACGCCGGTCGGCTCCATGCTCTGCAGGTAGCGCAGCGCGCAGCGCAAGTGGGCGAGTAGCGGCTCGACCGCGCCGTCCTCGTCGTCGACCTCGACGCCGGCATCGGGCGTCAGGCCGCTTTCGATCAGCCGCTCGGCGATCTCCTCGAGCGGGTCGGCGAGATAGCCGTCGTCGTCGAGCGAGTCGATCAGGACCAGCACCGCGGCGGCGTCGGCGGGCGCGAGGCGCATGCCGGCGAGCTGGTCGCGCAGGTGGTCCTGCAGACTCTGGGCGGCGCTGTCGCGATCGCTCTCGTCGCTCTCGTCGAAGTCGTTGTTGGTGCGCGTCTTTCCCGGCGTTTCGCGGATGCCGTCGAAGTCGTCGCGCTCGGTGCCGTTCTCCCAGTCGTCGCGATCGGTGCCGCCGAACTCGGCCGCGCCGTCGATGGCGGCCGGCTCGCCCGCGTCGGCGCCGTCGCCGCCCGGCTCGGCGGCGCGCTCGGACTCGCGCTCGCCGGCGCGCTCGTTGCTCGTCAGCCGCTCGGCGAGCGGCTCGAACGCCGGCGCCGCCTCTTCCTCGGCCTCCAGGAACGGGTTCTGCTCGAGCATCTGCTCGACTTCCTGGTGCAGCTCGAGCGTCGACAGCTGGAGCAGCCGGATCGACTGCTGCAGCTGCGGCGTGAGCGCCAGATGCTGCGAGAGCCTGACCTGGAGCGTCTGCTTCATGACGCCAAGCCTCGACCGTTGCGGGGGCGACCGGCCGGGCGTCGGGCCGCTCCCAAGCCTGGCCGCGCCCCCTCGGGGGGCAGCGAACGGAAGGAGCGCAGCGACTGATGTGAGCGTGGGGGCGCCATGTCACATCCTGAAGTGCTCGCCGAGGTAGACCTTGCGGACGTCGGCGTTGGCGACGATCTCGGCCGGCGTGCCTTCGGCGAGGACTCGACCGTCGCTGATGATGTAGGCGCGATCGCAGATGCCGAGCGTCTCGCGCACGTTGTGGTCGGTGATGAGCACGCCGATGCCGCGCTCCTTGAGGAAGCCGATGATTCGCTGGATTTCGATCACAGCAATCGGGTCGATGCCCGCGAACGGCTCGTCGAGGAGGATGAAGCGCGGCTGGGTCGCCAGCGCGCGCGCAATCTCGACCCGGCGCCGCTCGCCGCCCGAGAGCGCCGGCGCGGGCGAGGCGCGCAGCTTCTCGATCGAGAGGTCGCGCAGCAGCCGCTCGAGCATCTCGTCGATGACGGCCTTGGCGAGCGGCCTGCCGTCCGCGCCGACCTGCAATTCGAGGACGGCGCGGATGTTCTCCTCGACGTCGAGCTTGCGAAAGATCGACGGTTCCTGCGGCAAGTAGGACAGGCCCAGGCGCGAGCGCTGGTGGATCGGCATGCGCTCGACCCGGCGCCCCTCGATCGTGATCGCGCCGCCGTCGGGCCGGACCAGGCCGACGATCATGTAGAAGCTCGTCGTCTTGCCGGCGCCGTTCGGGCCGAGCAACCCGACGACCTCGCCGCTCTCGACGCTGAGCCGGACGCCGTCGACGACGGCGCGCGAGCCGTAGGCCTTGCGCAGGCCGTGCGCTTCGAGCCGGTGCGTCGGCGCCACCAAGCCAGCGGCAGGCGTCATTTCTTCTCTCCGAGCGAAGGCGCGGTGCGAAGCTGCGCCGGGGCGCTGGCCGCGGCGCTGGCGGCACGCGCGGATTCAGCCGCGGCGGCGCTGCCCTCTCTCGGCGTCAGCACCGCGCGGACGCGCCCGCCCGGATTCGACGCCGTCGCCGGCGCGCCGCCGGTCACGTTGAAGACCTCGGTGCCGCTGTCGTAGGTGACGAGGTTGCCCGAGATCTCGTCGGCCGTCTCGCTGCCGCGCAGGCGCCGCACCGACGCGTTGTTGACGAAGCGGATGACGTCGGACTTGCCGTCGTACTCGAGCCGCTCGGCGTCGCCCGCGATGTATTCGTCGACGGCGTCGCGCTTCTGGCGAAACGTCGCGTGCTGGCTCGGGGTCCCGAAGGCGACGGCGGTGTGGTACCCGTCGGCGGACTCGCGCACCTCGATGCGGTTGGCCCGGATCGTCATCGACCCCTTGGTGACCACGACGTTGCCGTTGAAGACGACGTGCTGGTTGAGCAGGTCGATCTTGCCGGGCAGGTCGGCCTCGACGTTAAGCGGCTTGAAGCGGTCGGACTTTTCGGCCTGGACCGGCACGGCGGACAGGGCGGCCAGGCCGGCGAACACGAGGGCGAAGGAACGGAACATCGACGAGGGAATGGGGCAGTGGGCGCGGAGAGCGCGATTCCGCATAGCGGCATGAATCTTGCAGGCATTCTATGCCACCGACCCGCGAGCGCCGCCGTGAATTAGTCGGCAGCAGCGCCACGCCGGCGCCGAGCGAGGCCGATCTAGGCGCGACCGCCCTGGCGAACCTTGCCGATGAGCACGTCGACGACACCCAGCAGGCGGTCGGCGGGACCCGGCGGCAGACCCGCGTTGGCGAGGTTCCCGTTGGTGTAGTAGCGGCCCTGGACGCCCAGGGCGGGCACGGCATCGATCTTGTAAGCCAACGCGGTCTGGCGCGCCTGCTGTGCCTTCGTCTGGACGCCGAACGAGTTGAAGGTGGTCATGAACGCGATCGGGTCGACGCCGTTCTTGAGCGCGAAGGTCGCCATGTCCTCTGCCGTGCGCAGGCGGGTGCGCTCGCCGTGGATCGCCTGGAAGACCTTGCGGTGCAGGGTCGGCAGAAGGCCGAGCGCTTCCAGGGCGTAGAAAAGACGCTGCTGAGCGCCGAACGGCTCGTCGCGGAACCACACCGGCACGCGCCGGAAGGCGACGTCGTCGGGCAGTCGCTGCGCCCAGGCGTCGAGCGTCGGCTCGAGCGCGTTGCAGTGCGGGCACTCGTACCAGAAGAACTCGATCACTTCGATCTTGCCCGCCGGCGCTGGCGCGGGCTCGGCGAGGCGAACGTAGTGCACGCCTTCGGTCGGCCCTGCCTGTGCAAACGCGCTGGGCACGGCACCGGCGAAGCCGGCGCCGAGAAGGCGGTGGGCGAAGTCGCGACGGGTGAAGGTCATGGCGGCCGTTCGTGACGCGCCGGGAGACCTGGCGCCGCAAGCAAGGAGGGCGCGACCTTACTTCTGAACGGCGACGAGTGCCGAATCGACGCCCGAGTCGCCGAGCCTTTCCTTGGCGTTTTCCGCATCTTCGCGGCGTTCGAACGGGCCGACGCGGACGCGGTAGACCATCTTGCCACCTTGCTCGCGCTCGGTGAGGCGGCTCTCGACCCCGAGCATCGCCAGCTTGGCGCGCTGCTGCTCCGCGTCTTCGCTGCGAGAGTAAGCGCCGGCTTGCACGAAATAGGTGAAGGCGCCTGCGGCCAGCGTCGAAGCCACGGCCTGCGACGCCTTCGGCGCCGTGGCGCGGGCGACGGCACTACTCGCCGCGCCGACGGCGGGGCGGGGAACGTCGATGACGGCCGGCGCCACGAGCGTCGGCCGCGTCGGTGCCACCGGATCGCCGACGACGCCCGACGCACCTGGCGCGGGATTCTTGCCCGCGAGGGCGCTGTTCGGGTCCCAGTTGCGGTTCTTCTCGGCCTCGGCCGCGTCCTGCGTCGGCGTCCGCGCCGGCACCTTGTTGACGAAGGGATTGGGCGCCTTGGTCACGTACAGGGCGACGGCCAGCGCCGCCGCCAGGCCGACGAGCAGGCCAACGACCAGGCCGATCAGGAAGCCGCCGCGCTGGGCGGAGCGAGTGGGGAATGCCTTCATGCCGTGTCAGTCTCTCTCTTCATGCGCTCCGGTGCGCTGACGCCGAGGACGGCGAGCGCGTTGCGGATGATCTGGCGCGTCGCCGCCAGCAAGGCCAGGCGGGCGCGCGCCAGCTCGGGGTCGTCGACGAGGAAGCGCTCCGCGCCGTAGTAGCTGTGGAACGCCGCCGCCAGCTCGCGCAGGTAGAACGCGACCTCGTGCGGGGCGAGCGTCGCGGCCGCCGCCGCGAGCATCGGCTCGTAGTCCGCGAGCTTCCTCAGCAACGCGGTCTCGCTCAGCGCGACCAGGCGGCCGAGGTCGGCGCCGGCCAGGGTGCTCTCGTCGCCGCCCTGCGCCGCGTACTGCTCGAGCACCGAACAGATGCGGGCGTGCGCGTACTGGACGTAGAAGACCGGGTTCTCGTCGTTCTGCTTGAGCGCCAGGTCGACGTCGAAGGTGAACTCGGTGTCGGCCTTGCGGCTCAGCATGAAGAAGCGCACCGCGTCGCGGCTGGTCCAGTCGATCAGGTCGCGCAGCGTCACGTAGTTGCCGGCGCGCTTGGAGATTTTCACTTCCTCGCCGCCGCGCTCGACTCGCACCATCGTGTTGAGCACGTACTCCGGATAGCGCGGCGGCACGCCGGCGGCGGCCGCCTGGAGGCCGGCGCGGACGCGCGCGATCGTGCCGTGGTGGTCGGTGCCCTGGATGTTGATCGCGGTCGTGAAGCCGCGCTCGAACTTGGCGAGGTGGTAGGCGACGTCGGGGACGAAGTAGGTGTAGCTGCCGTCGGACTTGCGCATGACGCGGTCCTTGTCGTCGCCGTAGTCGGTGGTGCGCAGCCAGAGCGCGCCGCCGTCCTCGTACGTCTTGCCGGCGGCGACGAGGCGGGCGACGGTTGCCTCGACGCGGCCGCTGTCGTACAGGCTCGACTCGAGGTAGTAGTTGTCGAAGCGCACCCCGAACGCCTTCAGGTCGAGGTCCTGCTCGTGGCGCAGGTAGGCGACCGCGAACTGGCGGATGCCGTCGAGGTCGTCCTTGCGGCCGGACGCGGTGAACTCGCGGTCGTCGGCGCGAACCGTCTTGCCGGCGAGGAAGTCGGTGGCGATGTCGGCGACATAGTCACCGTTGTACGCAGAGTCGGGCCAGCCGGGGTCACCCGGCTTGAGGCCGTCGAGGCGCGCCTGCACCGACGCCGCCAGGGTCGCGATCTGGACGCCCGCGTCGTTGTAATAGAACTCGCGAACGACTCGGCGGCCCTGCGTCTCGAGCAGGTTGCAGATCGCGTCTCCGAGCGCGGCCTGGCGCGCGTGGCCGACGTGGAGCGGGCCGGTGGGGTTGGCCGAGACGAACTCGACGATCCCCGGATCGCCGCTCGGCGGCCGGGTGCCGAACGCGCTGGCTGCGGCAAGCGCCTCGGCGACGACGCGCTGGCGCGCCGCGGCGCGCAAGTGCAGGTTGATGAACCCGGGCCCCGCGACGGCAATCGACTCGACCCAGCGCTCGACCGCGGTCTTGGCGCGCAAGGCGGCGATCAGCTCGGCCGCGACCTCGCGCGGATTGCGGCGCTGCGCCTTGGCGAGCGGCATCGCCGCAGTGACGGCGAGGTCGCCGTGATCGGCCTGCTTGGGCGTCTCGAAAGCGGCGGCAAGCGTGTGGCCAGGGCTGACTTCGGCCATCGCCGCGCGCAGCGCGTCGAGCAATTCTTCACGGGCCGACATCATCGAAGGCAATTCTACGAGGCGACCTCGCAGCGACGCCGCGAGTAACGAGAAGTCACGTTCAAGCGTGAATAAGGTGGAGTCGCCGGCGCGGCGGCCGCGCCACGCGTCCGGGCGCAATGCAAGAATGACCGTTCCGACCGCCGTCATGTCCGTCGCTTTGTCCGCCCCCGCCTCTGCCGAAGCTTCGGCCGGGGCCGCGGCACTGCCGACGCACATCGGCAAGTACCGCATCATCGGCCGGCTCGGCGACGGCGCGACCAGCGAGGTCTTCCTCGGCTACGACGACTTCCAGCGCCGCAACGTCGCCATCAAGCGGGTGCGCGCCGGGACCGCCGGCGACACGGTCGACAGCCACTACTCGGAGCGATTCTTCGCCGCCGAAGCGGCCCTCGTCGGCCGGCTCCAGCACCCCAACGTCGTCCAGATCTTCGACGCCGTTCCCGACCCGGTGGCGCCGTATCTCGTCATGGAGTACGTCGCCGGCAGCACGCTGCGACCGTACTGCCGCGCCGACCAGCTGCTCTCGCTCGAGCTGATCGTCGAGATCGGCTTCAAGTGCGCGATGGCGCTCGGCTACGTCTACCGCCAGGGCCTGATCCACCGCGACGTCAAGCCCGCCAACCTGCTCACGGTGCTGACCAACGGGATCATCACCGACGTCAAGATCACCGACTTCGGCAGCGTGCTCAACCTCGGCTCGGACGTGACGCAGATCCACCGCGTCGGCTCGCTCGCGTACATGTCGCCCGAGCAGCTCGATGGCGGCACGATCGACTGCCGCGCCGACATCTATTCGCTCGGCGCAGTCATGTATCACCTCATCGCCGGCCGGCCGCTGTTCGACGCGCAGGTGCAGTCGGCAATGATGCATCAGATCTACAACGCCAAGCCGGCGACGCTCGTCGGCTTGCGCGCCGGCGTCACGCCCGGCCTCGACGACGTCATC